>Ga0209777_10000380_pt1 | contig 74343 bp, 61 predicted proteins | sample FrelakmetHBP12HB_FD_187147 | JGI IMG/M metagenome (GOLD analysis project Ga0209777, IMG submission 187147) | Freshwater lake sediment microbial communities from the University of Notre Dame, USA, for methane emissions studies -HBP12 HB (SPAdes)... | ecosystem: Environmental > Aquatic >...
GGGGTCCGAAAAAGGCTCCACCCCACATGTTCTTGGCCCCGGGGTACTTGCCCCGTTCAAAGACAAGGACATTCAGCCCCGATCTGGCCATGAGGTAGGCAGTGGCGCATCCCGCAGGACCGGCCCCCACCACGATGGCATCAAATTTGTCCATTCAGTTCCCCCCATTCCAAAGCCATTGACGATTGCAAAGTCAGCATTGAGACGAAAATCACATTTGATGGTCCCGTAAAAAGTGGAGTCACAAGGGGTGAGATTGCTTTCCCCGGATCAGGCCTGGGGTTGCAATGACATCTTTGTTGACTTTTTACGAATTCATCAAATTTGCACTGTTAACTTTTGTAGCCGATATTCCAATCCCCCGGATTCATCTTCTTTCCCTTCTTCTCATAAGAATATCTCCTTCCCTTCGCAAACCCTTGTCAGCCCAGAGTTCAGGGCTCGAAGCTCAAGGCTTAAAGCAATTCCTATTCTGCTTACTTTCAGCGTTGAGCCTTCAGTTATTCCTTACCTGATTCGGCGGAAGGGACCCCGCAATCTGGACACTGTTGGGTTTGGCCGTGTTTCTTAGGGAATTAGACTAATTCGACCAATATGCCAAAGGTATCCTTCGGGTGCAGAAAAGCTACCAGCGAATTATGAGCTCCTCCACGCGGTTCTTTATCCAGACAGGTGACGCCCTGGGCCCGCATGGCTTCGAGTGCGGTCCGGATGTCATCCACTTCGAAGCTGATATGATGGACCCCTTCGCCCCGCTTCCCAACAAATTTTGTGATGATCCCTCCCGGATTGACATCCTGTATCAATTCCACAGGTGTACCTCCGGTTGCTAAGAAAGCAACGTGGAACCCTTTTCCAGTTCCCCGGCCCGTCATCTCCAATCCAAACTTCTCCTTAAAAAATGAACGGCTTGATTGACATCTCGAACGGCAACGCCGATATGACTCAGTTTCATGTGTTCCCCCCCATCGCCTCACCGAAGTCGCATGAAGCCCATTTCACAAAATCCCTATAGATCTTCCTCTGCAAAGGGAAACTTCCAGCAAGATGTAATTATAGACCGTCCATCCCCCCATCCCACCACGACGAAATTGTGATCCATATCCACTTTTCGCGTACTCCGGATCACATCTTTTCTCCTTCATCCATTAGAATAGAACCTACAGATAAAATCCTGCGTCTTTTTGCCAAGAAGTTGTTAACAAGAAGTTTTCAGCATGGGCTTTGCCAATAAGGATGCTACATCAGGAAGAGTGACGCCCCAATTGAGTGAAAAATCAGGCTACTTTCCTAATGGCTTGACTAAACCCTTCTTATCGCTGCGAGAAATCGCCGCAACAGACTCGGCTGAAACACTGGAAAGGCCTTGTAGCGGAACTGAGGACTCAAGAATCACATTCGTTGCAAAATAATTGCCTGGCCATGCCCGCCACCACCGCATAGGGCCGCAAGTCCCATCTTCAACCCGCGCTTCTCCATCTCATGGACCAGGCTGACCACGAGCCGACAGCCCGTATTTCCGATCGGGTGCCCTAATGCAATGCCGCCTCCATTAACATTCACAATCTCGGGATTTAGCCCCAGTTCCCGTTCCACGACAATCGAAGGCGCTGCAAAAGCCTCGTTGATCTCGAAAAGCTCCATATCTCGTATGTCACATCCGGTCTGTTTCAATACCTTTTTGATAGCGGGGATCGGCCCAATTCCCATGTACTGGGGATCTACGCCTACGGCAGCACAACCCACAATCCGCCATTTTCGTTTCATCCTCATCCTATCTGCCAGTTCCCCCGAAAGGACGAGGACTGCCGAGGCTCCATCGTTCAGCCCTGAGGAATTCCCTGCCGTCACGGTTCCATCCTTTCTGAAGGCGGGAGGCAATTTCTTCAGCCCATCAAGGGTTGTTCCCGGCCGTGGATGTTCATCCTTTCGAACAATGATTGGTTCCTCCCCCTTTTTCATAGGGATCACGACGGGAACAATCTCATCCTTAAATCGGTCCTGTTCGAGGGCCCTTTTGGCCCGCATCTGACTCCTCAAGGCAAATTCATCCTGATCTTCTCTTGAAACGTGGTATTTTTCGGCTACATTCTCTGCGGTCATTCCCATGATGAGTCCCGTGTGGTGGTCAAAAAGGCCGTCCCAGACGCCATCGGAAACCTCCTGATGTCGCAGCCGGTATCCCCACCGGGCGTTCTTCAGGCTGTAGGTTACATTGCTCATGCTCTCTCCCCCTCCGGCGATAATGGCCTTTGCCCCGCCCAGAGAGATCGCCAAGGAGGCAATCCGGATCGCTTCCATCGAGGAACAGCACGCCCGGTTCACCTGGACGGCAGACACATGGTCGGGAATGTCTACCTCCAACGCCGCCGAACGGGCAAGCCCATTTTCATCGCTTCGCACCATGACGACGCCCCAGTAGATGTCGTCCAGATCTTCCTTCGGATAGTTCACACGCTGGCAGACCTCATTCATTACGGTGGCCGCAAGCCTCTTATGGGATACATCCCTGAGGTATCCGCCGAAGTCCCCTATGGGAGTTCTTACAGCCGAAACAATCACAGGATCTCTGTCATCCATTTTCCTCTCCTTTTCAAATCTTCCAATCTATGCCATTCTCAAATCGTTTCCATCCTTGAACAGGTTCCCCGAAATATCCTCTAACATCGGAACATCCTTCATCTTGACATTTGCAATGCCCGAAACGACATATAACTTCATTCCGACGGGTAGCGTAATCCGGGCCATCTCCATATTCAGAGTTACCATAACTGCAAACCACACGCCATTATAGCCGAGTGACGTGAATAACCGAAGATCCAATTATCTCTTCATCATAATGACCCACTCACCTTCAAGTACATTTGCTTTTCTCTGATTGATTACGATCGTCTCAAAAGTAATCACCCCTCGGTCTGGCTTTTGCGTCTCCTTTTTTCCCAACACTTTAAGCTTAACGGTCAACGTATCGCCAAAGAAAACTGGGGCAGTAAATCGCATAGTTTTACTCAGCACAGAAATCGTAGTCCCGTCAAAAATGCCCAATTGATTAGCGAGACCCTGGGCAATCACTAAACTAAGCGTCCCCTGGGCGATTCTTGTCTTGAATTGGGATCCTTTCATATATTCTTCATTATTATGAAGCGGATTAAAGTCCCCTGAGAGATACATAAACATAACCATGTCTGTCTCGGTGACAGTTCTGGAGGCAGTAATAAATTCGGCCCCATATTCGAATTCATCAAACCTTTTTCCTTTCGTCTGATATGAGATTTCGTTCATTATGAACCTCCCATAAGAAATAAACTGTCAGCTTAAATAAAACATTTATTGAGCATTTCCTTCCTCCATACAGCTCATTGAGGGCTACATCTCATTTCGTTAATTCCGCCATGGTGTTAAAGCTCAGAAAGGCTTCTTTCTATCTTCATCAATTACCTCCCTCACCAAAGTCTCTGATGGATCAAGGATAGCGACTAGAAATCCTGCTTGGGCTACCGCTTGGGCGATACCTCCACCCATAGTCCCTGCTCCTAGAACCCCAACTTTATTAATTTCCATATCTTCACTCCTAAATAACTTCATTTATAAAATTGGATGATTATCTATCGCTCATACCGACTATCCTACTTTCCTTCAAATCTTGGTTTCCTTCTTTCCAAAAAAGCTGCAATCCCTTCTTCAAAATCTTTTGTTGATAAGACATGCTGAAAAAGCGAATACTCAAAACGTAAGCCATCCTCCGCACTCATCCCAGCACCTAAAATCATAGCCTCCTTAGCTGCTCGTACCGCTAACGGTCCCACTCGGCATATCGCTTCAGCTAACTCTCTTGCTGTAGGCATGAGATCATCAGTTGAAACAGCTTTATTGACCAACCCAATACGGTAAGCCTCCTGCACATCAATAATCTTCCCAGTAAATATCAGCTCTGCAGCCAAACCTAAGCCCACGATTTTAGGCAGCCTCTGTGTACCTCCCCCTCCCGGAAACAGCCCTACAGTAACCTCCGGAAATCCAAAGCTAGCATTATTCGAAGCAATTCGTATATCGCAATAGAGCGCAAGCTCTAGACCACCACCTAATGCCAAACCATTTATCGCGGCTATGAGCGGCTTCCATAGTCCCAACCCTCGCATAGCTGGACCAGGAATCTCCCAAGGCTTGTCGGCCTTCCCCATTAAAGCGGGTAAAGTATCCTTTATGTCCGCCCCGCTACAAAACGCTTTTTCACCTGTGCCAGTAATAATCCCAACCCATAAGTCATCATCATTTCGAAAATCAAGCAAAGCATTATATAGGTCGATATGATCCTGCACATTCAAGGCACCCCTCGTTTCTAGACGATTAATAATTATTGTGGCAATCTTTTCTTCCTTCTTATACTCGATCATCCTTTCAACTCTTTTTGCGCTATATTTAAAGCAGGCCCCGAAGCCCTCACAATCTGAGACTCCAGAGGTATATAAGTCTTTAAACCTAATTTGATCTATATCCGCCTGACCACCGCAATATCTTTAGCTACTCCGGCACATATGCACATAATCTGCTCTATCCTTACTTGCTCAGGGAAGCTTTAATGCGCCTAAGAATAGCATCACTCGCATCAGCTAGAATATCATTCGCATCTAACTTGAACCCTTTTAAAATTTGTATTGGAATTGCTAATTTCTCTCTATGACTTATTCTACTTTAATTGACACAGCATCTCCCTGGGAAAGCCCTCCGCAAATCGAGGCGATTCCATACCCCCCGCCTCTCCTTCTGAGCTCGTATATCAAGGTCATGATGAGCCTTGCCCCGCTCGCTCCCACGGGATGGCCGATCGCGATAGCTCCTCCATTCACATTGAGCTTCTCCCTGATCTTTGCCGTCTTAGCCTTGTCCCCGTCTCCCAGGATCTTGCTGCTCACCAAAGGAACTGCTGCAAAGGCCTCATTGATCTCCAGCAGGTCGATGTCCTCAATGGTCATGTTGGCCTTCGCCAGAACCTTCTTTGACGCATGGGCGGGATTGACAGCCAGAAAGGTCGGTTCCGTACACACACTTGCCGCCGCAACGATCTTGGCCAAGGGCTTTAGAGAAAGTTCCTTCGCTTTTTCTTCGGACGTGATCAAAAGACCCGCCGCACCCGTATCAAGTCCCGGCGCATTCCCCGGCGTAACGGTCGGGCTCCCGTAGATCGTCTTTAGCTTCGCCAATTTATCCAGGGTGGTATCGGGCTTTGGAAAAGCGTCCTCCTCAAAGCTCAATGGCGGGCCTTTTCTCTGGGGAACCTCGATGGGTGTGAGTTCTTCCCCTATCCTGAACTTCCCTGCCTTCTTGGCCTCCTGATACCGCATCTGGCTCCGGCAGGCCCACTCATCCTGCTCCTCCCGGCCGATGCCATTCTTTACTGCCACCTCTCCTGCGTTCAAGGCCTCCGGTGTGAAATTGGGATGACCTACCGGAGAGATGCAATCCCTTAGAATGATCGGCCCCATCCTTTGTCCCCATCGGATCTCCGGGGGTGCGATCTGGGGACAATGGCTCATGTTCTCCGCGCCCACTGCCAGAAAGAGATCGCCCTCACCGGATCGGATCGTCCGGAAAGCCAGGATGGCGCACGTCATCGAAGAACAGCAGGCCCTGTCAAGGGTCAGGGACACCAGTTCAGGAGGAAGCCCTGCCAAGAGGCCGGCCTGACGGGCGCAAACGTTGTTATAAAGCGCTGCCTCAGCAGGAAGGGACATGCCATAAAACAGTTCATCAATCTGGCTTCCTTTCAAGCCCGATCGCTTCATAATTTCCTTAATGACACAGGCTCCAAGTTCGATACTCGGAACGTCTTTCAGCGGCCCTCCAAAGGGACTGAAAGGAATTCTCACTCCTTCTACAACAACGACGTCTCTCATCGCTTATCCACTCCTTTAAAAACTAACCCAGCATATTTGAAATGCGCTAGGAACGGATCAGGCCCCCGTCTACCACGATCACCTTCCCCGTGATGTAATCTGAAGCCCGGGACGCTAAGAATACAGCCACCCCCTTGATATCATCTTCCCCGCCCGGCCGTTTCATCGGGATCCGGCTGAGAAGCGCAGCGTAGAGATCTTCATGCCCTTTCCTGGTCATCCACTCCGTCATACGGGTCAGAAAGAAGGCGGGAGCGATACAATTCACCTGAATGTTCTCCTTCGCCCACTGCATCGCGAGATCGCGGGTCATCGAGATGATACCCCCTTTGCTGGTGGTGTATGCAACAGCTTCCACACTCTCATCCCCGGCCAGGGCCGTCGCGGAGGCCAGGTTGATGATCTTGCCCGATTTTCGACTGAGCATCACCCGGCCCGCTGCCTGGGTGCAGAGAAAAGTCCCCGTTAAATTGGTTCGGATCACCCGCTCCCAATCCTCCAGCTTCATCTTATCTGCCGGCCCTCCCCACGTAACGCCTGCATTGTTGACAAGGATGTCAATTGTTTTGAATCGCTCGATCGTCCGATCCATAAGATTCTGGACATCCTCAGCACGACTAATGTCGCATGCCACGGGAAGGGATTGGACCCCCAATTGTTTGATTTCTTCTGCTGCCTCTTCACACTTCGCTGCCTTACGGGCGGCAATAACCACACTCGCTCCCATCTCGGCAAGACCTTTCGAAATGTGGTGCCCGATTCCCGTATGTCCTCCGGTGACGACAGCCACCTTACCGCTCAAATCAAAAAGATCCTTCACGTTCATAGCATGACCCTCCATCATCGTGTTATGGTTTTTAAGCTCTCGATAACCGGTTCCACCAATTCCTTATAGGCACCCACCACGCCAAGGTTGGAGACCTTGAAGGTGTTCTTCGCTCCCGCATACTTACCCCGTTCGAAGATCAGGACGTTCAGTCCTGATCCGGCCATGACAAAGGCAGAGGCACATCCGGCAGGACCTGCCCCACCACGATGGCATCGAGCTTGTCCGATGAATCCTCCCACAGCTTTCAGCTCAGTAAGGCGCCAAATTAGTCTTAGTCTTGGTTCTATTGTCAGTTTTCAGCATCGTATTCTTCCACCATAGATCTGAAAACTGCCTTTGCTCAGAATGCCGAATTCCCATAGTTCCACTTTCTACGGGGTCATCTCATCTGACACGGACACGAATCACTGACACCATTCATGCCAGGTCATGAGAAGGCTCGGATGCCCGTGGCAAAATTGCCGATAATCAGTTTCTGAATATTCGCCGTGCCCCCCACAAGGTGGTTCGAGATCATATCTCTGTAGAACCGCTCTACCGGGAAATCATCTGTATAGCCGTAGGCCCCGTGCAATTCAATCGCCTGCCGGGCGGCCTTGATCGCTGCCTCCGAGCAAAAATACTTCGTAATGGCTGTTTCCCGCGAATGGGGAACCCCCTTATCTTTCAGATAGACAAGGCGATAGGCCAGCCACCTTGCAGCCTCACAGTCGACGACCATCTCTGCAATCCTCTCCTGGACAAGCTGAAAGCTCGCGATCGGCTTTCCGAACTGGGACCGCTCCGTGCAGTATTTCACGCAGGCATCGATACATGCCTGCAGCACGCCAACCGCGGAAATGGCAATGCCAAAGCGCGTATGCTCAATTCCTCCCAGGGCAACGCGAAGGCCCATTCCAAGCCCACCCAGCCTATTCGAGTCAGGGATGCGACAATCCCGGAAGAAGAGTTGCCCCGTGTCTGAGGACCGCAGCCCCAGCTTATGTTCGAGCTTCATGGCCGAGTACCCGGGAGTTCCCTTGTCTACAATAAAGGAAGTGAGACCCTTGGGGCCTTTCTCCTTGTCCGTCTGGGCCACGACGATCGTGAAATCGGCCACTGTGGCGTTGCTGATCCAGGTCTTATTGCCGTTGAGAATCCACTCCTCCCCGGATTTCACAGCCTTCGTCTCAATGGCCGTGGGGTCGCTCCCTGCATTGGGCTCCACGACAGCATGGGAGCCGATGATCTCGCCCTTCGCGATGGCAGGGACGTATTTTCTCTTCTGAGCCTCACTGCCCCATTCCAGAAGGGGGATGGCCTGCAGAGAAGTCTGCGAATATAAGGACATGCTCACGTTGAAATCGAAATAGCCCAGTTGTTCCGTCACCAGCCCCAGGGTCGTCCAGTCAAGGCCCAGTCCTCCATATTCCGTGGGAATCTTCAAACCCATGAGGCCTAAAGAACCGAGTTTCCTCACAATCTCGAACGGGAATTTTTCCTCCCGGTCTCTCTGCTGAACGGTTGGGAGAACCTCCCGCTGACCAAACTCTTTTGCCATGTCACGAAACATCATCTGCTCTTTGGTAAACTCATAGTCCATGATTCTCTCCTTCCATCTGTTACAACGACAAACCTTTGACTGAAGCAGCGCCGTTTGCATGGAGAACCCCAGGATGAATGTCCTTTCGGTCACATCTCACAATAGCCTCTCCTTCCTGCTTCTCAGATTCTCTCCGCGAGCTCCATCATGATCATCTTCTATACCAATATCATTCGAAGGGATCTTTAACTACTGCCTCTCCGTTTTTCACCATTTGTTTTCCTCTCGCATATACTTCTTGAATATCCAGATCTCGGCTCAGCACGAGCACATCCGCGTCTTTCCCCGCGTCCAGGCTACCTTTCTTTGAAGCAATTTTCAATCTTTTGGCCGGATTAAGAGTCACCATCTTCAGCGCTAACGGAATATTCTTTCTATCACGGGCCAGATCCCTAAATTCCTTGTAGAGATCACTTATATAAGAAAAGACCAATTTCCCGTGAAAGAACGCACTTGCATTACTGTCGGAGCTCAAGGTCAGACTATCCTCAGATATTCCCAATTCCAACATTTCCTCAATCGCTTTGCTCGGCTTTTTCAAACCGAGAGATTTGTTCTCTTCAGGTGAAAGTAATTCCAAGTTGAGCGCAGCCGTCATATCCACCATTCCACCGATTTTGGCGAATTCAAAGGCATCCTTAAAGACCCCCGAGCTTCGATTGCAGTGCGTGAAAACTATCTGAGTGAACGGAATCATCGTTTCATGAAGGATTTTCTCTGTCATCTTGAACCAGGCTCCAGGGGCCCCTCCCACATGAACATGGACAATTCCGGCCTTTCCGGAAAGAAGCCCGCCTCGATGGCCTCCGACGATCACATCCATAAGCTCATTTTCATCAGGGCGTGTAGACAAGGGTTCCGCCACAGCGAGCTTTATTCCCACCACCTTGTCAATCAAAAGCAAATCAGATTCCATGCTACCTGTCAGGGTTATAGCAGGAACGGTATAGGATCCTGTGTAGATAAAAGTCGTTACACCTTGCGCTTCGAGAGCCTGAGCTTTAACCAGTAACCGTTTCAGATCACGCGTTATGATATCGAACCCTAATGTGCCCACAAGAGTAGTCACACCCGCTTGTACAACGTCCTGGATCCTTATTTCCCGGGTTCTCGTCACCGGCCCCGAAGATCCTCCGGCGCCGATGATATGGACGTGCTGATCAATGAGCCCTGGTGTCAGAATTCGATCTGTTGCATCAATGATCTCCAAATCTAGGCAATTCTTTTCCAAATCGATCTTCTGAGCAACCCTTACGATTATACCTCCCACCACAAGAAGATCTCCTCGCCCCCTGTAGTCCGGGCAATATAGCTCACCCCCCCGAAAAAGCCTCCCCAAAGGTTCTCCGTTTACATCTGCTTGCCCCTTTTTGCTCTCTTCTCTCATGCTTCCCTCCTTTTACCCTTATCGCCTTCTCCAAAACAACTACTGTTTACCCGCCAGTTGCTTCACGCTGACCCGCCGGGAAGAATTCCGATGTGATGCGGGTTTTGTTGACATTGGGCGGGTTATCAAAGATCTCACCGCAAGTGAAGCCCAATAAAGTTGTCCAAACTGCATTCCTAGGGTTACCCTCTTGCTCCCTCTCAACTTACCTCACAGCCTCACTTCTAGCAAATCAGCAAGAAATTCGGGAGCCCTCTTCACAACGGGGTCGGAAGTCATGCTACAGGGTTCTCACTGCTAACTCAGTCCACCTTCTTGTCGGAGTGAAGTCTGTGCCTTTCCGACCCGATTGATGACATATACAGAGAACCTGCTTAAAGTTGCTGCCAATAGATCTATTTTGTCTAGGATTTGTCCTGATCCTACGACTTCTATCGTCCCAAGCAGCCTAACAGATACACCTCTCATACTAAAGTGTGACAAACCCTCCGTTCACGTCGATGGTGGCGCCTGTTATGTAACTGGCTTCATCGGAGCACAAAAATACCACAACACCGGCCACGTCTTCCGGTGTACCTATTCTGCGCAACGCAATCTGTTCCAACATCGCATCCGCCTTGCCGGTCTCTCGCATCTCCTGCCAGCGTTTTTCAACTCGCGGACCACTCATGATATGACCCGGGCAAATGGAGTTGATCCGGATGCCGTACGGGCCCACTTCTTTTGCTACGTGCCTAGTCAGGCCAAGGATCCCGGCCTTCGCAGCGCTGTAATGAGCTCTGCTATACAATTCTCCCACCCTTCCCGCCACGGAGCTGATGTTGACAATGCTTCCGCTCTTCTGCTCCTTCATGTATTTAAGGGCGGCTTGGGTACAAAGGAAAGTCCCTTTGAGATTACTGTCGACCACTAAATCCCAGTGGGCTTCTGTAACGTCACCGATTTTACCGGGAGTACCCAAAGCCCCTCCTGCATTGTTCACCAAGATATCGATCCTCCCGAAGGTTTGCACGCATCGGTCAACCATCACTGTGACCCCTTGCTGGTTACTGACATCCGCGGCAATCGATATCGATCTCCTCCCCATCCCCTTAATCTCTTCCACACCACTCCCAATGGATTCAACGTCGATATCATTAATGACGACGTTGCACCCCTCGCGGGCCAGAGCTACGGCGATTGCCCTTCCGATTCCCTTCCCGGACCCTGTCACCAACGCAACCTTGTCTGTTAGTCTCATCATCAAGTCACCTCCCTTTAAAGATCAGAACGACCAACTTCTTCTTTGGGCATCCTTATTCGCAAACTGGGTCTGATGCCATTCGTGACAGAAACAGAGCAAACACGATTATCAACATTCCTCGTTCATCCAGTCCTCCTACATGCCTATGTACGCCCTCGAAAGATCGAGATCGTTTGCGATCTCCGAGACCGTCCCAGAAAACACCGAATGTCCGTGATCAAACACATAGACAATGTCTGCCAAATCACGCACGACATCAAAGTTTCCTTCTACCATCACGACTGAAACCCCAGACTCCTTGATGCCATGAACAATTCTTTCTATTTCATTCACCATCAGAGGGGATAGACCCAGCGAAGGTTCATCAATAAGGAGCAAAGTGGGTTCAGCCATGAGTGCCCTGGCGATGGCCAGCATTTGCTGTTCTCCACCCGATAAGGTAGCTGCTTCCTGACTCTTTCGCTCTTTCAGGATGGGAAATAACTCGAATACCACGCAAAGGCGCTTTTGGAGCTTATCGCGGGCCAGGACATACCCCCCAATCATCAAATTATCCATCACCGACATTTCGGGAAATGGTCTTCTCCCCTCCGGACAATGCGCGATGCCCAATCTGGACAACTGATGAGGCTTATGTTTCAACAGCAATTCCCCATCAAAAAGGATCGAGCCGCTCGTGGGATTAACCAGTCTAGAAATGGCTTTTAGCAGCGTCGTCTTGCCTGCACCATTAGGTCCGATGATAGCGGTCAGTTCTCTGTCCCGAACAATGACACAGACGTCCTCCAGCGCCAGCGCTTGTCCGTAATGAACGGTTAAATTCTCTATCCTAAGCATTATCGCTTGCCCACCTCTTCCCCAAGTACGCCTCTAATACCCTTTTGTCTCTCGAAACATCCTGAGGGGCACCATCGGCGATCTTCTTCCCGTAATAAAGCACGATGACCCGACTGATCAGTTTCATTAATTCTCTTAGTCTGTGTTCCACGATAATTAGGGTCAATCCCTCCTTCGCCAGTGCCCTTAATATTTGGCTGATGGACTCGATCTCAATCGCATTCAAGCCGGCGAACGGTTCATCCAGGAGCAACAGTTCAGGCACGGCCCCTTGCGCTCTCCCCAGCTCCAATAGCTTGAGATTTCCATAACCAAGAACCGAGGCGGAGTCATCTTTGAAGGAATCCAATTTTACCCCCTTCAGCACTCGATCTACAAATTCGGCTGTCGATATGCTCAATTTCCGTATCCTCCCCGGGTTGAATAACGTACCAACAGCCACATTCTCGCCCACCGTCAGCTCTTTAAAAGGCTTCGGTATTTGAAAAGTCCTGATCATCCCCTCCGCTGCGAGCTTATCGGGTGATAACTTACTGGTATCCTTGCCCCTAAAAACGATTTTCCCCGAGCTGCAACGGAAAAAACCAGTCACGACGTTGAAAAGCGTAGTCTTTCCTGCCCCGTTAGGACCAATCAGTCCCAAAACCTCTCCTCTTTCTACTTTGAACGTAATACGGTCGAGGGCTAATAAGTTGCCAAAATTCTTGCACAAGTTCTCCACTCGGAAGAAATCTCCCATCACCCCGCTCCTTGTTGCACATAATTTCGGAATCTTCGCCGGAACAATGACTTCATAAGTCCCCATACACCCCTAGGTGCTACCATCATCATCACAACGAGTAAGGCGGCATACAACACGTTACGATATTCGGCCACGGGACGCATCAGCTCAAGTACCAGGGAAAGTATACCACCCCCCAAGGCAGCACCAAAGACAGAACCGGTCCCTCCTACAACACACATAATAACTACGTCAAAAGACCCCTCCAGGCCGAATAAGTCGGGCCCGACATGCCCCATGTAGTAAAAACTGCAGACTCCCGCAAGACTCGTGAAAAATGCACTTATCATGCATGCAATGACTTTATATCGCCCTACATTGATCCCCACCGCCCGCGCAGTCTCCTCGTTCTCCCGGATGCATTGCAGAGCCATTCCTATTTTCCGTTTGACCACTAATCTTATCGCAATGACGGTGACAGCCATGATGCCAATGGCAGCATAGTACAAGTGCTCCCTGCGGAAAACCCTGTCGATGTTTAGCCCATAATCCCCCCCGAACAGTTTGATAAAGGTCATCGTCACCCTGTGAAAAACCAAGGGGAGGACTAGGCTTACCACCGCAAAATAGGAGGCTCTAACCCGGAAAGCCGGCAGACTGATCAATAACGAGGATAATGTACCTCCAGCGACACCCGCAAGTATCATGAAGAGGCGTGGGATGTTGAAATGAAGTTCTATTAACGCGACCGTATACCCGGCGACACCTACGAACAGCATCTGCCCGAAGTTCAGCATCCCCGTGTAGCCACCCAAAAGATCCCAACTTACTGCGTATACTATCCATAAGCAAGCCGACGTCAGAAATCCAATTATGAAGTAATCGCATCTCGAAATGGGCACCACCGATACTAATCCTATCGAAAGGGCCAGCATGATCGAGATCGGCATCAATTCCTTTCTTAACGTCTTCACTGCCCGGCTCCTTTATGCTCTCCTCTTCCCGAATAATCCCGACGGCTTGAACATTAGGGTCAATATTAATATCAAAAAGGCTGCGGCCTCCTTGATGGCGGGACCTATCATAAAGGCTGTAAACAGCTCGATAAACGCCACGATCGCGGCCGCTAAAACTACCCCCCAGATAGGACCCCCCAGTCCGCCCAGTATCGTCGCAGTAAACGCCGTGATCATCATTTCCCATCCCGCCTTTGGGGTTAGCGTTTGGATAGGCGCAACCAGTACGCCCGCAATCCCTGCTAACATTCCAGCAATAATGACCGCCATCCAGTATATTTCTTCAATATTGATCCCCGACATCACGGCTACATCCCTATCCTGGCTTGTGGCTCTAATTGCTCTCCCCTCTTTGGTGTGTTTTAAGAACAGCATTAATAATGCGATTACCGAAAAAGCAATACACACGGTAAGCAATCCCTGGTTAGAAACTCCCACTCCAAGAATTTTGCTGCTTCCCGTTACCATGCTTGGCACGAATTTTGTGTCGGGTCCCACCGTGAGAATGATGATTTGTTCCATTATCATTGCTAAGCCAGCAGTAACAAGAAGCATCGAGCTGTGCGGAGCTGAAAATAGTCTCTTGATAAAGCATAGATAGATGATCAGAAGTATTAAGACAGTTGAAAGTATCCCCCCTACGACGGAGACAGCAAGGGGTAATTTTACCATTGCTGCCAGAACATAAACTGCATAACAGCCGCCTACAATGATCATCCCATGAGCCAGGTTTAGTATTTGAGCTACGCTGAAGATTAAATAAAAACCGATGGCGATAAGGGAATTTATAGCCGTCCAGAGAATACCATATACTAAGACAGTCGGCAGCATTGATCCTCCTTTTACCGGAGATAAACAAACAACATTAGATCTGAAATCCCGTGGCCATCCCTCAACTCTGGGATATCCGCAATCCTATCTTCTCAGATTTTGTATCTGAGGCTCAATCCTGTGCGCTCATTCTCTCTCCAGAACATCTTTCTATCTTAGCATTTACTCACATACTTCCCAGCGGTCAACTATTTCACCTCGATCGTCTTTCAACCGGAGGCCCACGGCCCTACAGAGAGATCCGGAATGCCCTCACCACCACATCTGGCCTCCTTCTCCCTCGGGTTTAGAAGCCCGGGGTCTCCGGCCGATTGCACAAGACCTTTTTCCCTTTTTCTAAACACCTTCTATTTTCCCATTAACTTTTTTACCCGCGAAGGAATGATCATTTCAGTTGTCTTTACGTCTGCTGGATATACAAGCTGTTGTTTCCCATCTCGCCACTGAAAAGCAACCAACCCCCACGCTTCTCCTTCTTTCCATCCCCCCCCAACTGGGTTGTGAATTTTATCAAAGCGGTCTACCACTCCCGAAACACCTATAAAATGAAACTGATTACTCTCAAAAGCCTTTACTACTGCGTCCGATTCTATCGTGCCAGCGAGTTTAACAGCCTCTGCCCAGGCCATCAAAATATCATAAGCAACTGAAATCGTATACGCCTTTGGATATTCTCCGAACATCTTCTTGTATTCTTCATACCATGGATTGCTCTTTTTGGTTATAGGCATTCCTACGCCACCGCCAGGTTTATACGTTTGTACTCCATCGCACTTCCCCTCAGTAATCTCCCAAAAGGATGGATCCTGCGCTTCGACATTATACCCCATGTAAAACATGGGAAGCTGCATGTCATGCCATTGTTTTACTGAGGGTGTTCCACCCTTCCCGGTGCATACGAAAAAAACACTTTTGGCCCCAGCCGCTTTCGCTTGTGTATACTCCACGGAAAAATCAGTAGCGTCGGGAGAAAACCTGGCTTGATAGACTACATTATCAGCAAACTTCTTCAAAAGCCTTTCATGCATGGGATCATACCATGCCGCTTTCTCCCCTATTATGGCTAGTTTGTCCAACCCCAGCCTATCTCGTGCTAGAATTAACACCTGCTCAAACGTCGAAGCCTGGTAATGAGTGTTTCCTATTATGTTGAATGTGTATTTATAGGTTCCATAATCTTTGGCAATTCTGTCATACGTTAAAACCGGGGATATAGGGGCCCCAAGGAGAAACAATTTTTTGGCCTCCATCACCAGCGGTTGACACACAATTGCCAAGTCACTCCTCCAAAAGCCCGCAACGGCATCCACTTTGTCGTTATAAAGAGCCCTCTCAGTAGCCTTCTTCGCCTCATCCGGATTACCCTTACTATCGTAATGAACACCTTCAACCTGGCGTCCCAAGAGACCACCGGCAGCATTAATGTCTCTTATGGCCATTGTTGAACCCTTTTTTACCCCCTGTCCACCTGGCCAGTCCCATTCCGAGATTACACCCACTTTAATGGGTGGCGCCGCATCCGCACAGATTACGGAAATGCAAGCCAACACAACAATGCAAACGAACAACCCCGTCCCGACACTTTTTCTTCTCGTTTTCATTATCTCTCTCTCCTTTCTTCGACATTTTTGACCATTCCTTCTCTTCGAGTCATTCAAATCTTCAATCCATCAAGGCTCCTCCGCTCAAGTTGAGCGTAGCCCCGGTAATCCACGAAGAAGCACGGTGGTTTGACAAAAAGAGCACTGCTTCGGCGATATCTCCCGGGGTACCAAAACGCCCAAGAGGAATTTGAGAGAGCCGCTTGTTAAGCACTTCCTGAGGTGATGACAAACCTAATTTCGTCTCTACGCGCGATGGCATGACCACATTAGCGTTGATACCATACGGTGCTGCTTCGATAGCCAGCGATTTTGTAAATCCGATAACGCCCGCCTTTGAAGCCGTATAGTGAATGGGAGCTGCGAAGCCGCCCGTTTTGCCCGCCACTGAGGATATGTTGACAATTTTGCCATATCGCCGAGCCATCATAGAAGGCAGACATGCTTTGCAAAAATTAAACATCCCAGTCAAATTGACCTGTATCACCCGATCCCATTCTTCATACGACATATCAACTAAGGGCACCTTAACACCGTTCTTCATCAAGGCTATGCCAGCATTGTTAACCAAAATATCGATCTGCCCCCATTCTTTTAGAACAGTATCAACAGCATTTCTAACTTCATCGCGATTGCCCACATCTGCTCCCAGCGGCAATGCCCCGCGTCCCTTTCTTCTAATTTCTTCGGAGACTTCCTTCGAAGCCTCGATATTGATATCCACGACACCTATGTCTGCACCTTCCTCGGAAAGACGCAAGGCTATCGCTTTACCGATACCGTCGCCACTTCCTGTCACGATTGCCTTTTGGTCTTCTAATATCATTTCCACCACCTCCTTTCTTTTCTACTTTCTCACGATCAACGCGATCAGATCCCAAATATCCTCTATTTTTCCTAGATGGAGGATCTCGTCAATAGACTTTTCGACACTCTTCTTGCCGATTATCGACTCAGCACAGCTTCTATACTTATCAATGATCTGATTCAAAGACATTGGTTTCTCAGGGTTTCCCGTGGCGATATCAACTCTCTTGGTATATTCCCGGCCGTCTTTCAGCTGAACGGTGACGATGGCTGGAGGAGGTATTTTCTCCATTTCAGGGTGAAGAACGGTCTTGACTTTTCCGAGCATCGCTTGAGCCTTCATATCCTGGACCTTCACATCTGTAAACTGCTCCAAGGACGCTTTTCTGTCAAGCAGGGCAATTGTTACAGCATATGGAGCACTGAACTTTCCTTGAAGGCCGGTTTGGGGACTCGGGTGAATGAGCATATCGGCTGCAAAAGGGGTTATCCCACATTCAACCAGCTCAATGTCCTCCGGGCGAATGTCATGAGTCTCCGCAAGAAAAAGGGCAGCGTCAATGATCGGATGGGTTGAAAGGCAAGAGGGATAAGGTTTTGTATGGACACCGGGGGAAATAATATCGAAGGGGTCTCCCAAGCTCTCGATAATCTTGCCCAAATCATATTGTCCGGAAAAAGTAGCACAGAATCCTCTCTTAGCCTCAAGGATTTGTCGTGAAGCGGTAAACCCGTTTTTGGCCAAAAGGGCCGAAACCACACCATTTTCGGCTGCTCTCCCGGCATGGAAGGATTTTGTCATCGTCCCGAAGTTCTCTCTCAAACCGCAGGCCTGAGAGGCAGCAACCCCCAAAGCACACGCCATCCCATCGGCGTCGAGCCCCAGAAGTTTACCCGCTGCAACTGCAGCCCCTAAGACCCCGATGACACTTGTCGCGTGCCAGCCATTATTATAAAGTTGGGGATTCGTCCCTCTTCCAATCTTACAGGCTACCTCGAATCCAACCATAAACGCTTCCAGAATTGCTTCACCGGAGCAATTCATCTTTTCACCAAGGGAAAGAGCAGCAGGGAATATGACCGCGGAGGGGTGTCCACAGAAAGAAACCTGAGCATCATCAAAATCCAGGACATGTCCAAGGGTAGCGTTCACCAATGTAGCATTTGCGACATCAGACTTATAGCCGAGCCCAATGATTGTAGCCTCCTGCCTGCTCCCACACGCTTCAAGGTGCTTCAGCAGGATGGGTGCTATTTCATCACTGCAGCCCGCGATCATGCAGCCCAGCGTGTCTAATATACGCTCCTTCCCTTTCTCCACCACATCGGCCGGAAGGTCAGTGTAACGGGTTCCAATTGCGAACTCAACCAGCCTTTTTGTCACATCCACGTCTGATCCTCCTTTCACCCCTATTGAGCATATAATAATTAAACCAAGGTAATGAATCTTTCTCTACCGCGGTTGCGGGAGATGATGGGGTTCTCTAAATATTCGTTTCCTGATATTTCCCGAAGACCCCACGTAGCACATCACACATTTCCTGGATCGTCGCATAGGCCGTCACACATTCGATCAGCCTTGGTATGAGGTTCTCCGTCTCCTTTTTCGCTGCCACCTCCAAATCCTTTAGGAGTCGAATCACAGCCTGATTGTCCCTTGTCTTCTTCACTTCTCTAAGGTTGGCAATCTGCTTGCTCTCGGCAAGCTCCATCTTCTCAGGATCATACGGATGAGGTACCAGTCGGGTGGTTCTGACATCGAGCTCATGCTCCCCGGTAAAACAGTTAACACCCACTACCAGATCCTCGCCGCTCTCGATTCTCTTCTGACGCTCGTAAGCGCTCTTGGCCACTTCCTGCTGCATATAGCCGCTCTCAATAGCCGTCACGACCCCGCCCATCGTTTGTATCTTTTCGAACTCAGTCCAACCGGCTTCCTCAATTTCGTCCGTCAAAGATTCCATAAAGTAAGACCCGGCAAAGGGGTCGATCACATCACAAAGCTTCGCCTCGTGCTGCAGGATCCTCTGGGCATCCTCGGCCAACTGAATCGCCTCAAGGCTCCACCCCAACCCCAGCGGCTCATCATAAGGGGGCCAGGACTCCGGCGGTCCTCCTGACATCGCAGAAGCCATACCTCCCACCACAGTTCTGATCAGATTATTGAGCGGGCGTTGTAGTGTAGTGCTGATGCACCCGATGTGGGCGGCTAAAGGCTGCCTCAGGAGCAGCGAACGTGGCTCCTTAGCGCCGAACCTTTCTTTTAGTAAACTGGCCCACATCCGGCGGGCGGCCCTCTGGAAAGCGATCTCCTTGTAAAACTCCATGGACCCGCCGAAAACGTTGAACGAGAATCGGGGAGCAAAAGAGTCGATATCCAAACCGGCATTTACCCCTTCATGTAGATACGCTGCTCCGATAGCCATGCTGAAGGCCAAGTCCTGTTCCCGGGTGGCGCCTGCCTCCCTCATATGATACCCGCCAATGCTCGTGATGTTGAAGCTGGGTAGGCGTCTGGTGATAAAGACGATGCTGTCTCGCATCATCCTCATCGATGGCCCGGGAGGGAAAATGTAAGCACCCCGGCCTACAAACTCTTTCAGAATGTCATTTTGTGGCGTAGCCCGGAGCGTCTCGACCGGGATTCCCCGCTTCTCAGCGAGAGCAACATACATTGCGATGATCATATTCGCCGGTGCATTGATCGTAAAATTGGAAGCGATGCGATCGATATCCCTCTCTGCAGTAAAGGCCTCGTAGATGACCTCAAAATCTCTCAGCGTGCTCACCGCCACCCCTGCCCTTCCCACCTCTCCTTCTGCCATGGGTGAGTCAGAGTCATAGCCCAGCTGGGTGGGCAGGTCGAAAGCAATGTTCGGGCCGCTCCTCGCTCCCAGCGACTGCATATGTATCTGATAATCCCGGTAATCCTCTGGGGCTCCATACCCAGAGTAGCGCCCTGCCCTCACCAGCTCTGGAGACTGCGGGATGAAGCCTGTGCCTTTCAAACCCGCCTGGTAGGGCAAGAAGGCGTAGGTCCCTGCGGTAAAGGGGTATTGCCCCGGAAACCCGACCTTTTCAATAAAATCAAAATCGGGAAGGTCCAGGGGTGTGTAAAAGCGGGAGGGATTTTCCACCAGCTTGAACCTCTTGAGGGCAGGGGCGACGGAGCGCTCCTCCCATTCTTTTCTTGCTTCGGCAATCGCCTTCGGATCAATGCTCATCCTTGTCTCCTTTCCCTTCAAAGGACGCCGGCCCTCCTCCTACCTTACCTTTGATGAATTGGGAGATCTGCCGAATCGAGGCCCCGGAGGTGAAGACCTCTGTCACGCCCATCCCCTTCAGCTTTGCTATGTCAGCCTGGGGGACGGTCCCGCCGACGATGACCATCTTATCCCCGGCCCCTTTCTCCCTGAGACCATCAACAACGCGTTTCGTCAGATTCAGATGGGCGCCGGAGAGAATGCTGAGGCCCACCACATCGACATCCTCCTGTATTGCCGTATTGACAATCTGCAAGGGGGCCTGGTGCAAACCCGTGTAGATCACTTCAAAGCCGGCGTCTCTCAACCCGTAGGCCACCACTTTCGCTCCCCGGCTGTGGCCATCCAGACCAGGTTTCGCAACAAGAACTCGAATCTTCCTTTTGTCATGCATCCCCTGTTCTCCTTATCTCTTCTCCACCCCTCCGCCTGCACTTGTTTGCAGAAAAGGATCCGTCCCTTAATGGCTTAAAGAAGGGACTGTCTCCCTTATCCTTGAAGGATGTTCCATCTTTTCCTCAATTCCACTTTCTTAATCCTGCCGCTGGCAGTCATGGGAAGCTCATCAACGAACTTCACATAGGTGGGAAACTTGTACTTGGCCACTTTTCCCTGCAAGAATTCAAGAACTTCTTCCTGGGTAAGTTTTCCCCCCTGCTTCAGGACGATAAAGGCCATTCCTGTTTCAGTCCACCTCGCATCCGGAACGCCAATAATCGCTACATTAAAAATCTTCGGATGATTGGCTAAGACTTTTTCGATTTCGGCTGGGTAGACATTCTCTCCACCTGTTCTATACACATCTTTGGCTCTATCGACCAAATAGAAATAACCCTCCTCATCCCGATAGCCCAAATCTCCCGTGTGGAGTACTCCCCCAACAATAGTCTTTGCAGTCTCCTCAGGTAAATTCCAATAGCCACTCATAACCGTTGGTCCTCTGGCGACAAGCTCGCCAATTTCACGAGGAGGCAGTTCCTTACCCTGCTCATCTGCGATCCACACGTCCGTGAAAAACCCCGGCAATCCGATGGACCCCATCTTCCTCATTACATCTTCTTTAGGCAAATACAGCATAAGTGAGTTTTCAGTTTGTCCCATAGCCAGTTGCATGTAAATCCCCTTTGCTATCAGTTCTTCAAATAGACTTCGTGGTGTTCTCTCCCCTCCTCCCACAACAACCCGAACGCTACTGATATCGATCCCATCCAGCTTTTTGGATTGAAGGAGTAGCTTCCATACTGTGGTGAAGGCAATGATTATGGTGGCCCTATATCTTTCAATATCTTCAGCAAACTGCTCGGGTTCAAACCTCTGTCTCAAGATAAGAGTTGCCCCCCGGCAAAATGTTGGAGTAGCGTTAATGAATAGACCTGCCGAATGGCACAGAGGGAGGTGGGAAAGGAAGATATCGTCTGCTCTCATATCAAGGTATGTGATGATTTGAAAGCACTTAAAGTAAGTCTGAAGGTGCGTGAGGACTGCTCCTTTAGGAGTGCCCGTAGCCCCTGAAGTATAAATGATCCCAAGAGGATCATCTTGACTAATAGAAACATCCGGCCGTGGCTCATCAGGAGCGTACCTTTCGATAAGGTCATGATATTCCATCGCCCATTCAGGGCATCCCGGGGCATCTGGATTACCGCTTTTTACGCAAATGAATTTGTCCTTTTCCACTTCTATCGTCGATTGAATTTGATCAATGTCTCCGACAAAAGAGTCGTGAAATACAAGGAGGCGGGACCCGGAGTTGTTAAGCTGATATGCCAGCTCCGGCCCAACCAGTCGGAAATTGAGTGGAACAAAAATGAGCCCCAGCTTGGCGGCAGCAAAGAAAACCTCAACGAATTCAGGGCAATCCCTGAGCAACACCGAAATTCGATCCCCCTTTTTGATCCCCTTCTCTTGCAAGTAATGGGCTACACGGTTAGCTCCTTCGTTCAATTCCTTATAGGTGATCGGTCTATCCTCGTAAATCAAACCTGTCTTATTCGGCGTCAGGATCGCCCTCTTTGTTGCTATAAAGCCTACATTCCAATCGCCAACATTCATTGAACTCTCCTTCGTTAGCTTGAAGATCTGGTCACACTATTTCTCATCTCCCCTTTCGAGGAGAGGAGGGGGTTATGTTAATGTCCTACGACAATATCCGGTAGCCATGTGCTTAGTATAGGGAAGAGGCCAAAAAGGATCATTGCCCCAACCATAATTATAAAAAATGGCCAAACTCCGATCAGGACGTCTTTCATCTTCGTATTTGCAATGGAAGAAATGACATATAGGTTCATTCCGACCGGTGGTGTTATCTGCGCCATCTCCATATTCAGAGTTACCATAACTGCAAACCAGACGCCATTAAAGCCGAGTGACGTAACGAGGGGGTAGATCACGGGCAAGGTAATCAACATAGAAGAAACCAGTTCTAGGAAGCAGCCCATCACCACGTACATTGCCATAATAATTACGATTACGACCCAGGGTTGTAAGTGCTGGCTCGCCACAAAATTCATGGCCTGGTCAGGCAGCTTCAGGAGCGTCGTAAAATCCCCAAGCACTAAGGCTCCGACAATGATGCTGAGTACCATCGTGCTCGCCAGAGCAGATTCGGCTATGAAATTGAAAAAATTCTTCAACTTGATTTTCCTGCGGATGAGAACCATGGGAATGACATACGCGACTCCTATGGCCCCTGATTCCAATGGGGTAAAAAGACCCGAGTACATACCTCCGAGGACAATAACCGGCGCCAATAGTCCCCATGTCGCGGTTTTCGTCGCCTGATATCTTTCTTTCCAGGTTGTAGGCATCTGTTTCTCGTATTGCGATTTCCGGCTATGTTTGGCGTAAAAGATAATGTAAATGATAAACATTCCCGACAGGATCAGGCCGGGGATCACTCCGGATATGAATAATCTCCCTAAGGATTCTTCAGTGACCGCCGAATAAATGATCATGCTGCCGCTTGGAGGGATCATGATGCCCAGCGTCCCGCCCGCGGTCAGCAATCCGCAGGAAAATTTGTTGTCGTACTTCCGGGCAGCCAGCGCGGGCAGGGCAACAAGACCGATCGTGGCTGCCGTAGCGACGCTTGATGCGGATATGGCAGCAAAAATGGTGCAGGCAAGAATCGTGGCAATCGCTTCCCCGCCAGGCAGATGTCCCACCCATGCCGTAGCCAGCCCGAAAAGCTCTTTACCGACTCCGCTCTTTTCGAGCAACTGACCCATAAGCATGAAGAGGGGCAGGCAAACGAAAGCGAAGTTTTCCAAAGAGAGGAAGCAGATAGATGGAAATGACGCACGTATCCCGCCTACACCGCCAAACATCAGGTAGAAACCGACCACGCCCACGAGCCCCAACCCGGCGAATATGGGTACACCCCCGAAAAGCATAACCATGATTAGAAAGATTATGCCGGTTATGGGACTTACTGGGATCAGGTATACACCGAGACCAATGAGAGCGAGGAAAATCGGGATGGCCACGTAGGGGTTGTCCAGCGCATCCCGGCGTCTTTCAAGGGAGTGCGTATATAAATAGTGTATTTTCGAAACGATCCCCTTCAACATATTTATCGCGAGTAAGATCGTGCCAATGGCCAAGGTCAATTTCACAGGCCAGAGCAGTGGGTGCCACATGGACCAGCTATATTCCCACGTTCTGTATGCCTTAAGGAAGTATTCACTCGTGAAATAGACCAAGAGCAGGGCGAAGATGAAAAATACGATTTTGGTCATGATGTCCCATATCCAGCGGGTTCGGGGCGAAAACCAGGTTATTACGATATCGACGCGGATGTGGCGGTCCCGGGCCTCCACGTATGCCATCGATAAATAGGCGAAGGCGATCAGCAGATGAATGGCAAGCTCCATGGACCAATGCGTAGGGGAGTTGAAGAAGCAACGGGCAACAACCTCATACGTGGTTACGAAGGTCATGAGCAGAAGCATGATGCTTGATAGGACCTTACTAAACGGCAAGATAAGATCAATGCCTTTCCCTGTGTAAGCAGCGAGTCTTCTCAAGGTTGAGAACATGGGTATGGGCGATGGTGCGTTTTCAGTTGATAGTCCTGTGGGCTTCATCTCATCTCCTTTTATATCATACGCCAGGACACGGCGGTTCCATTTGATCTCTCGCCTCCGGCGCCAAGACGGCAGTGTTTATGTTTTCGATGCGGTTGCCGAAGAGTGTCAGCCGTTTTTTCCAGTCACGCCCGACGCCTTTCGACACTCGCTTTATGAATTACCATTTCATGGTTGGCAGGAGTTCCTTCCACCGGAGCTTTCCTGTTTTGGATGCCTTCATGGTGCTGATGTGCATTTCCCAGGAGGCATTATCCATGGTAGGTTTGATAAGCTTCTCCATTTCAGGGATGGCAGCACTTTTCATCTTTTCCAGTTCGCCCGCCGCGGCTGTCCTGAAATCAAAAATCTTGACGCCCTTAGACTTAAGATCCTCAAGATCCTTGTCAAATTCGGCCCATGCTACCTCCCAGCTCCAGATTGTAGAAACTCTCATCGCCTCCTCTATTACGGTTCGCTGCTCCGCAGATAAGCCTTTCCACCATGCAAGATTCACGATCATGTCCAGCGTGCCTATCGTTTCCCCCAATATTTGCATTTGTTTACACATTTCAAACCATTTCCGCGAACGAATGCTGCTTGGACCGCTGTTCGCTCCATCGATCGTGCCACGTTGGAGGGACATATAAACGTCTGCGGAGCTCATGACAACAGCTTTAGCGCCCCAGCTTTCTAAAGCAGCTCCGAGTTCTCTCCCGGAAACTCTAAATTTGAGTCCCTTATAGTCTTCCATTTTAGACAGAGATTTCCCCACTGTGACCGTCGTGTGTACCGGGTCGTAGAGAAATCCCGGCAAGACATAAAGATTGTGCGGCGCTAATTTTTGCCTTAGAAGCTTTTCATAGATTCCTGCGCCTCCAGCTACGTCATACATGCGACGGCTCCAAGTATCAATATCTTCAAAATAGGGAGATTGAGGGAGAGTAGCCTCAGGCACAACGCCCGTTGCTCGGTTGAGGAAGAATTGGGCCATCTCGACCCCGCCCTGCTGGCACATCTGAAGCGCCTTCACATCCATCGCGAGCTGACCAGCCGGATAATATGTGAATTTCAAAGTCCCTTTGCTTCTCTGCTCGGCTTCTTTTATGAATCTCTCACACGCCGTGGTGAGGTAGTGCCCGATCGGCATATGTCCGGCTATCTTCACCTGTACCTGCTTCCCGGGTTGCTGTGTTTGTCCGAAAGCTAGATTTGCCGAACCTAAAGCAAAAACCAATACTAAACTCCAACGAAACATCCGGCTCATTTTGATATACCTCCTTTTGTATTTCTGCTCCCTGCTGGGAAACAGTTGCAAGAACTGACTGAATATGCTCCTAAATCGACTCATAGACGGTCCCTCCCTTGGGTGATCGAATTTCCTATGCAGAAATTCTCTGTCACCTCTAACCGATGGCCTTTTCTTTCTTTTTCCAAATTTATCTTGGACAAGAGTGACGAGGTATTTGACCATTCTTTCAACCAGATTCTTAACCCGAGTCCTTTTTCTCACAAATAGCAGAAAAGCGGAAATTGAGGCGCGGCTGTTAACATGCCAAAGCTCTCAGCTTAATATAATTTTCCGGATCCTCTATTAAATCACAATCCAGGCTTCCTCTCTTCTCGAAACGTTGTTATTCCTTTTATTCCGCCACTCTCCCACTCCTTTCAACAACGATGTCGTGGGAAATGACAGCCGAAGGCCTTGGGAGCAGATAAGGGCTATGATACGCGAGGATTCGCGAGATGGCTTCCGAGCTGGATGATTACGCCGCATGTGAATCAGAATACGGAGACGCACGGGAGATCGACCATTGATGGACAGACAACGCGGCATCCGGCGTATGCGATCAGTCAACGGATCCGAAAACGGATATAAGAGATTGGGGAGTGGATCAAGACCATTGGAGGATCCCGAAAAACCCGTCTTAAAGGGGTATTGAGTACGCAGCTTGCCGGATGGTTTGTTGGAGCCACCTATAATCTCCTTCGGATAGCAATGTTGAAGGCCTCGGGGGCGGAGGAATGAGCATGAGCCAATACGAGGGGCAATTGGACCCAGAATAGCGCCAAAAGAGTCAGTTTGGGGCGAAAAATATTTGTCGAATGTCTTCGAGCTCGATGCTAAAAACATCGTCCACCTTGACGAAGTTCTAAAATAAAATGTTCTTCAGCATCCTGCTATTGAAATAAAATTGTGCCTGCTACTCTCCTCGGGTTCAGCGACACGTGTACGGGGAGTTTCGCCCATCAAGAATTCAAACATCTACGGGTCTTTCAAAATAGTTCAGTAAACTGCATCCTCATAACTCCCTGCGCTGTGGCATTTTCCCTGATATTGTACTCCGCCTACTCTTTCGCCATAAATTTAGTTGCCTTATTAACAACCGGCCTCGTTGATGCGGTAAGTTGGCAAAATATGAGCAAGAGCTTCGATAGAGGTTCCATTGATAATGTTACCTATGTGCAGCCTAAGATGCCTATCCTCTTGGACTGACTAGCAAAACCAAAATGGTTTTGTGAGCTGACATCTCGCATCAAGTCCGGGATGACCCAATAAACTGTCTGTTTTACTTATTCGAAGCTACGTTTATTGGGCAAACAAGACGGTTTAGGATAATATTGTTTGTGTATTCCCTTATCTCTCCATCTTTATAATTGCTCCTTAGATTCCATCCTCTCAAGGGCTCTAAAGCCAGCAAATAGACAATAACGTTTGCTGTAAAAAAAGGATCTTCAATCTTAAAAACCCCCTTCTCAACACCCTTTCTTAGAATTTCTTCGAAGCATTTAATAAGCTTACTTTCGTTTTCCATAATTATCTTCAAAAAATGTCTTGGTAATAATTTACTTTCGGTGTACATGAGTAGAACCATATCCCGATAAGTATGGCCGAGCTCAGTCATCTTTTCGGTAGCAACTTTTAGCTGGAGAATAGGGTCTTCTATTTGAAGAATTCGCCATTCTTCCAAGCTATTCACCCATATAGTGTGGAAAACGTCAAAAACCAAATAAAGCACATCTTCTTTTTTTGTTATGTAGTCATACAGGTTCCCTATTGTAAGGCCCGTTATTTTTGATATTTCCCTGATACTAGTTTCATGGTACCCTTTCTTAATAAAGAGTTTCGAAGCGCCCTTGGCTATTTGCAATCGCTTTTTCTCTACAAGTTCATTGTTTTTAATCTCTGTCCTGACTTCCTTTTTAGTGTTTGCCATCCTCAACCTTGATTATGTCCCCAAAAAAAACTGAAGTGATCCAAAAGAGCGTCATGCCGGAATCGTGTTTGTCAAATGGCTCAATCGGCTTACCATAAAAGGGCGTATTGTTTCTATTCGTGACCACCCCGGGTTAAAGCCTGGGTAAATAGCCGTCCCTTGGTTTTTACAAGAACATCATATTCGACTCCAAGTTTAACGAGCGCTCGCTATACTGTTAACAAACAATTGGTATTTTATCACAACAGGAAAATATGTCAAGAAAAAAATGTGGGTTGTGGGGTTTTGAGTTCTATGGTTGGCATGTTGTTTTTAAAAGTGGTATTATATCAAGTAGTTGAAAGAAGTCAACCCGCGTATTTCTGCCCTGTTTTCTCGGGGCATGCAGGGGGAGAGTTTCTTCATAGCCGTCAGGATTGTGTCACACCAGCCCGGTGACTCTTCAGGGAAGGGAGAAGGTGATCGCGGGGGTTCCGAAACGGATTCCCAGCAAGCCTTCAGTCGATGCCAGTTTTTGTTCGGAATTAGCTCTTCTGTTTAGCAATCGATTTTCGCATGAGACTGGGACCACGGGAACGATCTCGGTGACGGACAATTACGGGAAGGCCTGGACGGATGTGTTGACGATGTCAGCAGACGAAGGGTCGAGGTGGAAGGAGATCGATTTGGGCGGAGCAGCCGGCGAGGGGACCCAGATTGAGTTTGCCTATTGGACCTCGGGAGGGTTCTGGGCAATCGATAATGTGTGGGTGTTGTGTGAGCCCTCTGATCTTTCGTTCAAGGCGATCCAGAACACTACTTCGCAAGGCGAGATCCTGATGGTCACGAACACGGGGATGGTGGATCTCGGTGTGAATTCGGTGAATATAGCAGGCCCGGATGCCTCTCAGTTTCTGATTTTGGATGAGAATTACGCGGGGAACGGTGGCGCCATCGGAGAGTTGTGAGTTGGAAGTAGGGTTTGCTCCTGATTCAACGGGAGAGAAAAATGCGAAGCTTTCGATTTCATCGGATGATTCGGATCACTCAACCCTGGAGGTCCCCTTGAGTGGGGGAGGAGTGATATTGGTAGTGAATCCTGATCACGGGACGCTCGGTTCGGAGCTAACGATTTCGGGATTGGGATTTGGGGCGAATAAGGGAAAGGTACTCATCGGCGAAGCAGCGTTGAAAGTGACGGAATGGAAACCTGATTCGATCAAGGGGCTTTTGAGCAAGGTTGTCACATTGGGATCATGCGAGGTCATGGTTCAGACGAAGCAGAAGGGAGCAGCGCCGATAAGGGAAGCGGATGCCTTCTCCGTAGAAACACCGAAGATCTGGCGCGTGGTGCCGGATCATGGCAGCGTCAATACACCTGTGACGATCACAGGGAAGTATTTTGGGACTAAGAAAGGAAAGGTGACGATCGGAGGGAAATCCAGCAAGGTGGTGAGTTGGACAATGGAACCGACAACTGGCGGCAGCACAATACAATTCCTGGTTCCCAACGGTCTCGCCCCTGCCACTACTTATCCGATCAAGGTGATCAGCAAGGTGGGAGAGGGAACGGATAGCTTTACCATCGACTAATTTGGGCTGCTCAATTTCGGGAATATCGGAGCATTTGGGAGGCGGAATTGCTTTTTAAAGGGTCCTAAATTGGGATAGCGCGGAGGTTTCACTATCTGCCATATAGTCGCTGGTTCCAACAACTCCAAAAAGTCACGGTATGATTTTCAAATATTCAATTCAATGGAGCTGTCCAAAAAGAATATGGAAATTCGATTACTCCAGAGGCGCCATAATTCAAGAGGGAAGGCCGGGTCTTTTGGTATGGCTACTACGTGTCGCGGATGAAACGGGATTGCGTGAACCATAAGGTGGGGGGGGGGAGAGGGCGGCTAAACATCGTGACCTAATCAAAATCCCAGGCCGAATCTGCAAAAAGCCCGGACTTCAGCTCTGCCTGTGGCAGGCCGGGGAGCTGCTGTTCCGGAGAAGGTATGTCCATCTCTTTCCCGTTATCCTTCCGACACTTCTCCGGTCTCGAATAACAACTCGTGGCTCTCGAAGCCATCCTCGCGGGCAGCACGGATCGATTCCCATCCTTCCCGAAGATCCGGAGGCGAGACCTGTGCAATCATCTGCGATAGCTCGTCTCCCATAACGAGCTTGGTGAGGGAAATCACAGTCCGGGCGACGATATCGGCTTGCTTCATATCTTTCAGGTAAGCCATCTTCATGACGGATTCAAGAAATTCCTTTCGCGTGTTTAAGGCGAAGCCTCCCCGCTTCATCATAAAAAGATACTTCATGTCAACGAGTTCCCATCCTGCCCGAAATTCTGGGAGCATCTTTTCCGCAATCTTCTGAGTGGTCTCCTCTCCAATGATCAGTTTCGTCAGCGAAATCACGGTCCGGCTGACCGCATCCGCCTGCCTTAAGTCTCTGAGGCTGGCCATCTTCTTCACAGCCTCAAGGAATTCTATTCTTGTTCGCATAAAAAAACCTCCTTCTATCATTGGAAAACGAAGACAATAGGACCGATCCCGTTAATAGAAAAAGATGATCTTGAAAGTCCCCCGACCAAATTTATTAATGGCCGAATTTGATAGATAAGTCAATCCTTGCGTCCTTCACAAAGCTGGTAGGGGTCTGGAAATTTTCAGCCCCCTGCTAGTCGAGCCTGAATGCCACCGGACGCTGCCCCTCCCAGCAGGTCTTCAGTCCAGTCGAATTGGGTAATCTCATCTTTTTCGGCTGCCCCTGAGGAACCGACCCGGAGAAGAAATAACCGAAGGTTAATATTCCCTCCAGAAAACAGGAGAGCAGAGGGTATTTTTTAATATTTTATGAAATAAAAATATATTTATTTCTCATTCTAAATATTATAAATAACTAAAATAATATTAAATTATATTGTAATTTCAATGTATTATATATAATTCTAAAATAGAACATGGCTTTGTAAAATTATATATTTTATGAAATTTTTTACTTGACAAATTAAGTTTTGTTTTGTATAAAGGAGGTGTGCCGGAATCATGGATGAAAAAACAGCCCTCCCTAATTCCGACCCAATAAGTTCCGGGGGAAGTCTCTATGGATTGGAAAATTTCTCTTCTCGCCACGATCCTGGTTCCTCTCTTAGGAAGTTTATCTTTGCCTCTTTTCGGCCTATGGTCAGCACGCATGCGGAATCTCTGGGCGATCTTCCTCGGAAGTGCCACCTGCTTTTTTGCCGTCTCTTTGCTTCCCCAATGTTTATCCGGCGATCCCCTGGTCCTTAGCTATTCCATCGGTCTTGGAATGGATGCGGTCCTCATTGTCGATGCCCTATCCGTATTCATGGCCACTGCGTCATCATTCATCAGCACGCTCATCATTGTTTATTCCCTGGGGTATCTCAAAAACCGCCCCCATCAGCAGGAATATTTTATGATGGTTGTCCTTTTTCTCGGAGCCATGATGGGGCTCGTCTTTTCGGCCAACCTTCTCCTCATGTATGTTTTCTGGGAAATCACAGGAATCTGTTCGTGGAGGCTCATCGGGTTCTTCCGGGATAACGAGGCCGTGATCAAGGCGGACAAGGCCTTCCTCACCACCTTCGGTGGTGCTGTCTTCATGCTTTTAGGATTTGCCCTTGTCTATTCTCAGACCCACACCTTTAACCTTCTTGAGATGAAAGGAGTGCCGATTTCCGGCTGGGCCGTTGCCCTGATTACCGTCGGGATTTTTGCAAAATCGGCAACCCTGCCTTTTCACACCTGGCTTCCGGATGCGGGTGTTGCGCCTACAACGGTAACCGCCCTGCTTCACGCGGCAGTCCTGGTGAAGATCGGGGTCTACGCCTTCGCAAGAATCTTCAACTACACCTTTGCCATGCCCCCTTCCTGGCAATTCTACGTCATGATATTGGCTCTCCTCTCCACAGTGGTTTCGGCCTGTGCGGCACTGATGGAAAACAACATTAAACGAATTCTCGCCTACTCGACGATCAGCCAGATCGGCTACATTTTTATGGGTCTGGCAAGCTTCACCGCAGCCGGGATTGCCGGAGCCCTCCTCTTCATCCTGATGCATGGCATTGCAAAGGCAGGCCTTTTCCTCTCAGCCGGGGTCATTGAACATGGTACCAGCACGAAGGATATCTCAAAAATGGGTGGGCTTTTCAAGGTCATGCCTTTCACGGCCATCTCCTTTCTCGCCTGCGTCTTTTCCGTCATTGGAATCCCTCCTTTTGGGGGCTTCTATTCCAAAGGACTGGTCATTCAGGGATTGGCCAGATCAGAGAACAATCTTATCGCTGTTGCCGCCATCCTGGCCGCAGTCCTGACAGCAGCCTATCTCTTGCGGCTTTTTACCCTCGTCTTCCTCGGGGAGCCGAGGGATACTTTCCTTCACGTTCACCGGGAGGGAACTCCTTCCATGGTATGGGTCGTCGCTTCTCTGGCCTTCCTGTCCCTTCTTTCCGGGGTGTTCGTTCATTACCCTGAGGGATTGGTTCACACGGCAGTAAACCAGATGCTTGGAAACCCTGCCGTCAGTCATGTCATTGGAGCATTGAGATGAACTCGATCGTCCTCATTATCCCTGTGTTTGTTCCGATCCTCTCGGGAATTCTAATCTTCATCCTTCCCAGGAGATTGGGGGGATGGAAAGAAACGTTAACCCTCCTTGGAATGGGGGTCGTGTTGGTCTCCGCCATCCTTCTTATGAGACATACGGGAGAGGCCCTTCACTGGGGGCTCAACTGTCCATCCCTCGAAATCAATTTCAACTTCTCAGCCCCTGAATCTGCCAGAACAACTTTGCTCATCGCCACTTCGCTCCAAACTCTTTTGGCCTTGCCCCTTCTCTTCCTTTTTCCAAAGAAATCCCGACCCAATGAATACCTCTTCTTCTTTCTCTACGGATCAGGGATCGTCAATGGGATCATCCTCTCCCATAAGTACGTTGAGATGGTTCTCTTCGGTGAGCTTCTCTTTGTAACAATTTACGGGGTCGTCGTCTTGATGGGCCTCCTTTCCTCCTATTCCACCAGAAGTGTTTCGAACCCCGGGGCAGTCACCCACGATGGCTGGTCAAACTCAAGGATTTTTATCCTGTCCCGCCTCGAAATCATTAGGGTCCTAAGGGCCTTTGCCCGGCTGGTCTTCGTCTCGGTCGACCGGGGAATCGATGCCATCTACGAAAGGCTCCTGGCCCGGGACTTCGGCGTATTGATCCAATGGCTGAGGAAAGCCCATAATGGCCTTTACCCCAATTACCTATCATGGGCTGTGGGCGGGTTCATCCTGCTCATCTGTTTCCTGGTTTTCGAAACCCCATAGGAGAGAGAACGTGTTACTTCTATTGATCGTTATCCCTCTGGCTGTAGCTGCTCTGCTCCCCCTACTGCAACGAATAGGGAAACGCCTGCCCGACCTCCTCGCTACACTCACGACCGGAGGCACCCTGATCCTCAGCCTTTCGTATGTGGGCAGGATGGCTTCAGGCTCCCCGCTTCATTGGGATTCTGCAACCCTTGGAATCCCTCTCCATCTGTCGCTCATGGTAGATGGTTTTTCTCTCCTTCTTCTCATTACGATCAGCCTGATCTCTCTTTTCGTCTCCATTTTCTCGATCCGCTACATGGATCACTACGGAGATAAAGGCGTCTATTGTGCCCTGTTCCTGTTGATGGTATCGGGGATGAATGGCCTCGTGCTGACGACCGATCTTTTCAATATGTATGTCTTTCTGGAAGTCGCGGCGGTTTCATCCTATGCCTTAGTGGCCTTCAGCCAGAAGCAGGATGGGATCGAGGCTGCCTTCAAATATCTTATGCTTTCGGCGGTAGCGACAACAGGAATCCTGATCGCAATCTCTTTCATCTATCTTACCACCGGAACCCTTGCGATTGCAGGCCTTGGCCAGATGGTCAGATCATCGATGCAGACAGGCTTGATCAGCCTCTGTCTCGCGATCTTCCTCATGGGGTTCGGGTTGAAGGCCGCCATTGTCCCATTCCATGCCTGGTTGCCAGATGCTCACCCCTCTGCTCCCGCACCCATCTCCGCCATGCTTTCCGGCGTCCTGATTAAGGTGTCAGGCATTTATGCTCTGGTCCGTGTGGTCTATGATATTTTTGGCCTCCCTCCCGCGATCTCCCAGGCGATGATTCTCTTAGGCGTCCTTTCCATGGTTGCAGGAGCGCTCCTCGCCCTCGGGCAGAACGATTTCAAAAGGATGCTCGCCTACTCCTCGATCAGCCAGATCGGATATATTGTGGTCGGCCTTGGCCTGGGAACTCCTCTCGGGATCATGGGAGGGCTCTTCCATCTGTTCAATCACGCCATCTTCAAGGGACTCCTCTTTCTCGATGCGGGCGCTACCGAATACGCAACGGGAACGCGGGAGCTGGACAAACTGGGGGGCGTGAGCGAGCGCCTTCCCATTACTGGATTCACAACCACCATGGGTACATTTGCCATTGCGGGAGTTCCACCTTTCAACGGCTTCTGGAGCAAACTCTTTATCATCCTTGCCCTGGTTGAGGCTGGAAGATACGGAGTGGCTGCTATTGCCGTCGCCACAAGCATTCTCACCCTCTGGTATTTTCTGCTGATCCAGCGCCGGGCTTTTTTCGGGAAGATCATCTGGAGATTGGAGCGAATCCGGGAGGTCCCCTTTCCCATGGCTTTCGCAACGGTTTCCCTCGCTCTAATCTGTCTCGCTGTGGGCCTGCTCTTTCCCTGGGTCACCCGTGAGATCATTCAGCCAGGGGTTGCCTCCCTGAGCCAGGCCATCGACATCAAGAGTGTCGCTTGGGTGGCACCGTAGAGAGGAAGATGATGGATTCAATAAACCTTTTACTGTTGATTCTTCTAACCGGTTTTGCGTGTATCACGGTCTTCATGAAGGATCTCATCCGGGCCGCCCTCTGCCTGGCCTTTATGAGCGCCCTTCTGGCAGTTCTCCTCTACAGGATGAGCTCTCCTTACGCGGCGGTCTTTGAACTTTCGGTCGTGGCGGGTTTGATCACGGTCCTTTTCGTTTCAACGATCGCTCTCACCAAGGAAGGGGAGACGGCAAAGGAGGCAAGATGGCCCATCTACGTCTTTCCACTGTTACTGGTCCTCTTCGGCCTTCTTGAGATTCTCGTGATGAAGAACCTGGTCTCCTCGGCGCCAATAACGGTTTCATCGAACGGAACCGTAAGTTTCGGAACCACCCTTTGGGGAATTCGGTCCATCGACATGCTCGGCCAGATCGCCGTCATCTTCGGAGGTGTCTTCGGCGTCCTGGCCCTCCTCCGTGAGAGGCCGCTATCCCTCCGTCAGCAGATGGATGCCGAGAGGGCTAAGGAGGAAGGGGAAGCTTTATGGTAGCCATCTACTTTATCTTTGTCGGGTTTCTATTTTTCATCGGTCTCTACTGCCTGCTCACCAGCCGCAATATGATTCGGTTGCTCATCGGCCTCGAGATCATGGCCAAGTCCGCTGTCCTTGCCCTGATCACGGCAGGATACGCCCGGGGGGAGACCTACTTTTCCCAGAGTCTGGTGATCACCTTCATCGTCGTGGAGGTTTCCCTGGTGGCCGTTGCCCTGGCCCTCGTGATCAACGCTTACCGCAACACGGAAAGCCTCGACATTCGAAATCTTTCAAAACTGAAAGGATAAGAACGGCAAGACATCATTGCAAAATGCAAATTGCAAATTTCAAAATTCAAAATCAGAACACAGAACCATTTTCCACTTTGCATTTTTCACTTTGCAATTTGCATTTTACATTGCCGCGGTTTCGGCTAAAAGGAGGTTACTGACATGGTCTACCAATGGAATACGATCATCACCCCTCTTTCAGGGTTTGTCATTTTCTCCTTTGTCTCTTACCTCATCTATCGGCTGGGAGATGTATTGGCACCCAAATTGAAGGATCAGGGCGCGAAGCTCGCCCAGTACGCCTGCGGTGAGGACTTTCCCGCCGGGAAGTTCCAGGTGGGATACCGGCTCTTCTTCTACGCCGCCCTTTTTTTCACGATCATGCACGTGGCTGCTCTGGTCATCGCGACCCTTCCAGGAGGTTCTCTCGCCTATGCTTTTCTCGGCGTTTTCTACCTCTTGATGATCTCTCTCTCGGTTGTGGCGCTCATTCTGAAGTAAGGGAGTTTTGAATCCTCTCTGGAGAGGACGGGGAAAAATGGCTTTCGGAAAACTTGTAAAATGGGCGAGGGTTTCCTCGCCATGGATTCTCCACTTCAACAGCGGCTCCTGCAACGGATGCGATATCGAGATTGTGGCAGCCCTCATGCCCCGATATGACGTAGAACGGTTCGGCATCCAGCTCAAGGCTACTCCCCGCCATGCCGATGTGCTTGTCGTCACGGGCCCTGTAACGCGACTGCAGGCCGACCGGCTGAGAAGGATTTATGAGCAGATGCCCGAGCCTAAATTTGTCGTGGCGGCAGGTGCCTGCGCCTGTTCGGGAGGAGTCTTCAGAGGACTCTATAACTGTCTCGATGGTGTCGATTCGGTGATTCCCGTCAATGCGTATATCCCTGGGTGCGCAGTGAGACCCGACGCGGTCATCGATGGAATTGCCAAGCTTCTCTCCGTCCTCCGGAATGACGAAATTCCGATGCTGGGTGCGTCCCCTCCCTGTCTGTAGCCACAGACATTCGCACCCTTTGGAGGCGTGGTCCCCGTTCAACCGGGACCACGCCAATATAGACCAGTTAGGAAACAAATGTCTTCGGCCCAGGGGTAAGGGTAAGGATGCCAGTTTGGATGATCGGTTATGTTGTTGGGCTTCTTAACCCTAACCTAACGACCTTACCCGATACGGGATGATATGCGAGAAATTGAGGGAGGATGATTGGCGATGGATCGGGATGATGTCAGAAGAACGCTTCAATATTTCCTGGAAGATCGAATGAAAGAGCTCACCATGCCCGCTCCCCGGCGGATGTTCGTGACGATTGGGGCGAACGATCTTGTGGAGACATGCCGGCTGATTCGGGAGAAGTTGATGATCAATCATCTTTCGACGATCACGGGCCTCGACACGGGAGAAAGGTTAGAAGCCCTTTATCACTTTGCGACAGCCGACCTGGTTCTTACTGTAAAAGTGCCACTCGATCGGGACCATCCGATCCTTCCAACCATACTGGATATCTTTCCGGCAGCGGTTTTCTATGAAAGGGAAATTCACGATCTTCTGGGCATTCACTTTGAAGGGCACCCCGACCTGAGGGTCCTTGTCCTGCCAGAAGATTGGCCGGAAGGAATCTATCCCTTGCGCAAAGATTGGAAATATAACCGTGAGGAGGGAGTTATAAAATGAGCAGCACCTTCGTGTTGCCAGTGGGTCCCCAGCATCCGGCTCTCAAAGAACCCACCTCATTTCGTTTCAAGGTGGATGGAGAGGTGGTCGTCGATGCGGATCTCCGTCTGGGATATAACCACAGAGGGATTGAAAAGGGGGCAGAGAGCCGTACCTACGTACAGGATCTTTACCTGGTGGAAAGGATCTGCGGGATCTGCTCCAATGCCCACATGACCGCCTTTGCACAGGGAGTTGAGAAGCTCATGGGCATCGAACCTCCCGGCCGGGGAATCTATATCCGTTGCCTCATGGGCGAACTGGAACGGGTGCACAGCCATCTCCTGTGGATGGGGATCGCCGGCCACGAGGTGGGTTTCGACACCTTTTTCATGTACACCTGGCGAGACCGGGAAGTGGTGATGGATCTCCTCGAAATGATCTCGGGAAATCGGGTCAATTACGGCATGCAGACCTTTGGGGGTGTTGCGAGAGACCTGGCCCCCGAGCAGATCGCAAAGGTTGTTGAAGGTCTCGCCTTTCTAAAAGGGCGCACGCAGTACTACCTCAACCTCGGAGCAACTGAAAGCACCCTTGTCGGAAGAATTGCTGGAGTGGGCAGACTTCCCCAGGAGAAGGCTGTTGAGCTGGGTGCTGTGGGGCCAACAGCGCGAGGCTCCGGCGTTGCCACCGATGTCCGGCAGGACGACCCCTATGCCGGCTTTGGCGAGAAGATTCCTTTTCACATCTGCACCGAAGAAGGCGGCGATGTGCTCGCCCGATTTGTGGTGAGGGCCAAAGAACTTTTTGAATCCTACACCCTTTGCGACCATATTCTCAAGAATCTTCCCGAGGGAGAGATCAAAGTCAAAGCACCGCGAAAGGTCCCACCAGGGGAAGGTGTCAGCCGGGTCGAGGCCCAGAGAGGGGAGTTGATCTATTACATCCGATCCAACGGCACGGATAAGCCTGACCGGGTCAAGGTGAGGGCCCCCAGCCTGGCCAACTGGCCGGCAGCCCTTTATATGCTCCGGGGGAGTTTTGTGGCCGATATCCCGATTATCATAGCGGCAAACGATCCCTGTCTTTCCTGCACCGATCGAATGGCGGTCCTCACCGACACGAAAGGAAATGAAAAGGCCTGGAATTGGGAAACCCTGCGGCAGTACGGAATCGAGTTCTACAGAAAAAGGGGAATAAGGTTCGGGGTTGAAGGTTGAAGGTTGAAGGTTGAAGGTTCAAGGCTCAAGGTTCAAGGCTTAAGGTTCAAGGCTCAAGGTTCATCGTATTATCAGGAGGTTTTCCAATGGAGATACTAAAAGTGTTTACCTATCTTCTCATCTATCCCGGCCTTCTCTTCCTGTTATTTTACGCGGTCTTTGTGGAATGGGTGGACCGCAAGCTTTATGCCCGATTTCAAAACCGCATGGGTCCCATGCATACAGGAAAGGAAGGATTCTTGCAGCCCATCGCGGACTTTTTCAAGTTGATGGCAAAGGAAGACCTTGTTCCGAAGAAGGCGGATAAGTTCCTCTTCAATGCGACCCCCATCTTTGCCTTGGCCTCAGTTTTAACGGCAGGGCTTCTCCTTCCCGTTTGGCACTCCAACCCCAACCTCGCATCAGCCACCTCCTTCCAGGGAGATATCATCGTCATGGCCTATCTCCTCTCGCTGCCGACCTTTGCCTATTTTCTTGCTGGCTGGGCCTCCGCCAGCATGTATTCGGCCATAGGGGCCGTGAGGGTGTTGACCCTCCTCTTCTCCTATGAAGTCCCCATGTTTTTAGCCATCCTTTCTCCTGCAATGTTTGCAGGGAGCTGGGAGATGGCGGAGATTGCCCTCTTTTATCGAAACAACCCACAATACCTGCCCATTAATCTGATCGCCTTTGCCATTGCCATTCTTTCTCTCCAGGCCAAACTCGAAAGATTGCCCTTCGATATTCCTGAGGCTGAAACAGAACTGGTCGGAGGAACCTTCACGGAGTATTCGGGGCGGAAGCTTGCCATGTTTCACCTCTTAACCGATATCCAGATGGTGGTCGGCGCAGGCTTTCTCGCCACACTCTTTCTCGGAGGGTTTCCCCACGGCATCATCGCGGGGCTCTTCGCTTTCGTGGCGAAAACCCTGGTGATCGTCTTCATTCTTTCCTCAATAAAGTCTATGACGGCTCGCATCCGGATCGACCAGATGGTGAAGTTCAGCTGGAGATACCTGGCCCCTCTGGCTCTTCTTCAGCAGATCATTGTCATCTTCCTGAGGGGGTATCTGACATGAGTGTAAGAATTGGAGCGATGCTTTCCGAGGCCGTTAAGAATTTTTTCACCAAGCCGGCCACAGTCCAATATCCTTTTGAAAAGCTTGAGATCCCGAAGACCCTCCGGGGCAAACCCGTGATGAACCCGCAGCTCTGCGCAGGCTGCCGGATGTGTGAGAGGGATTGCCCCTCAGAGGCAATCGCCATCCATCAGATCTCCGAGGCAAAAGACGAACAGGGGAAGGTGAAAAAAAGCTTTCTCATGATCTTCTATCTTGATCGCTGCACCCACTGTGCCCTGTGCGAAACCGTTTGTCCCAGAAGCGCGATCGCAATGGACAATAGTTTCGAAGATGCGGCTTTGAACCGAGAAGCTCTGAAGATTGTTTACAAGTAGCGGGCCATCACCGCTGCACAAGAATGATTTGAGAAGATACCGGTTCGGATTGGAGAACGGGGTTGAGGTTGCGATTATGAGTTGGAAGCAGGAAATCGAGAAGGCTCTGCGAAATAGCCGGAGGGTCGTTGTCTTCGGCCTGGGAAACGAATGGATGGGTGACGACGGTGTAGGAAGCCTGATCGCAAAGGAATTGAACGCCGTCTCCGAAGGAGGCGGCTTCCGAAAGGAGATGAAAGCCATCGCGGGAGGCGGCAGCCCCGAGAATTTCACAGGTCTCATCCGGAAGGAATCTCCTGAATGGATTCTTATCATCGATGCAGCAGATATGCAGAGACCTCCTGGAGAAATCGCCCTCCTTTCTCCGCAAGATATGAACTGCCTCGTTCACTCCACCCACACGATTCCCATCTCCCTGCTGACAGAGTATCTGGAATCTACGACCGGGGCAAAGGTGGCAGCCCTCGGTATCCAGCCTAAGACAATCGAATTCGGCGCCCCTTTGAGCAAGGAGGTATCTTCAAGCATCCAGGAGGTCGTACATGTCTTAAGGGGGGCTCTTTAAGAACAATTCATTTTTCATGAATTTTTTGTTGACAGGAGACTTGGGGGTAATATAAATTTGTTATGATCTCCTAATCCCTTATGGACGACTTCATGAAAGAGCGCATATGGCCAAGATCAGCAAGAAGGTGTTAAGCAGCAGGGTCTACGAGATATTGAGAGATATGATCGCAGAACACCGATTCAAGCCCGGTGCTCGCATCAATGTCGAAGGCCTTTCCAAGGAACTCGGGGTAAGCCGTACCCCGGTCTGGGAGGCGGTTCGCCGTCTGCAACTGGAGGGATTGGTTGAGGATATCCCCTACCGTGGTGTGTTCATGGTCGAGATGACACTCCAGAGGGCGCTTGAACTCTACCAGGTGCGGGAGGTTCTTGAGGGTCTGGCCGGAAGGTTAGCGGCCCAGCACGTAAGCGAAAAGGCGCTCGAAAAAATGGCGAAGGATCTAGAGGTTCAGGTGGACGTCATTGAAAAAGGAGACCTTCTGGGCTACTCACAATACGATTTTGACTTTCACTCCGTCATCCACAAATTGAGCCATAATTCTGTCCTTCAGGAGATGCTCGAAACACTCAAGGCGAAGATGCAGCCCATCAATATGGATGTGAAACCGATTCTTCCTCGTCTTTATGAGGATCACACCGAGATTCTCGACGCCTTGAAATCGAGAGATTCTGATGAGACGGAGAAGGTGCTTCGCCGCCATAATCGTGTGGTTCAGAACCAGATCAAGAAGGAGATGGAAACCTTGGGTAGGAGGTTCCCGGGATTTGGAGAACGAGCTATCCCTAAGGTGACGAGCGAAGCCCAGGAACCTTAAAATAAGCCCTCATGTATATGATTTTGATGCATCTCGCTTGGATCGGAGAGAAAGGGAGGGGAGAGGAAATGATTGTCGAAAAGTGTAGGAAATCCGAAGAGACGAGAAAAAGTTATTTAAATCAGTCAAATAGCCAAATTGGCGGTCACGAAAATGGCGTTTCCACCTTCTTCTGGAGAAACCCAAAAAATTTTCTTGACAAAGAAAAACCGTTATTTTAGTATGCACAAGTCTGCGGAAGTTTCTTCCAGGTAGCAAGGGGGACTAAAATAGCAATTCCGGCACTCAAGGACAAGAAAGTTTCTGTTCGTTAAAGTGGAGTTTTGCTTTCATCCCATAGACAGGAAGCCACGTTTCCGCGCCAACCTTCCAACGCCCGCCGAAGGGGCTTCGCGAAGGCGGAAGCGTTTCATGCTCGGGCATGTCTGCGTTTCGCAACTCAAATTGTAGAAGAATATGCGAGGAGGCAGGAAATCGTCTGGCGCTTGCCTTTTGCTGTGCTCTGGGAGGGCGCGGACGACGTATGGCGGTAGAACAGGGATGCCTGTGGAATCTGCTAATCAAAAAGGAAAGGGGGGATCAGTTGTTTCTCAGGGGTTGAGCCCCGAGCCGTTTTACCGTTTTATTCTGAAGTAGTGATCGTTGCTGGTTTCGCCTCACTTTTTGAAATGTTTCCTCTCGGGCGGATTTATTTTGGCGAAAAAATGTGAAAAAAATAACAAGAATGAGCCTTAAAAATATCGATGTTGAAAGGAGGAATAATTACCTATGACGACCTATGCTGAAGCGGATCCGAGAAGACTCGCTGACTGGCAAATCGCCGAAATCGCGGAAGAAAAGATGCCCACTCCCGACCAGTGGCGCGAAAAGCTGGGACTCCAGAAGGATGAAATCATTCCGATGGGGAAGCTCTGTAAGCTTGACTTTTTGAAGGTCATCGACCGCTTGAAAAACAGACCGGACGGAAAATACATTGAAGTCACCGCCATCACCCCGACTCCACTCGGAGAAGGAAAAACAACGACATCCATGGGATTGATCGAGGGACTTGGAAAGAGGGGAAAGAACGTCGGCGGTTGTATCCGTCAGCCTTCGGGCGGACCCACGATGAATATCAAAGGAACGGCTGCGGGAGGAGGCAAGGCCCTTCTCATCCCGATGACCGAGTTCTCTCTGGGTCTGACCGGCGACATTAACGACATTGTCAACGCCCACAATCTTGCCATGGTCGCTCTGACCTCCCGGATGCAACATGAGCGTAATTATGACGATGCGGAGCTGGCAAAAAGAGGGCTCAAACGCCTTGACGTCGATCCGACGAACATCGAAATGGGCTGGGTCATGGATTTCTGTGCCCAGACACTACGAAACATCATTATCGGCCTTGGAGGCAAGATGGACGGATTCATGATGGCTTCCAGGTTTGGCATCGCCGTCAGCTCAGAGCTCATGGCCATCCTCTCCATTGTTAGGGACCTCAAGGATCTACGGGAGAGATTGGGAAAGATCGTTGTCGCCTATGACAAGAAGGGCAATCCCGTAACCACATCTGACCTCGAAGTGGCAGGAGCGATGTGCGCATGGATGCGTAACACGATCAACCCGACGCTGATGAGCACGGTAGAATACCAGCCCTGTCTGGTCCATGCCGGACCCTTTGCAAACATTGCTGTGGGCCAGTCCTCTATCATCGGCGACCGAATTGGTCTGAAGATGTTCGATTACCATATTACGGAGAGCGGTTTTGCTGCGGATATTGGTTTCGAAAAGTTCTGGAATGTGAAATCGCGGTTAAGCGGCCTTATTCCTAATGTCTCAATATTAACGACAACCATCCGGGCGCTGAAGATGCATGGTGGTGGGCCTGCAGTTGTCGCCGGACGACCCCTCCCAGATGACTACACAAAGGAGAATCTATCACTTCTGGAGAAAGGGACTGTCAACATGACTCATCTCATCGGTGTGATCAGGAAATCGGGGATTAACCCGGTGGTCTGCATCAATTCCTTCCACACTGACACCAAAGATGAAATCGCAATGGTGCGCAAATATGCTGAACAGGCCGGAGCTCGCTGCGCGGTTTCAGAGCACTGGCTCAAAGGCGGCGATGGAGCTCTGGAGCTTGCCGACGTTGTGGTGGAGGCCTGCAACCAAAAAGTCGATTTCAAGTTTCTCTACCCCCTTGAGCTGCCCTTGAGGCAGCGAGTCGAGAAGATTGCGAAGGAAGTCTACGGAGCGGATGGAGTCTCCTGGACCGCCGACGCAGAAGCGAAGGCGAAACGCTTCGAGGCCGATCCGAACCTGAAAGACTTCAATACCATGATGGTGAAGACTCACCTCAGCCTGACCCACGACCCAACCAAGAAGGGAGTGCCCAAAGGCTGGACCCTGCCGGTTCGTGACGTCCTGCTCTTTGGCGGTGCGAAGTTTCTCTGTCCGATGACCGGAGCGATCAGTCTGATGCCGGGGACAGCTTCCGATCCCGCCTATAGAAGGGTGGATGTTGATGTCGAGACCGGAAAAGTGAGAGGTCTCTTTTAATATGGTGACAGGGGCACGGCACCCGCTGCGCTCGCCTCGCTGTCGCTCCGCCGCAGCGGGCCTGCTGATCAGCGCAGCGAGTGCCGTGCCCCTGTCCTGAAACTGGGCGATAACGGTTTTTTTTATGTGACATCCCTTTTAAGTTTTATTAAAAATCAGGCAGACAAAACGTGCCGAAATATACCATAACATTTCATCCCGCCGATAGAAAAATCTTTGTAGACCCCGAAGAAAACCTTCTTCAGGCGGCCATGGAGGCGGGTATCCACATCAATGCTTCCTGCGGCGGGAGTGCCACCTGCGGAAAGTGCAAGGTGAAGATCCTGAAGGGAGCCGTTGATTCTCCGAAGCACCCGAAGCTCTCCCAGTGGGAATATGACCAAGGCTACCGGTTAGCCTGTTTGGCATCGGTCCGGAGTGATATCGAGGTTGAGATCCCGGTCGAATCTCACGTGGACAAGTCCGTCCTCGATCTGAAAGGAAACCGGGAGCTTCACAAATATCTTCTTTCTCCTCAGGACATCTACCAGCTCGTGAAGGGGTGGGATGTGGACCCTGCCGTATTCAAGAGGTACGTGGATCTGACTCCACCCACTCTCAAGGATAACGTGAGCGACCTGACTCGTCTGACCGCGGCCCTCGCCCGCCAGCACAGGGTCGAAGGGATCTCAACCGATTTCCGGGTGATCCGAAAATTGAGCCGCCTCCTTCGCGAATCGGATTGGAAAGTAACGGCTACCCTCGTTTTGACAAAGAAGGGATATAAGCTGGTCAATGTTGAATCCGGAGATAACACCCGCCAGAATTACTCGATTGTGATCGATATCGGCACGACGACGGTTTTCGGTCAACTCCTGGACCTGAATGGGTGTGTGGTCTATGCCTGTCCGGATGGTCAATGCGACGGAACGACCCTCTTTGCCCTGGCCGAAGCCTCCGATTATAATGCCCAGATCAGTTATGGCGAGGATGTGATCACCCGTATCGTCTATTCCCAGAAGCCGGGGGGATTGAAACGAATGCAGGAGGTGGTCGTTTCCACGATGAACGGCATCATTCATGAGCTTCTCAGGATGAGTCAGATTGATCGATCCCTCGTCTCTCATTTAGTGATCGCTGGAAACACGACCATGACCCAGCTCCTCCTGGGTCTCGACCCCAAGTATCTCCGCGAGGATCCCTACGTTCCAACCGCCAATTTCATCCCTCCCGTGAGGGCCGTTCATCTGGGCATCGATATTGGCGAGCATGTTCACATCTATACCTTTCCGATGGTGGCAAGCTATGTAGGAGGAGACATCGTCGCCGGGATCCTCGGTTCCGGAATCTTTCAACGGGAGACCCTCACCCTCTACATGGACATCGGGACCAACGGAGAGATCGTTCTCGGAAACAAGGACTGGCTCGCGAGCGACTCCTGCTCTGCAGGTCCGGCCTTTGAGGGGGCAGGGATCAAATTCGGGATGAGGGCCACCCGGGGTGCCATCGAGCAAGTCAACATCAACCATCGCACCTATGATCCGATGATGCTCACCATTGGAAGGACCAGACCCATTGGCATCTGCGGATCGGGATTGATCGACACGGTCGCAGGACTTCTCGAAACAGGCGTGATCGACCAGAATGGAAAGTTCCGTCTGGACCTTCCAACAGACCGGGTACGAAAGGGGCCAGACGGCTACGAGTACGTCCTCGCACGGAGAGAAGAGACCCAGATCAATGAGGACATCGTCATCACGGAGATCGACATTGAGAACCTGATTCGGACCAAGGGAGCGATCTATGCGGGCTGCAAGGTGCTCCTCGAAAGCGTTGGAGTGAGTTTCAAGGATCTCGATCAGGTGATCATTGCAGGCGGCTTCGGCCGCCATCTCGACCTGGAGAAGGCCATCTTCATCGGCCTCCTCCCGGAGCTCGAAATTGAAAAATTCCTTTTTGTCGGAAACGGTTCCCTCCTCGGAGCGAGGCTCCTCTCCTTTTCGAAGGACCTCCTGAGAGAGACGGAGCGCATTGCCCGGATGATGACCAACCTCGAACTCAGTAACCACCCCACGTTTATGAATGAATTCATCGCGGCAATGTTTCTGCCCCACACCGACTCCTCTGCCTTTCCGATGGTAACGGAGAGACTCCGCCGGACTGTGAAAAGGGAGCCGAAAGAAAAGCTAATGGAAGGACGGCTTTGAGCTTCACGATCGCGGTATCAGGAAAAGGAGGAACGGGCAAGACGACTCTTTCCGGGATGATCATTCGTTATCTTCTCGACAAGGGAGGAGGACCCATTCTGGCCGTCGATGCCGATTCGAACTCGAACCTGAATGAGGTGCTCGGTGTCGAGGTGAGGTCCACCATCGGCGATGCCCGTGAACTGATGAAAAAGGATGTCCCCACCGGAATGACCAAGGACATCTGGTTTGAATATAAGGTTCAGGAATCGCTGATTGAAGCGAAGGGGTTTGATCTCATCGCCATGGGGCGTCCGGAGGGGGCGGGCTGCTATTGCGCGGCCAACACCCTTGCGCGAAAATGCCTCGACCTCCTGACCGGGAACTATCGCTACATCGTCATTGATAATGAAGCGGGCATGGAACACTTCAGCCGCCTGACGACGAGAGACGTGGATCTCCTGTTCGTCGTCTCCGATTCGAGCAGGCGTGGCATTCTGACCGCCTCAAGGATCCGGGATCTGATCCATGAGCTCGATCTTCGCATTACCCGTGAGGTTCTGGTTATCAACCGCGTTCAGGCCGATCTCGAGCCTGAAGCCCTTGAGGAGATCAAGAAACAGAAGATCGAACTGGCAGGGGTCGTCCCAACCGATGAAGAAATCTATCGGTATGACCTGGAGGGGAAACCGACCTTTCACCTGCCTGCAGAATCCAAGGCGGTCCAGGCGGCCCGGAGGATCTTTGAGAAGTATATACAGTAAGGATGAAATGGAAACTCAAAACCCGAAGCACGAAATTCGAGACAATTTCAAATGATCAAAATTCAAAACGAAGAAATAAGAGAGGTTTCGGGAATTTGGTCATTTGAATTTCGGATTTGTTTCGGATTTCGATATTCGGATTTATCAAATCTCTGAAGGGGGAGGCAAAACGATGACAGCGAAACTGATCAACGGCAATGAGATCGCACAACAGATTCGGGAGGAACTGAAGCAAGAGACAACTCGATTGAAGGAGAAACATAACGTCATTCCGGGTCTTGTCACCATTCTGGTGGGCGAAAACCCCGCATCGGTGAGCTATGTGACCGCCAAACAGAAGACTTCGAAAGAACTCGGTTTCTACTCGATTCAGGATAACCAGCTTGCGAACATCACGGAGGAGCAGCTCCTCAAATTGATCGACCAATACAATAAGGACCCCAAGATCCACGGCATTCTCGTCCAGCTTCCCCTCCCCAAACATATCCACGAGACCAAAATCCTTTATGCCATCGACCCCAGGAAGGATGTCGATGGGTTTCACCCGGTGAACGTTGGAAAACTGATGATCGGAGAAGCCGATTACCTCCCCTGCACCCCTGCAGGCATCCAGCAACTGCTGATCCGGACGGGGGCCAAGATCGACGGCGCTGAGGTGGTCGTCGTGGGGAGGTCGAATATCGTCGGCAAGCCCATTGCCAACATCCTTCTTCAGAAGCAGAAGGGGGCGAATGCGACGGTGACGATCTGCCACACCGGTTCGAGAGATATGGCCTTTCATACGAAGAGAGCCGATATCCTCATCGTGGCAGCGGGAAAACCCAAGGCCATTACGGCGGATATGGTTAAGGAAGGGGCCGTTGTCATCGATGTGGGGGTCAACCGCATCGGAATGACTCCGGAAGGAAAGGCGAAGCTTTGCGGAGATGTCGATTTCGAAGGGGTTAAAGAGAAGGCGAGCGCCATCACTCCGGTTCCGGGAGGCGTTGGGCCCATGACGATCACGATGCTGATGATGAACACGGTCAAGGCAGCAAAACTGGCAGCGGGCGTTGAATGATCATAAGTCGAATGTTACCATTAAATGATTAGTGTCATTACATAGAAAGGAGGCGTTTGAAGTGGCCGAATTAGAGCTGGAAGAAAAAGTGTCCTTTGACGGGAAAAAGGTGAAGGTACTGGGTCCTTCTTACGAGGCGGGGAAACCCGAAGGGGCCATTAGCTGGAGGCAAAAAATGCGGAATCGGGATGAGATGCTCGCCTATCTCAGGACCGGAGAGCGCTACTGGTTCAGCGAAGAGTGGTTCGGAAGTGAAAAGCGGAAGACCAAAGCCTAAGGCAAAACAGAGAGGGAGGTGAGTGTCGTGGCATTCGAAATACAAAAGGTTGCATATACGGGCAAGATCAAAGAGACCAAGCTGGGAAAGGGACCTAAGGCTGTCACGGTTGGAGGAGAGACGTCTTATCCGTTTCACCTCTTCGAGGGAGCGATGCCCAATCCTCCCCGGATTGCCATGGAAGTCTACGACATCGTCCCTGAGGACTGGGCTGAAGCAGCCCTGGAACCTTTCAAGGATGTGGTCAATGACCCGGTGGCCTGGGCCAAGAAGTGCGTGGAGAATTACGGTGCCGATCTGATCTGTCTCCAGCTTGTCAGTACGGATCCCAACGGGCTCAACCGTTCAGGAGAAGAGGCTGCCCAGACGGCAAAGAAGGTGGCCTCCGCAGTCGATGTTCCGGTCATCGTCTGGGGAAGTGGAAATGCTGAGAAGGATACGGATACCCTCCGAAAGGTGGCCGAGACCTGTGACGGTCTGAACCTCACCATCGGACCGGTTGCCGAGGACAACTATAAGCAGGTGGGTGCAGGCGCCATCGGATACAAACATACCGCCATCGCCTCCACTCCCATTGATATCAACCTGGCAAAGCAGCTCAATATCCTTCTGGGAAACCTGGGCGTTCCGGACGGACAGATCATTGTGGACCCCACGACAGGAGGTCTGGGTTACGGAATCGAGTACACCTATTCCGTAATGGAACGGGATCGGATGGCCGCTCTCACCCAGCAGGATGAGAGGCTCCAATTCCCAATCCTGTGTAACATGGCCAAGGAGGTATGGAAGACGAAAGAAGCCAAGACGCCGACCGGACAGGTCCCTGCTCTTGGAGACGCCAAAAAGCGGGGCATCCTGATGGAGGCTGTCACAGGAGTCGTCCTTCTCTTAGCAGGGGCTGATGTCCTCGTGATGAGACATCCTGAGGCGGTTAAACTGGTTCGAGGAACGATTGCCGATTTGATGGCTTGATCAATCCCGTTCCTGTCAGCAAACTCTGAACCGTGGTGGTTCGGGGAGGCAGGGATGAAGGGGGAACGAATCCACGAAGGAGGAATACATGTCAGACTTAGAGAAGAAGAGTATTGATCCGGCTACAATCAAAATGTTGAAGAAGGCCGCGGTCGATGGATGCGAAACCATCTTTGACCGTGCCGATACCATGAAACCCTGCCCGATCGGAGCGGAGGGAAGCTGTTGTAAGAACTGCGCCATGGGGCCCTGCCGTGTCCCCGCCCCCAAGAAGAAAGGCGAGACGGCAGCAGAAAAGGCCCAACGGACGGGCCTCTGCGGCGCCACAGCAGAGACGATTTCAGCACGTAATTTCGCCCGAATGGTAGCGGCTGGAACTTCTGCTCATTCGGACCATGCCCGTGGTATTACGGAAGTCTTTCTGGCTGCCGCGAAGGGTGAGATCCCGGGCTTTCAGATCAAAGATGAACAGAAACTCTTTCAGGTGGCTATGGATTTCGGCGTCGAAATCGGCGATCGATCCATTCAGGAGATCGCAATCGATGTCGGCCATAAGGCCCTGGCCGAGTTCGGACGCCAGGAAGGGGAACTTCTCTTTGTGAAGAGAGCTCCCCTGAAGCGACAGGAAATCTGGAGAAAGCTCGGAGTTGTTCCGAGAGGGATCGACCGGGAGGTTGTGGAACTGATGCACCGGACCCACATGGGTGTGGATCAGGATTACAGGAGCATTCTGACCGCCGCTGCCCGGACCGCGCTCGCCGATGGATGGGGAGGCTCCATGATCTCCACCGAACTTCAGGACGTCCTTTTCGGAAATCCGGTTCCCGTCTACGGACAGATCAATCTCGGCGTATTGAAAAAGGACGAGGTCAATGTGGTCGTTCATGGTCACGAGCCTCTCCTTCCCGAAATCATGGTCGACGTGGTTCAGGATCCGGAGGTGCAGCAGGCAGCGAAGGCGGTAGGCGCAAAGGGGATCAACCTGGTGGGCATGTGCTGCTCTGCGAATGAGATCCTGATGCGTCACGGCATCCCCGTGGCCGGGAACTTCCTCCAGCAGGAGTTGGCTATTGTAACCGGCGCTGTGGACGCCATGGTCGTCGATGTACAGTGCGAGATGCAGTCCCTTGCCCAGGTGGCAAAGTGTTATCACACCAAACTGATCACGACCTCCGCCAAGGCCAAGATCGAAGGAGCCATGCACATTCAATTCGAAGAGCACAACGCTCCCAACGTGGCCAAGAAGATCCTGATGGAGGCGATTCAGAATTTCAAAAATCGAAAGCCTAACGTGGACATTCCCACGGATACGACGGATCAGGTTGTGGGATTCAGCCACGAAACGATCAACTATCTTCTCGGCGGCGTCTTCCGTGCCTCCTACCGTCCCCTCAACGATAATATCATCAATGGCCGGATTCGAGGCATTGCAGGTGTGGTTGGCTGCAACAATGCCCGCGTCACCCATGATGACCCCAACCTCACGCTGATCAAGGAATTGATCAAGAATGACGTCATCGTCCTGACCACGGGCTGCGCTGCGATGACCTGCGGAAAAGCGGGTCTCCTCACTCCGGAGGCGACGGATATTTACGCAGGGCAAGGGCTGGCCTCTGTGGGAAGAGTCGTTGGAATTCCTCCGGTTCTTCACATGGGCGCCTGCGTGGACAATAGCCGGATCCTGATGGCTGCCACGGGCGTTGTCAAAGATGGAGGCTTGGGGGATGACTTGAGCGACCTTCCAGCAGCCGGTGCGGCCCTCGAGTGGATGAGCGAAAAGGCCATCGCCATTGGCCACTACTTCGTTGCCTCCGGTATTTATACCGTGTTCGGTACAACCTTCCCCACCACAGGAAGCGAGGGAGTCACAAAACTCCTGTTCGAAGAGTTTGAAAACACCTTTAAGGGAAAATGGGGCTTTGAACCGGATCCGCTGAAGGCCGCAAAATTGATGATCGAACATATCGATAAGAAAAGGAAGGCCCTGGGGATCGATAAATCCAGAGAACGTGTCCTCTTCGATATGGCCAAGCGCCGAGAATTGGATGCCGCCTAATCAAACAGATAACGTGTCCGTAACCGTGTTGCGTGTCCAAAGCCGGAAGGAAATACGGACACGGATCTCGAACATGGTCACGATCTTAAAAAGGAGGAATCAAACGTGTCGAAAATCATTGCATCTGCAGCCATTAGAGGATCTCATAAGATTGTCGAGAGGGCTGAGAAGAAGTATGAGGAAGCCCTCAAAAAGTGGGGATCCGACCAGGAGGTGGGATTCCCCAATACGGCATATTATCTGCCGATTATCTATGCCATGCTGGGGGTTCCCGTTCAAAAATTGGGAGACATGAAACCCATTCTGGAGAGATGTCGATCCCTTCTGCCCCCGCTGGTCAAAGAGAAGGTAGCCCTGCCTTATCTGGGCCCTGCCCTGGACGCAGGAATGGCCACTTTCTTTGCCGAAGAGATGATCGAAGCAATCCGTTATCTCGAGGCACCCAATTACTATACAAAGCAGGAAGATCCCCTGCCCGACAACATCTGGCTTGGAGCAGCCGATGACGTCATCTTCCGTAAACGGGGAATCGAATTTGTCGATGGAACAGCGCCCGGGTTTGCAGCGATTGCGGGTGCTGCACCCAGTCCGGAGATCGCCAAAAAGATCGCCATCGAGCTCCAGGAGAAGAACCTCTACATCTTTATGTGTGCAGAGCATGAGGGGAAACGCTTCTCCGAACAGTTGGTGGAAGCAGGCGTTCAGATCGGCTGGCCAACGAGGCTCGTCTCCTTCGGACCTGATATCTCCGCAGCCGTCTTTGCCATCGGATTTGCCTGTCGTGTTGCGATGGCCTTTGGCGGGATCAAGCCTGGCGATTTTCGAAAGAATCTGATCTATAACAAGGATCGTACCTTTGCCTTTGTCATGCCCCTCGGGTTTGTGACGGATGAGTGGTATGCCAATGCAGCAGGGGCCATCAACTGGGGGTTTCCAACGATTGCGGATACGCCCATCCCTGAGATTCTGCCTACGGGAGTGTGTACCTACGAGCATGTGGTCTCCAACGTTCCCCACGAACAGATCGTTCAAAGGGCTGTGGAGGTGAGAGGGCTGAAGGTCACGGTTGCAGAAGTCCCGATCCCGGTATCCTATGGCCCTGCATTCGAAGGGGAGAGGGTGAGGGGTGAGGATATCTATTTGGAATGCGGTGGAGGGAGGACTCATGCCGTGGAATGGGTCACCTCGAAGAATATGGAGGAGGTTGAGGATGCCAAGGTGGAAGTTTTTGGGCCTGATCTCGACCAGGTGAAGGCACCGGCACAACTTCCTCTCGCCATCGTTGCTGAAGTGGCCGGAAGACAGATGCAGGAGGATTTTGAGCCGATCCTGGAGCGCCAGATCCACCACCTGATCAACTATGCTCAGGGCATCATGCACATCGGCCAGAGGGATATTGCCTGGCTGCGAGTGGGCAAAGGAGCTGTGGAGAAGGGATTCCGCCTTTCCCATCTTGGCAAGATCCTCCATGCGAAGTTCCATCAGGACTTCGGAGCGATCTTCGATAAGGTTCAGGTAAAACTCTACACCGAGAAAGAAAAAGTGGATCAGATCCTCGCACAGGCGAGGGATGTTTATCGCAAGAGAGATGCCCGAATCGAAGGGATGACCGATGAGACGACGGACATCTTTTACTCCTGTACCCTCTGCCAGTCTTTTGCACCCAACCATGTCTGCGTCATCAGCCCGGAAAGGACCGGACTCTGCGGCGCTTACAACTGGATGGACTGCAAGGCCTCTTTCGAGATCAATCCCACCGGACCGAACCAACCCGTTCCAAAGGGAGAGATTCTCGATCCGAAACTGGGCCAGTGGAAAGGGGTCAACGATTTTGTCTTCAAGGCTTCTCGCCAGAAGATCGATCACTACAATTTCTACAGCTTGGTCTACGATCCGATGACGACATGCGGTTGCTGTGAGTGCATCGCTGCAGTCCTCCCGATGTGTAATGGCGTGATGACGGTCAACCGCGATTACATGGGCATGACCCCCTGCGGGATGAAGTTCACCACCCTGGCAGGTTCGGTGGGAGGCGGTGCCGTCACACCGGGTTTTGTGGGTCACAGCAAGTATAATGTCACCCAGAGGAAGTGGCTGGTCGGAGATGGAGGAATCAAGCGCCTGGTCTGGATGCCCAAGATCTTCAAGGATGAGATCGGGGAGCGCTTGAACAAGCGAGCTCAGGAGATGGGTATCCCAAACTTTATCGATATGGTCGCCGATGAAACAATCGGGATGACCGAGGAAGAGATTCTTCCCTTCCTGACAGAGAAGAATCATCCGGCCCTCTCGATGGACTCGATTCTCGGATAGTAAAAAAACGGGCATAGCGCATGGCGAAACGCATTCTTCATCGGTGTCTTCCGCTACGCGCTCCGCGCCTTGCGCTGTAGGGAACGGTTTCAAACCGTTCCCTACCATGTGCACTTTACGATTGATATGTGAAAGGAGATAAAACCATGGGACTGACGGGGATTCAGATCTTCAAACTGTTACCCAAGACCAACTGCAAGGAATGTGGTGTCCCGACCTGTCTCGCTTTTGCCATGAATCTGGCAGCAGGAAAGGCCGAACTGTCGGCATGCCCCTATGTCTCTGAGGAGGCAAAGGCCCTGCTCTCTGAGGCATCGGCTCCTCCGATTCGGCCTCTCGCCATTGGCGCCGGTGAAAATGTGTTGAAGATCGGCGGCGAAACGGTTCTCTTCCGCCACGAAAAGACCTTTGTCAATCGACCCGGCCTTGCCGTTCTGGTGAGCGATACGATGCCGGAGGCGGAGATTGATGGCCGCCTCAAGCGATTTCAGGAATTGAGATATGAACGTGTGGGGCTCATTCTGAGACCGGAGATGGTGGCCGTGAAGAACGAATCAGGAGACCCTGCCAAATTTGAAGCCCTGGTTAAGAAGGTGAAGGCCGAAACCGATGCAGCGCTCATCCTCATGAGCGACAAGATCGACGCCTTGACCGCTGGAGTGAAGGCCTCGGCCGATCGCCTTCCGTTGATCTATGCCGCGACCGATGGCAACAGCGAAGCCCTGGCGAATCTTGCCAAAGAGAATAAATGCCCGCTGGCCGTCAGGGCCTCGAGCCTGGAGGGCCTTTCCCAGCTTTGTGAGAAGTTGACGGCGGCCGGATTGAAAGATCTCGTCCTCGATAGCGGGGCAAGAACTCTTCGCAGGGCCTTCGAGGATCAGATCTTCATTCGTCGAGCAGCCCTTATCCAGAAGAACCGCTCCCTCGGATTTCCAACCATCACCTTCCCCTGTGAGATGACGACAGATCCCATGAAAGAAGCCCTCATCGCGGCAACCTTTGTGGCAAAATATGCCGGCATCGTCGTCCTTTCGGACTTCCAGGGAGAAAGCCTCTTTCCTCTCCTTGTGGAGCGTCTGAACATTTATACCGATCCCCAGCGGCCCATGATGATGCAGCAAGGCATCTATCCCATCGGCAATCCAACCGAGGATTCTCCCGTGATGATCACCACCAATTTCTCCCTGACCTACTTCATCGTCTCCGGCGAGGTGGAATCGAGCAGGGTTGCGAGCTGGCTTCTGGTGATGGACACGGAAGGGCTTTCCGTTCTCACCGCCTGGGCTGCAGGTAAATTCGTGGGAGATGCAATCGGCGCCTTCATCAAGAAAAGCGGGATCACCGAGAAAGTGAAGCATCGCCGGGTGATCATCCCTGGAGCCGTCGCCGCGGTAAGTGGAGACCTCGAAGAAGAACTCGGCTCGGGATGGCAGGTCAAGATCGGCCCGAGAGAAGCTGCTCATCTACCGGCTTTCCTTAAGATGGGCAACTGACAAACCATTTCAGATTTCAGATTTGGGATTTCAGATTTGGAACTCTTTATTTCAATCTGCAATCTGCGATCTGAAATCTTAAATCTCAGGAGGGGAAGGTATGTTTCGCGTTGGAGAGAATCTCAATGTGATGGTTAAGAAGATCGGAACGGCGATGAAGGAAAAGGACCCGAAACCCATTCAGGAACTGGCCATTGCCGAGGCGAAGATAGGAGTGGATTTTATTGACATCAATCTCGGCCCTGCCCGAAAGGGAGGCGGGGAGCTCATGGAATGGATCGTACAGATCGTCCAGGAGGTCGTCGACACCCCGCTCTACCTCGACACGATTAATCTGGAGGCGATCGAGGCAGGTCTGAAAGTTTACAAGAAAAAAAAGGGAAAAGCGGTCATCAATTCCATCATGGCGAGGCCCGAAAGCATGGAGGCCAAGTTTCCCCTTGCCCAGAAGTACGATGCGGGTCTTGTTGCTCTTCTCTGGGGCCCCTCAGGGCTTCCGCGCGACGCAGATGAGCGGGGAGTCCTCGCCGCAGAGCTGATTCAGAAGGCCGTTGAGTTCGGGATTGCAGGAGAGGATGTCTGGATGGACCCGATCGTCACCCCGGTGACAAGCCCCCAGGCCCAGGTTCAGGTCCCGAGCTGCATTGATTTCATGAAGATGTTCAAGGACCTTCAGGACGTGCTTCCGGGGATGAGATCGACTTGTGGTCTCTCGAATATTTCCAACGGTGCTCCCGACCATCTGAGACCCATTCTCAATCAGACTTATATGATGATGCTCGAACGCTATGGAATGGTCTCCGCCATTGTGGATGCCTTCGACGAAGATCTCAAACGCTTCGCCACGGGGGAACGAAAGGACTTGAGGGAACTCGTATACAGGGCCATGGATGGAGCAGAGATCGATCTCAAATCCCTGACGAAGGAACAGGCCGATTACATCAAGACGACCAAAGTCCTCATAGGGAAGACCCTCTATTCGGATTCATGGCTCGAACTGTGAGATGGAAAATTGGAATGATGGAATAATGGAACAATGGGTTCTAAAATCGACCCAAACCCTTCTCTCTTAAACTCAATATTCCAACGTTCCATTATTCCAGCCTTCCTCCATTTCTTCCATGTCTGCAAGGAGTGAGACGTTGATTGAAAAGAAGGATGTGTTGATCATTGGTGGTGGAATCTCCGGAATCACTGCCGCGCTCGACCTGGCCCAAACCGGGGTCTCCGCCGCTCTCATTGAAAGAGAACCTACCCTCGGAGGGCTTTCAGCTTCATTCTGCTGTAAAGCATCGGAAGCCTGTAACAAGTGCTTCGCCTGCGTCGTCGACAAGAGGATTTCCGACATCGTGAGGCGTCAGGACATCTCTGTCCTCACCGGGACTGAGCTTCTCGACCTCAAAGGGAATCCAGGGGAATATGCCGTTACCCTGAAAGCCGGCAGGGAAAGGCGTGAGCTCAAGGTTTCGGCGATCGTGGTCGCTGCAGGGATTGATCCCTACGAGGCCTCGGAGAAGGCAGAATACGGATACGGACGGTATAAGAATGTCATCACGGCCAGAGATCTCGACGAGATGCTCCGATATCAGGGAAAGATTTTCCGTCCCTCTGACGGCCGGCTGCCCGAAACGGTTGCCTTTTTCCAGTGCGTCGGGAGCAGGGATGAATCGATTGGTCACCTCTACTGCTCTCAAGTCTGCTGCGCCTACGCACTCCGCTTGATCAAGGCGGTCCGATACCAGTTTCCCGGTGTGAAGGCCACCTTTCTCTATATGGACATTCAGCCGGCAGGAGCCTCTTTCCAGGCGTTCCTTGCCTCCTGCCAGGCCGACAAGGGGATCCGCCTGATTCGAAGCCTTCCCTCAAAGGTCTACCACTCCCCGTCCACCGGTTCCCTGAGGATAAGGTTTACGGACTCTACCAAAGGCGAGGTCGTGGAAGAACCCTTCGATCTCATCGTCCTCTCTGTCGGGATGGTTTTGAAGAAGGATGCGAAATCCCTCTCAAAGCTTCTCGGATTGAGTTTTACCGAGGATGGGTTCTTCTCTTCTCCGCCACCTCAAACCGGTATCTTTCTGGCAGGCGCCTGCAGTGGACCGAAGGATGTCGACCGTTCGATCTCTCATGCAAAATCGACTGCCCTTCTCGTCCGCCAATTTCTGCAGGGGAGGTTCTAAATGGCACGAATTGGTATCTTCATTGACGCCTTAAAGGGATCGATTTCTCTTCCTTTCCGGGAGAGAATCGCTGCGATGATCGAGGGGCTTCCTGACATTGCTTTCTGCCTTCAAGAGGAAGACCTCACGTCTCCTGGCGGATTGGAGCGGATGGGGAAGCGCCTCGAAAGAGGCGATGTGGAAAGGGTCGTCATCATCGGGGGAAATCCCAAATTCTACGAGAGCTCATTTCTTAAATGGGGGATCTCCGGACCGATGAATCCCTATCTCTTTTCTGTCGCCAACATTCGCGAGTCAGCCCTCCTCATGGAAACGGATGGGGAGGAAGCTCTTGAGAATACCAAAGTAATTATTACGAAGGCGATTCGTATGGCCTCCCTTTTGAAGCCGATCGAAACGGGCTCTGTGCCGCTCAAACCTGAAGTGATGGTCCTGGGAGGAGGGATCGTTGGAATCTCCATCGGCCTCGAATTGGCTCGCTCAGGGATTCATGTTGTTCTTGTTGAAACAGGGGACCACCTTGGGGGGCGGGCTTTAGAACTCCGTACGTTTTATAACCGTCCAGTTGAGGTTCGGAAATGGATCGATGAGAAGGTGGTTGAGGTAAACGGGACACCGAATATGACCGTCCTCACCCGGGCAGAGCTAAAAGGCCTTGAAGGCCACGTAGGACGGTTCCAGGCCAGGGTGAAGCGAAACGATGGAACCATGACCGCCTTTTCTCCTTCTGCCATCGTCGTGGCAACGGGATGCTCCACACGACGGGAGGTAAAAGGAATTTACGGCCACAAGAGGATCGTTTCTCTTCCCGATGTGGAGAGGCTCCTTGGAGAGGCATCGGCAGCCCCTCTTCAGTGGGAAGGGAGAAACGTCGAAACGGTTGTCTATGTGCTCGATGAAGTGAATCAGGATATCAAAGTGGATTCCATCAACGCGATCAAACAGAGCCTCGCCCTCCAAGAGGCTTTCGAGTGTCAGGTTGCGGTTCTCTGCAAAGACGTGAAGGTTGCAGCCGATGGAATGGAGCGTCTCTATCGAAAGGCAAGGGAGAAAGGTGTCCTCTTTTTCAAATACGAAGAGGCTCCCAAGCTCTCTATCGACGATGGTCATATCCGAATTGACGTAAAGGATACGGCTGCTATCCGCAAGGAGGAACAGTGGCCCGTTTCCATACTCTCTGATCTCGTCGTGGTGAGCGAAGCCTTTGTACCTGCTCCGGAAACGGAGAAGCTCAATGGGATCTTACGGCTCCATCTGGGAGACCGGGGATTCTTGATGGAGGACAACCCCCAGCTTCTCCGCGTTCGATCAAACCGGAGAGGGATCTTTGTGGCAGGAGGGTGCCGATTTCCTCAGGCGGTCTCGGAGTCGCTGATCGAAGCGAGAGCCGTGGCCCAGGAAGTGGTGGCCCTCCTAACAAAGGGGTCCTACGCCTATGATCTCGCGGTCGCGGAGGTGGACCCCGCGAAATGCGCGGTCTGCTATACCTGTCCGAGGCTCTGTCCCCATTCCGCAATCACAGTGGAAAAATATGCGGAAAGAAATGTCTACGCCCCTCCGGGAGCCACAGGAGGGATCACATGGGGAGCAGCCAGAGTCGATCCAGCGGCCTGCTACGGGTGCGGGATCTGCGTGGCCGAGTGTCCGGCAAAGGCCATCACCTTTCGCCACCTGACGGATGAACAGATCTACGCGCAGATGAACCTCGCGGATTGATGGGGAGATGGGGAGATAGGGAGATAGGGGGACAGGGAAACACGTTAAATTCGAAGCACGAAATCCGAAACTCGAAACAAATCCAAATGACCCAAACACAAAACTCGAAACCGACGATGATAAGCGTTTTGGAAATTTAATCATTTAGATTTTGGGTTTGCTTCGGATTTCATTATTAGGATTTCGGATTTTCTGCTGAGAAGTAAACCGTAGGGTGGACTAAGCGAAGCGTGTCCACCGCTTCTTTTGGAGATTATAAATGTCAGAGTTTAATCCTAAAATTGTTGCTTTCTGCTGCGATCAGTCGGGTTACATGGCCGCGGATATGGCGGGAACGCTGAAGCTTCAACTTCCCCGAAATGTGGAGATCGTCCGAATCCCCTGCGCCGGCAGGATCGAGACGATCTATCTGATGAAGGCCCTCGAAAAGGGCGCGGATGGGGTGATGATCTTCGCCTGCTATGAGGAGAACTGTCAGTTTCTCCGGGGAAACCTCCGGGCAAAATCCCGTCTCTCCTATGCCCATGAAAAGCTGGGAAAGATCGGCCTGGAAAAGGGACGACTGGAAATCTGTCACCTCGCCACGAACTGCGGAGTGAGATTCGCGGAGGCCCTTCGAAGAAAGTCGGAGGAGTTAAAAAAGCTGGGACCCAATCCTGCAATAGGGAGATAGGGAGATACAAGAATAGTAGGCAGTAGGCAGGAACTTCTACGGAAGGCAGGGAGATAGAAAGAGCATCAGAAAGAATTGCGGATTGCGAATTGAGATATCGTCTTTGCTTTCAGTATCTACGCTATGCGCTATGCCCTATGCGCTATGCGATTTCTTTTGCATGGGAGAAAGGATTCTGAGATGATTAAAGCCGAGCAGAAACCCGTCGAGGAACTTCTGAGATACCTCGATCCCTACAACAAGATCCTGCTGGTGGGCTGTGGAGCCTGTGTCACCGTGTGCCAGACCGGAGGGGAGAAGGAAGTGGGACTCCTTGCTTCCACCCTCCGAATGGCAAGGCAGAAGATCGGAAAGAGGATGGAGGTTCTCGAAGCCACAACCGCCCGTCAGTGCGAACCCGAGTTCGCTCTGGAGCTGACCGAAACGATCGAGAAGGTTGAGGCTGTCGTCTCCATCGCCTGTGGTGTGGGCGTGCAGACCCTTGTTCGTCACTTCTCGAAGACTCCCGTGTTCCCGGGGGTCAATACCAGCTTTATGGGCGAGACCGTGGCTCACGGGGTCTGGGAGGAGCGATGCCAGGCCTGCGGAAACTGTATTCTGGAGAAAACGGGGGGGATTTGCCCGGTGGCACGATGTGCCAAGCAACTGATGAATGGGCCCTGCGGCGGCTCTTCGAAGGGGAAGTGCGAGATCAAACGGGAGACCGACTGCGCCTGGCAGCTCATCTATGATCGGCTTAAGGCCCTGGGGCAGCTCTATAAAATGGAAGAGATCATTCCGGCGAAGCGCTGGGGTGTGGAATCAAGGGATAGTGGACCGAGGAGGATCGTGAGGGAGGACGTGAAGATATGAAAGCGGGGAGCAATCTGGAAAAGGTTTTAGCGAAAGGACTCTTTGCGGTAACCGGTGAGCTCGGCCCTCCAAAAGGCAACGATGTGAGTGTCATCAAACGGAAGGCGGACCTTCTGAAAGGCTACGTGGACGCGGTCAACGTCACCGATAACCAGACCGCTATCGTCCGGATGTCGAGTATCTCCACCTCTTCTCTCCTCATTGAGATGGGACTCGAGCCCGTCATGCAGATGACCACTCGTGACCGGAACCGTATCGCCATTCAGAGCGACGTCTTCGGTGCGACCGCCCTCGGCATCAAGAACATGCTCTGCCTGACGGGAGATCATCACACCTTTGGAAACCAGGTCGATGCCAAGAATGTTCACGACCTCGACTCGATTCAATTGATCGACTGCATCCGCACGATGCGGGATCAGGGAACCCTCCTGGGAGGGCAGGAGAAGATCGAGGGGAAAATCGAACTTTTCATCGGTGCGGCGGAGAACCCTTTTGGGGACCCCTTCGAATTCAGGGCCATCCGTTTGGGTAAGAAGGCCACTGCAGGGGTGGATTTCATTCAGACCCAGTGCATCTATGATATGAACCGTTTCAAGGAATGGATGAAAATGGTCCGGGATCGCGGAATCCATGAAAAGGTTCACATCCTGGCCGGCGTGACCCCACTCAAGTCTGGAGGTATGGCGCGCTATATGGCCAAGAACGTCTCCGGGATCATCATCCCGGACGCAATTATCGATCGGGTTGTGAAGGCAAAAAAACCGGCCGATGAAGGAATTCAACTCTGCGTCGAACAGATTCAGGAGTTGAGGGAGATCGAAGGTGTTCACGGCGTTCATATCATGGCCATCGAATGGGAACAGATGGTCAGCCGGATCACTGAAATGGCCGGGTTGTTGCCTCGTCCGAAAGTAGAGTAAGGCAGGTTCTTCTCAATACATTCTCCTTTCACGGGGGACGGAGGGAGGATGAGTCAAAGTTGTTCGGGCCGTTTTGGCCATTTTCGACAGGCCTTAAAATTGGATCACGGATTCTATTATCTGGGATTTGAAATAGGTCGTTTGGGCAATTTCATTTCCATTCGGGTACCGGTGTCTGCTCGGTGACCATGACAGGGGGACAAAGGCCATGTCGTTTAAAGAACAATTGGAATCGGGGAAATTTGTCGTCTGCGTCGAACTTCAGCCGCCGAAGGGGACGGATCTCTCCGAGTTGACCGAGAATTCGGAACTTCTGCGGGGACGGATTGACGCGGTGGCTGTTCCGGATCTCCAGAACGCCATCATGCGGCTCGGCTCTCTCGCCGTCTGCACCCTCCTCAAGTCGAGGGGAATGGAAACTGTCCTGACCCTCTCGTGCCCCAACCGAAATCGATTAGCCCTCCAGTCAGAGATCCTCAATGCCGCGGCGTTAGGCCTCAATAATGTCCTCCTCCTTCAAGGAGACCCTCCTTCCATTGGTGATCACTTCGAAACAAAGCCAGTCTTCGATCTTGATATCATGGGTCTTCTCGGGGCGGCCAGACGCCTCCAGGAAGGTTACGATCTCATGGGCAATGACCTCCAGGGAAAACCCGATCTCTGCATCGGCACCCTGGCCAATGCCGGAGCCAAAGGTCATGTCCTCGACTTAGAAGTGATGGATATGGAGAAGAAAATCCGCCTGGGAGTCGATTTCTTCTTCACCACCCCAGTCTACGACGTGGGCCTCTTCGAAGCCTTTGCAAAGAAGGTGGCTCACTTCAAGGTCCCGGTCATCGTCGGGGTCACATTACTGAAGTCTGTTGGCATGGCCCGTTACATCAACAAGCATGTGGAAGGGGCCTCCATTCCCGATTCGGTCATTGACCGGCTGATGAGAGCCTCGGATAAGCAACGGGAGAGTATCGAGATCGCCGGAGATCTGATTCGGGCACTGAAACCCTTCTGCCAGGGGATTCAGGTCATCCCCATTGGATGGGAGAAACTGGTCCCTGCCCTTCTGGACCACGTCGGGCTCTGATAGAGCGAGCCTGGGAAGACATGGATGGGTCGTAGCGCGATTGAGCGTTTAGGTCGATTTCCCATCTCTCAAGAGATCGTTGACCACATGAATGGTATGGGGGCAAGAAAATCTTCTTCATCCATGAGAAGCGGAAGAGCCCGCGACCGGCTGGCGCCTCTTCCTTCCCGAGAGGGAGCGGAGATGTTCCAGCTCATTGCCGAGCTGGGTACCGACGCGGTCTTGGTCTTCGCCGAGAATTGTCAGATCGAATTTGCGAATCGGATGGCCTCGGAGATCACGGGGTACTCAAACGAAGAATTGCTCAAATTGACGGCCTTCTCCCTTCTGGGCGAATCGACCCAGCCCTTTTTCGAAGACCTCCTTGCTCATCCCGAACGCTTCGGTGAAAAGACCTGTACCGAAATCGAGCTTCCTACTAAGACAGGTGAGAAGAAAGAAGCCGAGCTCTGTCTCGCCCCTGTCACCCTTCCAGACGGAAACCGAAAAGTTTATGCCTATCTCCAGGATATTACGGAATCGAAAAGAATGGAACAGAAGATTCTTGAGGCGAACCAGCAGTTTGAGAAGATGGCGGAGATGGGCGAGGATGGCATCGTCGTCTTTGATCCCGCTTTTAAGATCCTTTTTGCAAACCAGATGGCCTCGGAGATCACCGGAATTCCCAAAGAGGAGTTGATCGGGTGTAACTTTTTCACCGTCATTGGAAAAGAGGATAAAGCCTTCCTGGAAGGAACCATCCCCCGGGGAGAGGGCGTAGGCGAAAGACTCTGCATGGAAATGACGATCCTCACCCCCAGGGGACAGGCCAAAGAAGCGGAAGTCTGTATCGCGACGACCCGCTCGGGAGAGGGAGAGGAAAAAACCTATGCCTACATCCGTGACATCACGGCACGAAAGAAATTCGAGCGGGATCTCAGGGATTCGGAAGAGAAGCTGAGAAACCTCTTCGAGAGGGTCAGACAAGGCCTCTTCATCAGCTCGACGGAAGGAAAATTTTTGGACTGCAACCAGGCCCTTCTCGATATGTTGGGCTATCCAATGAAGGAGGACTTCCTCAGGATCGATATTGCCCAGGACCTTTACGTCAACCCGCAAGATCGAAAGAGCTTCCAGGAGAAAATCGAAAGAGATGGCTACGTCAAGGATATGGAAGTGGAGTTCAAGAGAAGAAACGGAGATCGAATCACCGTCCTTTTGACCGGCCATCCCATCCACAATGAGAAGGGTGACATCATCGGATACGAGGGGATCAACTTAGATATCTCCGAAAGGAAGCGGATCGAAAACGAACTCCGGGAGGCCAACGAGTTCTTCATGAACCTGATCGAAAGCTCTGTGGACGGAATCATCGCCGCAGACATGAGAGGCCATATTTTCATCTTCAATAAGGGTGCCGAGGCTCTCACCATGTATACGGCCGAAGAGGTCATCGGCAAGGTCCATATTACCAGGATCTATCCCGAGGGCGTGGCCAAAGAGATCATGAAGAAACTGAGAAGCCCTGACCATGGAGGGGTAGGAAAATTCACTCCCTCCCAGTTCAACGTGGTGGATAAGACCGGAGAAGAGATTCCCATCCAGCTCTCAGCCGCATTGATCTATGATGGCGCGGGCAAGGAGGTCGCCAGCGTGGGCATCTTTACCGATCTCAGGCCCCGCCTCCAGATGGAAAAGAAGCTCCAGGAGACCCACGTCCAGCTGGTCAGTTCCGAGAAGATGGCCTCCCTCGGAAAACTGGCAGCGGGTATTGCTCACGAGATCAATAATCCTCTGGGCGGTATCCTGATCTATTCCAGTCTCATGATGGAGGACCTTCCAGAAGAGGACCAACGACGGCAGGATCTGTCGCGAATCGTTCAGGAGGCTGGTCGGTGCAAGGACATTGTCAAGAGCCTTCTTGAATTCGCCCGTCAGACCGAACTGAAAATGGAGCCCACCGACATCAACCGGGCCATTATGGATGGCCTTTTCTTTCTGGAGAATCAAGCTCTCTTTCACAATATCAAGATCGTCAAGAGACTGGATCCTTTCCTTCCCTTTGCCCGGGGCCATGCCGGTCAGCTCAAGCAGGTCTTCATGAACATCATCGTCAACGCTGCAGAGGCAATGCATGGGAGTGGAATGCTCACTATCGCGACATCCCAGGCTCAGAATGAAAAAACCGTCCTGGTGGAGTTTACCGATACGGGAGAAGGCATTCCTGAAGAGAATCTTACTCGCATCTTCGATCCCTTCTTTACCACCAAAGATGTGGGAAAAGGCACGGGATTGGGTCTTGCCACTTCCTACGGGATTGTCCGGGGCCATGGAGGAAATATCAGTGTCAAAAGCAAGGTGGGTGAAGGGACGACCTTCACCATCGAACTCCCCATTCACCAGGGAACTCAGGCTATCCTCGAAAGCCAGCCCATTCTTGAAAAAGGGGTAAACAATGATTCCAAGAGAGCAGATAAATCTAACGGAGAACTCTTTTCTGTCTGAAGTCGTTCATGCCAGCGGCGAGAAGCTCCAGGCCTGTTATCAGTGCCAGAAGTGTTCGGCAGGGTGCCCCATCGCCTATGCCATGGACATTTTGCCCAATCAGGTCCTCCGTCATGTCCAGTACGGCCACCGGGAGAAGGTCCTCTCTTCCAAGACCATCTGGATTTGCGCCTCCTGCTATACTTGCAGCGTCCGATGTCCAAATAACATCGATATTGCCCATATCATGGACGCGTTGAGGCACCTGTCCCTCCATTCAGGAGTAAAACCGGGCGAGAAAGATGTCCCCCTTTTTCATTCCGTCTTTCTCGATACCATCAAATCGAAGGGCAGAATTCATGAGCTGAGCCTCATCATGCAATATAAGTTCAAAACGCGCGATTTTTTCAAAGACGCTGGCCTCGGTTGGAAGATGTATCGTAAAGGGAAGATCAAACTTTTTCCCTCCAAATTTGGCGGAGGGAAAGAGATGAAGGAGATCTTCAACGCCTTTGAGAAAGGGGAGAGGTAAACCGTCAATTCGCATTGATCAATTTACAATGAGCAATTTTAAACAATTGGCAAAAAACTATAGGAGGAAAGGGTTGTGAAAGAGGTTTCCTATTATCCGGGTTGTTCCCTCCACGGGACCGCCAGAGAATACGACGAATCGATCCGCGGGGTATCGAACCTCCTTGACCTCAAGCTTCACGAGCTGGAGGACTGGACCTGCTGCGGTGCCAGTTCTGCCCACTGCACCGATGAAAAGCTGGCCCTGAACCTTGCCGCCCGGAACCTGGCCATTGCTGAGAAAACCAGCACCCGGGATCTTCTCGTTCCATGCGTGGCCTGCTACAACCGACTGAAGGCCGTGGAGAAGGAAGTGAAGGAGCACCCGGATGCCGTTCAGATCCCGTGTCAGGGGAATGTTCCCATTCGGTATGCCCTCGATTTCTTCTGCGACGGGCCGGTCCTGGAGGAAGTGAAGAAGAAAAGAGTCAAGCCTCTCAACGGACTGAAGGTCGTCTGTTATTACGGATGCCTGACTGTCCGGCCTCCGAAGCTCACCGGAATAGAGCACTATGAAAATCCCACCCATATGGACGATCTCATGGAGATACTCGGCGCGGAGCCGATTCCCTGGTCCTATAAGACGGATTGCTGTGGAGCCAGTCTGGTGATGACACGGACCGATATTGTCCGAACCCTCTGCGGGCGCCTCCTTTCCATGGCCACGGAGGCTGAGGCCGACTGCCTCGTGACGGGCTGCCCGATGTGTCAAGCCAATCTCGATACCCGTCAGGAGGAGATCAGCAAGGCGGGAGGAGGAAAATTCGAGATCCCCGTCCTCTATTTCACAGAGCTGATGGGGCTGGCCCTTGGCCACCAGGACGCAAAGAAATGGTTCGGGCATCATATTACGGACCCAATTAAGGTACTGAATAGAAAAGGATTGTTATAGATTGCAGAGACGTCCCGGCGGGCCGTCAATACGAATTCGAAAATGGTAGGCCCGAACGCTAATGGAAATGGCGGGGGAATAAGTGTAGGGCAGGCCACCGTGCCTGCCTTATGATCTGGCGAGAGGCATTTCCCGGTCGGTCGGCACAGTGGCCGACCCTACAAAGATCATATTTAAATAAGGATGGAAAGCAAAGGGATTTGAAAATTCGGATTTGAATTCTTCAGAGTGAGGCGTGGCATGGCAGAGAAGGTGGGGGCAGTGATGGTCGTTGGGGGCGGGATCGCCGGAATTCAGGCCTCCCTCGATCTGGCAGAATCGGGCTATTACGTCTATCTTGTTGAATCTTCGCCTGCAATCGGCGGAACGATGGCGCAGCTCGACAAGACCTTTCCGACCAATGACTGCTCCATGTGCATCCTCTCTCCTAAACTCGTTGAGGCAGGCAGGCATCTCAACATCCAGATCCTCACCTATTCCGAAGTTGAAAAGGTTGAAGGGGAACCGGGGAGTTTTGAAATCACCGTTAAAAAGAAGCCTCGCTTCGTCGATCCCTCGAAATGCACGGGCTGTGGTGAATGCCCCGAGGCATGTCCTGTAAAGATCACAAGCCAGTTCGATGAGGGCCTCGTCAACCGGAAAGCGATCTATAGACCTTATGCACAGGCCTTTCCGAATATCTTCACGATTGATAAAGGGGACCGCGCTCCGTGCGGCCTCACCTGCCCTGCCGGCATTAATGTCCAGGGGTATGTCGCCCTGATCGGCGCAGGCAAATATGCGGAAGCCCTCGGCCTCATCCGCGAGAACCTCCCTCTTCCCGGTGTTCTTGGACGGATTTGCCCCCATCCCTGCGAGAAGGAATGTAATCGAAAGGATCTGGATCAGCCCGTTGCCATCTGCGAGCTGAAAAGGTTCGTGGCCGATCGGGTTCCTGTGGGGGCAATTCATGAATTGCCCTTACGAGGTACTTGCGAAGAAGCAAAGGAAGAACGCATCGCTGTGATCGGGTCAGGCCCGGCAGGTTTGACCGCTTCGGCCTTTCTCTCTCAGAAGGGATATCCGGTCACCATCTTTGAAGCCCTTCCGGTTGTTGGAGGCATGCTCTACGCAGGCATTCCCTCTTATCGTCTCCCGAGGGATATTCTCGAAGGCGAGATTCATGCCATCCGCTCCCTCGGAGTAGAGATCAGAACGAACTCTCCCATCGGTCCTCACCTCACCTTCGACGATCTTTTCGGGCAGGGCTATCGAGCAATTTTCCTCGCTGTGGGTGCTCACCAGGATCAGAAACTGAACATTCCCGGCGAGGAGAATCCCCACGTCATCCCCGGGGTGGTCTTTCTCCGGAAGGCCAATCTCGGTCAGAAGGTCGAGGTCGGGGAGCGGGTTGCTGTCATTGGAGGCGGGAACGTCGCCATTGATGCCGCCCGTACAGCGATGCGAATGGGCGCAAAAGAGGTGACGATTATTTACCGCCGATCACGAAACGAGATGCCGGCCTATGAGGAGGACATTGAAGAGGCCGATGAGGAAGGGATCAAGTTTCAATTCCTCGCCACACCTACTGAGATCGTATCGAAAGATGAAAGGGCTGCTTCCCTTCGGTGTATCCGGATGGAATTGGGCGAACCCGATGCATCGGGTCGGAGAAGGCCTGTTCCTATTTCAGGATCGGATTTCTCCATCGATGTGGACACCATCATCCCTGCTATTGGCCAGGCCCCGGATCTCTCCTTCCTGAAGGGAACGGAGATCGAAACGACTCCTCAGGGAACGATTAGGGTCGATCCGACGACTCTCAAAACCTCTAAGGAAGGTGTCTTCGCAGGAGGTGACGCCGTTTCCGGGCCCTGGATCGCTATTGAGGCCGTAGCTGCAGGCAAAGAAGCAGCTATCTCCATCGATCGCTATCTGAGAGGCCAAGATCTCTTTGAAGGAAGAACAACGCCTAAAATCGAGAAGGCCCGATTTGAGGAGATCTACGCCGATCAACCCAAGGCCACGAGAGAAAGGATGGAGCGGATTTCCCTTCAGGAAAGAAGAGCTTCCTTTTCTGAGGTGAAGAGAGGCTTCACGGAAGAACAGGCGAGCAGGGAGGCTCTCCGTTGCCTTAATTGCGGGCTCTGCTCTGAGTGTCTTCAGTGCGCCGCCCTCTGCAAGGCAGGGGCTATCAATCACGGGATGAAAGAAGAGATAGCGAAGCTCAGGGTTGGGGCGATCATCCTGAGCCCCGGCTTCGACGAGTTTGACCCTGGCCGGCTGGCTCCTTTTGGCTATGGCCGTTATCCCAACGTCATCTCCAGTATCCAGTTTGAACGTGTTCTCAGTGCGTCAGGGCCTTTTCAGGGCAACCTTCTCAGGCCATCCGATAAGAAATCTCCTAAAAAAATTGCCTGGATTCAGTGCGCCGGCTCCCGGGATATGACCGGTAAGGATGGAAATGAATACTGCAGCTCGGTCTGCTGCATGTATGCAATCAAGGAAGCGGTCATTGCCAAGGAACACCATCACGACGTGGAGCCCACCATCTTCTACATGGATATCCGCGCCCATGGAAAGGATTTCGATGCCTATTATGAACGGGCGAAGAAAGAGTACGGCGTCCGATTTATCCGCTCCATGATCTCCCGGGTGGCAGAAAGACCGAAAACGAAGAACCTCTTCATCACCTATGTGGATCCGGAAGGAAAAGTGAAGGAGGAGGAGTTTGATCTCGTCGTCCTCTCGGTTGGACTCATTCCGTCGAGGGGGGCGAAGGAACTCGCCGGGAAGCTCAACCTGAATCTGGATCCCTACGGCTTCTGCAAGACCGCTGAATTCTCTCCCCTCGAGACCAGTCAGCCTGGCGTCTACGTCTGTGGTGCATTCCAGGGCCCCAAGGATATCCCTGAAACCGTGGCCCAGGCGAGCGCTGCTGTGGCTGGGGTTTCCAACCTTCTTGCGGAAGTCAGAGGAACTCTGACAAAGAAAAAGGACTATCCCCCTGAAATCGATGTCCTCGGTGAAGAGCCCCGGATCGGTGTCTTCGTCTGCCATTGCGGGATCAACATCGGAGGAGTCGTCAGGGTCCCAGAGGTCAAGGAATACGCGAAAACCCTCGATCACGTCGCCTACGTCGATGAGAACCTCTATACCTGCTCTCAGGATACACAGGAAAAAATCAAGAAGGCGGTCGCGGAGCATCATCTCAACCGTGTGATCGTCGCCTCCTGCTCTCCCAGAACCCACGAGCCCATGTTTCAGGAGACGATCCGGGAGACCGGTCTCAACAAATACCTTTTTGAGATGACGAATATCAGGGACCAGTGTTCCTGGGTCCATATGCATCAACCGGAGGAGGCTACGGAGAAGGCGAAACAACTCGTCCGGATGGCCGTAGCGAAGGCGAAGCTTCTTCAGCCCTTGAAGGAGCCCCTCGTGGAGGTGAAGCGAAAAGGGCTCGTCATCGGAGGCGGACTTGCAGGGATGAGGGCAGCCCTCGATCTCGCCCACCAGGGCTTTGAATGCGCTCTTGTTGAAAAGGAGGCCGAACTCGGCGGAAATCTTCGCCATATCTATTCTACACTCGAGGGAAACGATCCCCAGGAACTCCTTCGCGCGACGATACACCAGGTCCTTCAGGACCGCCATATCCAGGTCCACACAAAGGCACAGCTAAAAAGCCTGAATGGATATATCGGAGACTTCAAGTCAGTGATATCGACCGATGGAACCGAGAAGGAGTTCGAGCATGGGGTGGTCATTGTGGCCGTGGGAGCAAAAGAGAGCACTCCTGCCGAATATCTTTATGGTCAGGATCAACGGATCGTGACACAAAAGGAACTCGAGGAGAAAATCGAACATCACCCGGAGGAGGTCAAGCGTTACCGCCACATCGTAATGATCCAGTGCGTGGGCTCTCGAACGCCGGAGCGGCCCAACTGCAGCCGGATCTGCTGCTCCGTTGCCGTCAAGAATGCCTTGAAGATAAAAGAGAAAAATCCTGAAGCCGAGATCACCGTTCTCTATCGGGATATCCGGACATATGGGCTGATGGAACGATACTATACAGAGGCAAGAAGCCTCGGTGTCCGATTCATACCGTATGAACTCGATTCGAAGCCCGATGTCAGGGTTGAGGAAGGCCAGTTAAAGCTTCAAGTAAAGGATCGAATCCTCGGGGAGGAGATCATCCTTCAGCCAGACCTCGTCGTTTTGGCCAGTGCCATCGTCCCCTATGAAAACGAGGTCCTGGCGAAGATGCTGAAGGTTCCATTGACCGCCGATGGATTCTTCCTCGAAGCCCATATGAAGCTCAGGCCTGTTGATTTCGCAACCGATGGCATCTTCCTGGCAGGGCTGGCTCACTTCCCGAAAAGTATCAGCGAATCGATCTCTCAGGCCCAAGCTGCTTGCGCTCGTGCGGCAGCGGTCATTGCAAAGGGTTATGTGAGTGTTCTTCCGACGATTTCGGAAGTGGACCACAACCGGTGTATAGGCTGCGGCCTCTGTGAATTGCTCTGCCCCTTCAACGCCATTCGGGTTGTGGAAACAGAGCGAGGAAGCAAGGCTGAGACCATTGCCGCCTCGTGCAAGGGCTGCGGCATATGCAGTGCGAGCTGCCCGCAGAAGGCTGTAACGATCCATCATTTCTCGGATGACCAGCTTGGGGCCCAAATCGAGGCACTGGTCCCTCTGGAAGAGGAAAAGGCAGCCTGATAAAGGAGGAAATTCGAGGCACGAAATCCGAAATCCGAAACAAATACGAATGTTCAAAAACCAAATGACCCAAACAAAAGGTTTAGAATTTTCGGAATTTGAATTTTGGATTTGTTTCGGATTCCGATATTCGAAATTCGGATTTAAAGGGTGGGTGTAATGGATTTTGAGCCAAAGATTTTGTCCTTCTTGTGTAACTGGTGTGCCTACGCCGGGGCGGATCTGGCGGGCATCTCCCGCTTTCAATACCCGCCGAACACGCGCGTCATCCGGGTGATGTGCTCGGGACGGATCGATCCGATCTTCATTCCGCGAGCGTTGCTGGCAGGGTATGATGGAGTGATGGTTCTCGGATGCCACCCGGGAGACTGCCATTATCTTACGGGAAATCTCCAGGCAGAGAAGAAAATAAAACTGACCCGGAAGCTTCTCGAAATGGCCGCGATCGACTCTGAAAGGCTCCTCCTCGACTGGGTCTCGGCCGGTGAAGGAGAGCGTTTTTCCCGGGTCGTTCGGGAATTCATCGAGAAGATCCGTCAAAGGGGCCCCTTCTCTCTCAGCTCCGAGACCAAAGAGAGGCTCCTCGCAATGAAGGCCTCCTTGGAAGGAGAGAAGATCCGCTGGATGGTTGGCAAAGGACCTGAACTTCAGGAAAAAGAGAACGTCTACGGAGAACACCTCTCCCGGGAAAGACTCGACGCGGTGATTGAAACCACCATTCGCGATGAGTTCATCAAGAATCGCATCGTGTTGTTAGTGGGAACGAAGCCCCTTGAAGCGGCGGAGATCAGCAAGACCTTGAATCTGAAACTGAAAGAAACCCTCCCCTATCTCGTTTCTCTGATCGGGGAGGGAAGAATAGGTTTCGATCTATCAGAGGAAAGCAAAATACCAAAGTATGTTCGCGGTGCGTAACTCAGCCCTTCAGGGCTGAAGAATTAGGGCTCAAGAGGTGAACGATTAGAAACTGTGGGGTGCGTTCCCCCTGTCTACGCCAAGGCTTCGGCAAGTAGACGAACGCACCGCAGGCGATTCGGAAGGTGCGATGGATAAGCAAAAAGAAGATCAACCTATTGGTGCGGTGATGGTGATCGGAGGCGGCATCGGCGGAATGCAGGCCTCCCTCGATCTCGCAGAATCAGGATTCTTCGTCTATCTGGTGGACAGCTCTCCCACGATCGGTGGCGTCATGGCCCAGCTCGACAAGACCTTCCCGACCAATGACTGCGCCATGTGCATCATGTCGCCGAAGCTCGTGGAATGCGGACGCCATCTCAACATCCGCGTCATCACCCATGCGGAAGTGGAGGGTGTCCAAGGGGGGCCTGGCCGATTCGCAGTGACCGTCACCCAGAAGCCTCGATACATTCTTCTCGACCGATGCACGGGCTGCGGTGAATGCGCCAAGCACTGCCCGGTGAGCGCAATCGATACCTATAACGAGAGACTCAGTAAAAGGGCTGCGATTTACATCAAATATCCTCAGGCCATACCGAAAGTCTATCTCATTGACAAAGAGCAATGCATCGGATGCGGGCTTTGCGAAAGGGTCTGTCTCGCCAAAGCGGTGAACTATGCCGATGTCGAGACAAAAGAAAGCATTGAAGTGGGCTCCATCATTTTATCGCCGGGCTACGACGTGTTTGATGCCCGTCTTCGGCCGGAGTTCGGCTATGGCGTTTACCCCAATGTGGTGACCAGCATCGAGTTTGAAAGGCTCCTCAGTGCCACGGGTCCGCACCGCGGTCATCTCCTCCGGCCCTCTGACGGGACGATCCCTGAAAGGGTTGCGTTCATCCAGTGTGTTGGCTCCAGGGACTCGAGCTGCGGAAACGACTACTGCTCTTCCATTTGCTGCATGTACGCAACGAAGGAGGCAATCATTGCCAAGGAGCACGTCCATTTCGTCCGGCCCACCATCTTCTACATGGATATTCGCGCCTATGGGAAGGGGTTTGATGCCTATTACGAGAGGGCCAAATCCGAGTATGGCATTCGCTTTGTCAAGTGCATGGTCTCTAAGGTAAGAGAGCAGATCAAGACAAAGAACCTCCTTCTCACTTACATCAACGAGGAGGGAAAGATCGAAGAGGAGGAGTTCGATCTGGTGGTCCTCTCCGTGGGCATGGTTCCCTCCAGGGCGACCATGGAGATGGCAAGGCGGATGGGACTTGAACTCGACTCGTATGGATTCTGTAAGACCCGACCTTTCGAACCCACTTCCACCTCGAAGGCAGGGATCTATGTCTGCGGCGCTTTCCAATCCCCGAAGGATATTCCCGAGACGGTCTCCCAGGCGAGCGGCGCTGTGGCAGATGCCACGGGTGTCATCGCCAGGTCCCGAGGAACGATGACGACCCAAAGGGAATATCCTCCTGAAAGGGATGTGCAGGAGGAGGAGCCACGGATCGGGGTCTTTGTTTGCCACTGCGGCATCAATATCGGAGGCGTGGTCAACGTGCCTTCAGTAAAAGAATATGCCCGTACTCTACGAAATGTGGTCCATGTCGATGAGAATCTGTATACTTGCTCCCAGGACACTCAGGAGAAAATCAAGAATGCCATCAGAGAGCATCAACTGAACCGCGTCATCGTCGCTTCCTGCTCTCCGAGAACCCACGAGCCCATGTTCCGTGAAACACTCCGTGATGCGGGTTTGAATAAGTATCTTTTTGAAATGGCCAATATCCGGGATCAATGTTCCTGGGTGCACATGCGCCAGAAAAGCGAGGCAACTGCAAAGGCCCGAAACCTCGTTCGCATGGCCGTGGCCAATGCCCGGCTGATCCAGTCCCTTCCCGAATTGACCGTCCCGGTCACTCAGAAGGGCTTGGTCATCGGAGGAGGCATCGCGGGAATGACCGCCAGCCTTAAGCTGGCCGAACAGGGCTATGAAGTCTACCTCCTCGAAAAAGAGGCCCAGTTAGGGGGGAACGCAAGAAATCTCCACTACACCCTCGAAGGTGGAGATGTTCAGGATCACCTCAAGAATTTAATCCATCGGGTGACAAGTCATTCTTCGATCCATGTGATTACGAACAGCCTGGTCGTTGACTTCAGCGGTTCCAAGGGGAACTTTTCTACAGGGGTCATGGTAGCTCCCACCATGTACTATCGAAAGATCGAGCACGGTATCACCATTCTGGCTACAGGTGCTCAGGAATGGAAGCCGACGGAGTATCTCTATGGCGAAGATCCCCGTGTTGTTACACAGCTCGAATTAGAGGCCAGGATCGCGAATCATCCGGAAGAGGTGACGAAGTTCAATCAGGTCGTTATGATCCAGTGCGTTGGGTCGAGAAGCGAAGAGCGGCCATACTGCAGCCGGACCTGCTGTGCCACGGCGGTGAAGAACGCCCTTAAGATCAAAGAGCTTCATCCAGATGCCACGATCTACGTTCTCTATCGAGACATGCGAACCTATGGTCTCCTCGAATCCTATTATGCCAGAGCGAGGGAGGCGGGGATTCTCTTTGTGAAGTACGAACCTGACGGGAAACCGGTCGTCAAAAAAGAAGGGGAATCCCTTTCTGTCTCCTTCATGGATCGGGTATTGAAAGAGGAGATCCAGTTGACACCTGATCTCCTCGTCTTATCGGCGGCTACAATTCCGAGGGAGAATGAAGAGTTGGCTACCATGCTGAAAGTTCCCCGGACCGCAGAAGGCTTTTTCCTGGAAGCCCACATGAAGCTCAGGCCGGTCGATTTCGCCACGGACGGACTCTATCTCGCGGGAACGGCCCACGGACCAAAATTGATGAGTGAGAGCATCAATCAGGCGAGCGCCGCAGTAGCCCGGGCCTGCACCATCCTGTCCAAGGAGAAGATATTTGTAGGTGGTGTCGTGGCAGTGGTGGAAGGTGAGCAGTGTGCAGCCTGCCTGACCTGTGTGAGGGTTTGTCCTTACAGTGTGCCGGTAATCAATACGAAGGGAGAGGCCGAGATCGACGTTTCGAAGTGCAAGGGCTGCGGCAGTTGTGTGGCAGAGTGTCCTGCGAAGGCGATTGAATTGATGCATTTCCGGGATCGGCAGCTTG
>Ga0209777_10000381_pt1 | contig 74323 bp, 78 predicted proteins | sample FrelakmetHBP12HB_FD_187147 | JGI IMG/M metagenome (GOLD analysis project Ga0209777, IMG submission 187147) | Freshwater lake sediment microbial communities from the University of Notre Dame, USA, for methane emissions studies -HBP12 HB (SPAdes)... | ecosystem: Environmental > Aquatic >...
GGCGAGGGAGGCAAAATGTCACCCAGCGAACGCTGGGCAGCGGAAGGGCAAGCAACACACTATACTTGACTTAACCCCACAAATCCAAACCTATAAATATTTCAAACTCAAAGTGTTATCAAAAATGCCAGAAAAAACAGCCGAATCCGGCGTGGCAAAGCGCGTCCGCCAGCGCATGGCGCTTTCATTCTACCTGCTGGCAGCTGTGTTTGTCATGTTCATCTGCACAATGCACATCTTCGGCATAATTGAATTCAGGGCTGACAAGTTCACCTACTATATACTGTCTGTTGCCATTGTTATTCTGCTGCTGCCTGCTGTGCTGAGCATGAAGTTCTTCGGCATATTGGAAGCAAGGAAGGACCCGGAAGTATTAAGCAAGTAAACTATTGAGAAAGCCACTTCTTCAGACTGCCAATTCTCTGTTCAATGAGCCTCTGGCCAATGTTGTAGTTGGGCTTCCAGTTGTAGAAATAGAACATTGCCGTGCCCTCTGGCTTAAAGACCGGCTCAAGCATAAAGAGGCTTCTGCCCTCAGGCCTTTTGGCTGCCTTTTCCATCATCATGTAGATTGTGTTGAGAAGGTTTGAAATCGTGCCAAATTTCTCCTCCCCGCTGGAATAGATATAGCTTGTCAGGTTTACGCCAACCACTTTTTTCATGCCCAGCTCCAGCAGCGGCTTTGTGGGCACAGCGTCAAGCACGCCTCCGTCAATATAGGGTGTGCTGCCCATCCTGTAGGGCGGAAACACGCCGGGGATGCAGATGGATGCCATTACAGCATCAATAATCTTTCCCCGGGTTATGTAGGCCGGCTTCTGCCTCATGAAATCAGTGGCGCAGATTAGCAAAGGCACCCTGGTATCATTGAATGTGCTGTCGCCAAAGAAATTGTCAACCATGAACTTCCTTATCTTAACCCCTTTAACAAGGGACTTTTTTGGGTTGTTGGGGTCAACCAGCCTCAGCCAGTCCCTTTTGCTTGTCTTTTTAATAATCCTCAGGAGGGAATCCATCTCTCCGTGCAGGGCATAGTAGGCACCCATAAGTGCTCCCACGCTGGAGCCGCTGACTGCAGCTATCTTTATGCCCTCCTTCTCCAGCCTCTGGATTATGGGAATTATGGCATAGCCCCTGGTGCCGCCGCTACCCAGCGCCAGGCCTATTGTTTGTTTGTCCATGCCTGGTGGGATTACCTCTGGCCATTTATATCTTTCGCCGGCAGACAAACCTGCCAAAGATTATAGAATCAGCTCCCATTTCCTGCATATACCTATAGCATTCTTCCGGCGTCTTTAGCTTTCCGTCAGGAGAAAACGTGCAGAAGACAACCTTCTTGCCCCCTTCAGCCAGCTCCTCAATCTCCTTTGAAAGCTCCTTATCATCCCAGACCTCATGGTAGCTGATTTCGTTATCAGCCAGGAATTCCCATATCTCCTCTGATGTGAATGGGGCACAGCTGCGCCTGATTAGCTGATTGGCAAGCCGGGCATAACTGTAAACCAGATAGCAAAGAAACACAAACAGCGCAAAAAGAAACGCCTGCCAGAAAGGCAGTTCTGCAAGGAGCAGACTACTTAAAACAAGCAACACTGCCAGTATGCACAACAGCTTTTTCACAAGGCTTATTTTTGTCACCCTTAAAGCGACCAGTAAACAAATCCTTTCTTTTCAGCCTCTTTTTTTTGTAGAAATTCTTAATGTCAATTAGGATAGGGGAATTCGGCATCTTTGCCTTAAGGTCATCAACCTTTTTTTTTGTTTATGTCAAAGCCTATGACAGGGAAGTGCTTTGGGAATGCAACTGCCAGGGGCAGCCCCACATAGCCAAGGCCCACAAGGCATATTTTAGTCTGCATTTTCCCTGAACCACTCCACTGTCTTTTTCAGGCCGTAATCAATGTCATGCCTGCACCTGAAACCCATTAGCTTTGCCGCCTTTGACGGGTCAGAGAGTGTGTGCAGCATGTCTCCTGCCCTTACGGGCATGTATTTTGGCTTTACATTTGTGCCAAGGAGCTTCTGGATTTTCATGTAGAGCTCATTGACTGTAATGGATTTGCCATTGGCAATGTTGAAAACTTCCCCTGCAACCTTCTCAGCAGGCGCATTGCAGGCAGCAATGTTTGCCTCCACAATATTCTGCACATAGGTGAAATCCCTTGACTGCTCTCCTGTGCCGAAGATTGGCGCGGATATTCCCTTAAGAGAATCAGTAATGAATTTGGGGATTACAACTGCATACTGGCTTTCAAGGCTCTGCCTTGGGCCAAAGACATTGAAGTACCTCAGGCTGACAGTTTCAAGGCCATAAATCTTGTAGTACATGTAGTTGTACCGCTCGCCAACCAGCTTTGTTATTGCATAGGGCGAGATTGGCATTGGCGCCTGGCTTTCGGTCTGTGGCATAATTGGATTGTCGCCGTATACCGAAGATGATGAAGCAAACACAACCCTCTTGAGTTTATTCACCCTGGCTGCCTCCAGCACATTAAGGTGGCCGTTTATGTTAACGTCATGGAATGAGTATGGGTCATCCATTGACTTGGGCACTGACCTGAGCGCAGCCTGGTGAAGCACAAAGTCATAGCCTTTGAACTCCTTCTTCAGAACTGCCAGGTCCCTTATGTCGCATTTGACAAATTTAACTCCTTTAATGCCTTTGAGGTTTTCCTCAAAGCCTGCGCTAAGGTTGTCAATGGCCTTAACATCATGGCCCTGCCTAACAAGCTCCTCTGCAATATTCGAGCCAATGAAGCCTGCGCCCCCTGTTATTATATACTTCATCTTAATGCCTGAAAATGACTAAAGATTTATAAAGATATCTATACAGGAGTGAATCATGCTTAAAAACGCATCAAAAGGCAATGTCCTGGCAAATGATGTGGAGTTCTGCAGGTCCCTGTTCTCAAAGGCCTTTGGCCTCATGTTCAGGAAAAAGATAAAAGACCGGGCTCTAGTGTTTGTTTTTAGCGACGAGCAGCCAGTGCCGCTGCACAACCTGTTTGTGTTCCAGGTAATAGATGTGCTTTTCCTCAACGCAAAAAAACAGGCTGTTGAGATTAAGCGCAATTTCAGGCCGTTCACGTTTTACAGCCCGAAGAGGAGGGCAATGTATGTTGTTGAGCTGCCTGCAGGCGCTGCAAAAAATACGTCCATTGGGGACATGATAAGCTTTAAATAAACAAATACAAATAAAATGCCAAATATGAACAAAAAAGGCATGGATACTGAGCTTAACAGGATTAAGGAAGAGGAAAGCCGGATAAAAGCAGAGGAGGACCTTATTCTTAAGAGGCTTGACCTGGAACTGCAGAAGGAGAAGCTGCAGAAACTGAAGCGGCTGGAGAAGCTCAGGCACTTTAATTTTGGCGATTTTGCACAGGTGATAATCGGCGTCCTGGTTTTCGGCCTGCCGCCAATGCTGAGCCCTGACCTGTGGGGCTACATGGAAAACATCACAACATTAATGCTTATTGGCGTGCACCTGCTTGTGGTTGCATGCGTTATAATAGCCCTGAACTATGAGTTCAGGGAAAATTTCAACTGGAACCCTAGGTTTTACAAACGGCTTTTCAAGAGGATGTTTTACGTCTATACCTCGACCATCATGATTGTGTTTATCCTGCTGGTGCTTATACGCCAGGTTACATTTGAAACGCCTAACATAGATGCCCTGAGAAACTACTTTACGGGCATGAGCCTCGGCCTGGTCGGGGCAGTAACATTTTCATTCCTCAAAAAATGACAAAGAAAAACAGAAGGCACCACCTGTCTGTGGACATGGTTGCCCTGGAAAAGCACCATGACAGGTTCAACATAGACTGGATACGATACTTCAGGATGGACAGCTTCCTTACCTGCCTGCTTGTTTCCATTGCAGTAACCCTGGTATGGATAAACTGGATAACCGGCTGGGACCTCAGCCTGATGGTGCCCTTCAACACTGTCGCCCTGCTTGTTTTCCTGGGTGTTGTATGCTACTTTGCCGGGCTTGCCACCATAGCCTATCTTGCAGGAACCAACCTGGAGGAAGCCATGAGGCTTGCAGCCAGGAGGGGGCTTTTCTCTTTTGCCATAATGACAAACGTAATACTGGTTGTGCTTATCTGCGCAGGCCACCTTACGTGGCAGGACCCGTTCAAAAAGACACTCACACTTATCTTCACAGCAGAAATAATGTGCGGCCTGACAGCCTGCGCAGCAGACCTTCTCGTGCCAATGATAAGGCACTGGCTAAGACGATAGCGCAACATTTATTAATGGTGCGTGTTTCTTCCCTCCTGTCGGGGACGTAGTATAACCTGGCTAGAATAGAAGGCTCCAGTCTCTGGAGCGATGAGCTGCAGGAAACTGTGGCGATGATTAAAGCCTAGGTCTGTTGAAGCTACGCTTCAAGGAAGAGACCTTCGGATGGGGGTTCGAATCCCTCCGTCCCCATTTTTTTTCTTTTGACAAAAAATAAAGAATACCTAAGCCACAACATTCAGCGTAATGTCAGGCGTTGTTACCACACCGCCCTTGCCGTCGTCTGCTGTGATTTGTATTTTCTCTGTGCCTGTCCAGTCCTGTTCAGGGGTCAGCGTAAGGGTCAGGTTGCTAACCTGGGCTGCAATGTGCACTGTGCCTGATGTGGTGAAGGTCAGCAGGTCCATGTCAGGGTCATAGAACAGCGTTGATAGGTTAACCTCATACTCTGTATTCATCTTCCACTCATGGTAGAGCATGGCATCTGTCTTGGCCGGGAAGAACTTTTTCTGCATCCTGCCAAGATCGCTTTCTATCCAGGTAAGCATCCTCTTAAACTCGTTCCAGATGTGGTTATTTTCGCTGAGCTTCATGACAAGGTCCTCTGAATACTGCTGTCCTGTAGAGGTTTCAATGTAAACTTTGAATGGGTAATAGCCGCGGCTGATGTCCGGCGTTGCATTGGTGGCAATCCACAGTTTTGCCTTCTCTCCTGCGCTCAGGTTGAGCGCCTCTGTGATAGGATAGGACCAGTCGCCAATGCCCTCAATGCCCAATATGCTGTAGGACGCCCAGTCGCTCCCTGTGTTCTTTACTGTGAACGGAACTGTTGTATAGCCATAGTAGGTTGTCTGCTGCTTGTCAGGGAAATAAAGCTGGTAGCAGTCCTGAGAGGGTATTATGCCCAGGCTCATCTCAGACACAACCGAGGTGTTGTCCGAGTTGCTTGAATTGACAAGTATTTTTGCTGAGGTGGTGTTGCAGGGCACATTCATCTGCAGCTGCACTGTTGCTGTGCTGTTTGGCTCAACCTCAATCAGGTTTTGAGACAGCTGCGCCCAGCCAGGCTTTATGACCTCCAGGTTATAGGTCTCAGTGAACGTGCCTGTGTTTTTGAGTGTCAGATTGTATTGCCTGTATTGCCCGCAGCACACCTTGTCATAATCTTTCTCAAGGGAAACCCTGTAGCCGTAGCACTTCCCCACCTTTGCAGAAAGGCTGGCGGTCTTCATGTCTGTGCCAAGGCTAGGCTTTGCCTCAAGGCTGAGGCTGTAGGAACCCTCTTTCTTTGGTGTCAGGTTAAGCTCTGCATAGCCCGTGCTCCTTGCAGGCACTGCCACCAGTGCATTTGAGGATAGGGATGCCCAGGCCAGGCTAGCATCATCCAGGCTAAGCCTGTATATGTTTAGATAATCACCATAGTTCTGCACCTGCACTGTAAGGCTCTTCTCCTCACCAGGGCACAGGTCAACCTTATCAAGGCTGGTAAAGCCAGTGTTATTGCCCATCTGGCCAATGGAAACAGAATAATTATGGCACTTCAGCGTCTTAAGGTAAAAGTATACTTTTGTCTGCTGTCTGCTGTATTTTGCAGTTGAAACCAGCGCTGCCTCATAGCTGCCAACCATATCACAGGGCAGGACAAGGGAAAGGTGCGCTGTCACAGATTCATTTGGCCCAAGCACTGCAAATGACCTGTCAAAGAAGTAATAGGTTTTGGGGAATGGCTCAACGCTGAAAGTGTAGGTCTCTGTGAAGTTGCCGGTGTTTTTCACAGTGTATTCATAGGTTGTGGGCATGCACTGGCAGTTTACAAAGCTGTATTTGTCCATTGACACCAGGTTGTTGTTTACTCTTGTTTTTTGAAGCGTTTTCGGAAGCGTTGTGGTTGTGCTAATCAGCGGGAGTGTGAAATGGGGAATATTAAGGGTGGTTGTGGCTGCCTGCTTTGCGGTTGTGCTGGTTGCTGCTGGAAGCGTTATGAAGAGTGGCAGTTTAAGCGCGGTTGTTGTGGTTGCTGCCGCAGCTGTTGTTGCTGCTGGAAGCGTTATGAACACAAACCTTATGGCGGTTGTGGTCGCAGGCGCAGGAAGCGTTGTGGTTGTGCTTGCTGCCTGCTGGAAAATTGGAAGGAATATGGGGATGACTGGCCTTACTGTTGTCGTGGTTGTTGAAGGAAGGGTGATTTTAGGGATTATGAAAGGGATGATGGCCTTTCTTGTTGTTGTGGTTGTTGAAGGAAGGGTGATTTTAGGGATTATGAATGGTTTAAGGGTAGTAGTGGTTGCACTGGGCAGGGTAAAAATTGGAAAGACTGTCCTGCAGGTTGTGTTGGTTGTCCCGCCGACATACACCACAGGAGTCTCGTTTGAGAGATAGAAAACATACACCTGCTCGCTGACTGCATAGGTGGGGATGCTAAGGATAACAAGCAAAAGCGCCAATATGCCAAAATGTGTCAGTTTCATTACGTGCACCCCCCCGTTTTTCCCGGACAAGGCCGGATTTGGTAAAAAAGAACTACAAAAATAAAATAAAAAAAAGGAAAGCTTAGTAGTAGCTTTCTCCTTTCTCGTGGGTCTCCTCGTCACTCCTGACCTTTCTGAAACCAATTACCAGGCCGATTATGATGAGGATAATTATCAGCACAATCAGAGCAATTAAAAGGCCCTTCTTGACTGCGTCCCATCCTGCGGTCGGCTGTGTTACAGGCTTCTGTGTTGCCTGAACAACAGTGGTCTTGATTGAGACCTGCTTAATGAGCTCTGCGCCCTTCTTCACGTTAACAACGAAGAGGTTGTCTCCTGCAGGTGCGTTCTGGTTGACCTTGGCTTTGATAAAGACTGTGCCAGTCTCGCCCTTCTCGAGCAGCAGCAGGTTGCTTGGGCTCACGGTGAATGTTGCCCAGTCTCCGCTGTCAACTGAGATTATGTAGGTCTTTGCAGCGCCTTCCTGGTTTGTTATGGTGATTGGATACATTACCTCAGCTCCGCCATTAACAGCTCCCTGGCTGCCTGCCCCAACATTGATTATTGTGACTGGGGTGACTTCCGGCTGGGTGGCGCTTGTCGGGCACACGTCGCCCTGCTGCACCAGTATCTTGCCGTTGACATTTGCTGTATCGTCGCCGTCATGGTAGGTGACTGAAGCATACCAGGTGTAGAGCCCTTCAGTAACGCATGCAGGGATTCTCACATAGAGGTCCTCGCTTGTGGTGCTCTCTTCCTGGTCAAGCTCGTCGATATAATCGGTGTCGCTTATGCCAAGGTCCGGTATTGCGAATGTGACTCTCAGGCCGTCTGTTTCGTCCTGGGTGCCGATATTCTGGACCCTTACTCTTGCGAGCAAAGCCCTTCCGGCAATGACTGCGTCAGATGGCGAAAGTATAACGTCCTTTATCCAGATGGCGTGGCTCTGTGCCTCAACCTCAAGTTCATAAGTTGCCTCGGTTGATTCGCCGTCCCTGTCCTCAATCCTTATCCTGAGCTTGTATCTGTCCTGGTCCATCCTTATGGGCAGCGTAAGATCAAGATTTTTGTCATATGTAACGCCCGGCTGCGCAGTGAATGCGGCGGTTATGTCATCAATAAGGTCTTTCTGGTCATAGCCCCTGATATTAGCTTCAACCTGCACATCCTCAAGGCTTGCTGTGAGATTGCTGTCAACCTCAAGCTCAACTTTGATCGGGATTTGTTCATTCTTGTCCAAAGCCCTGATGTGGTTAGTGCTTGTCTCATAGACCTCTGTGCCGTCAACCCAAACATGGTTAATGGTCAGCGGAAGGGCACTAACAACTGAACTGACTGCCAGTATTCCTGCCAGTACCATTACAAACAATAAAAATGCTTTTTTCATTTTTTCATACCCCCATACGTTTTTTCGATTGGTATTGTATTTACTATCTGTTGAGTATAACCTATCTTATATATAAAACTTTCGATTATTTAGTATACAAGAGTGGTTACACATTTGCACTAGGCCAGAGTAGCCTGGCTCAACTATGATTTCCCTGTACCTTACCCTCCTGAAACTGTCCCCGCTTACAGTCACCATCACAGTGTATGTGCCTGGTGCTGCATCGCACGGAATATTCAGTTTTATCATCTGCGTTGCGTCCTCTCCCGATTCAAACCTTCCGGATTTTTCGCTGACCCAGATTCCCAGGTCAGGTATCATCACAGTTGTGGTGAACTCCTTTATCTCTGTCACACCAGTATTCTGCTCAGTGACAACTACGATGAGGTCCTCTGCCGCCTTGACATAGTCATTGAGTATTGTTATCTCGTCAATGGACATTCTCCTCCTAGGGAAGTCGTCAGGCGACTCTGTTGTTGTGGTTGTCCTTGTGGTGGATGTGTGCGTGCGTGTAGTGCTTGTCGTTGCTGTGGTTTTCGTGGTGGTGGTCGTTGTTGTGGTTGTCGTACCTGACTGCAAGCATTTTCCTCCATCACATGTCCATCCCGGAGGGCAGGCAATTTCCCACCTGAAAGGACTGTGGCTTGAGTTGCATGTCCATTCCACGACATTTTGCAGGTTAGCGCAATAATCCACATTATTGTAGCTTGTCCCGTTGTAATAGATGCCGTAGACATAGCCTGCCAGGAAAATGTTGAACCCGTCTGTGTCTGTGCAACTCTGGCCGGGCAATGCGGTTGTAGTCGTGCTGCTGGTTGTCGTAGTTGTGGTTGTTGTCGTGGTTGCTGGCACCTGCATGTTGCCGAACCCAACCTCATTCAGATAAGGAGTATTAATTAGCGCATACTGCGGATTGTCCGTGGTTACCTGCCAGCCTGCTGGCACATCTTCGGTGATTTTATAGAAGCCAAAGGGAATGCAATTGATTATAACATAGCCATTGCTTCCTGTGACAACTTGTCTGAAATAGTGATCTCTTGATACATTAAACCCAAAGCCTGGCAGCAGCTCCTCTCCAGCATTCCAGTAGCCATCGCCGTTCAGGTCGTTGAACTTGAATATCTTCAGGCTGCTCTGGCAGAGTGTGGTTGTGGTTGTGCTTGAAGTTGTAGTCGTAGTAGTGGCCTTGGTCGTGGTAGTCGTGCTGCTGCTAGTGGTTGTTGTAACCGGAATCTGCACGTCGCCGAAGCCAACATGCTCAAGATAAGGTGTGTCAATCATCACATACTGGGGATTGGCGGTTGTGACTTTCCAGCCAGTCGGCACCAGTTCAGTGACTTTGTATGTTCCATAAGGTATGGCAGGCACAATCACATAGCCATTGTTTCCTGTGACCACCTGCTTGAAATAGCTGCTGCTTGTTATGTTAAACCCAAAGCCTGGCAGCAGGTCCTCACCATAGTCCCAGATGCCATTCTCGTTCAGGTCATAGAACTTGAAAATCTTCAAATTGCCCTTTGGAAGCGTGGTTGTTGTTGTGCTTGTTGTGGTGGTGGTTGTCGGGCAAGCTACGCATGCTCCATCGCTGCAGCAGAAAGTTGCAGGGCACTTGGGCTGCCACATATCTGGCGTGTTTGCGCTGCCGCAGGTCCATTCTGCAACAGTTGTTGAATCAACGCAATAATCCCGGTGTGTATATGGTATACCCTTTGTAGCCTCACCGGTTACATATCCCTTTATGAAAATCTGGTAGCCACCATCTGAATCATAGCACCAGGGTTTGAATGTGGTTGTAGTTGTGCTTGTGGTAGTGGTGGTGGTTGTAGTTGGTGTTTGGACGTTGCCAAATCCAACTTCGAATAAGAGTGCATTAGCAATAAACGCATATTGGGGATTTGATGTTGTTACTTCCCATCCCTGAGGAACTTGTTCAGTTATTGTATATGGACCTCGAGTTATACATGTTAGCAATACGTAGCCGTTGCTGCCGGTAGTAACATTTTTAGAGAATGTAGGTCCCTTTACATTAAATGAGAAGCCGGGCAGCAAATCTTCGACAGAGTCCCAAACACCATTAGAATTACTGTCATAGAATTTGAATATCTTCAGGTTGCCGCAGAGAGTTGTAGTTGTTGTGCTGGTCGTGGTTGTAGTTGTGGTCGTGGTTGTCTTTGTGGTGGTTGTAGCCTCATTGTCGCTTTCGCAGTAGTGCTGGTTCTGGTCGCAGTGGAAGCCTGGTGCGCATACCGGGTCGTTCCTCGGCCCGCTGCAGGGATAGGCATGCCTTCCAAGGCATTCTCCGTAAAAACATCCCATCAGGTTGGTTTTAGATCCTGCGCAGTCAGATGAATAGTCGCAGTCTGCATAGATGTTCCTCAGGCAGGTGTTGTAATAACAGTCCAGCTTTACGTCCCATGGGTCGTAGCCGCAGGCATCTTTATTGCCATTGCAGTCCACATGGTCTCCTGCTTTATACGCAGAAGCTGCGGCTGCAAAAGTCAGGCAAATAAGAAAAGTATAAACAATGAACTGGATGATTTTTCCGAGTTTAATTTTTACCACCCTCCAACATGTTTATTTTTAACTATTATACAATAGATAATATGTATTACCACTGGAGGATAACAAACTTGTATATAAAGTTATCGGAAATCATCAGTGAAAAGTGGCGAAAACGCGTGAAAACTGATAGAAAACTTCGCCGCCCTGCCCCGGCCTTGCTCTTGCAAGGCTCATTTGTCTGCTCCCCTCGCCAGGTGCGGGGAGAGACAAATGACCCGGTACAAGCACCGGGCGGGGCAGGGACTGAAGCAACTATTTCACAAATCCAGTGAAAACAAAGTATTTTATACCAAAAACCATTTGCACACCCCATGATTTCAGTAATCGGCGCAGGGCCAGTTGGCTGCTATCTCGGCTTTCTGCTCGCAAAGAAGGGATACGATGTGCAGATATTTGAGGAACACAGCACAATAGGAAGGCCAGTGCAGTGCACAGGCCTTTTAACTTCTGAAATTTCAAATTTTGTCAGCCTTGGCAGGGAATCTATTATCAACAGGGTGGACACAGTGAGGATTTTCGCTCCGGACAACAGCTCAGCTGACATAAAGCTGGGCAAAGAGGAGATTGTTGTTGACAGGCAGAGGTTTGACCAGCACCTGGCTGAAAAAGCCGTGGATGCAGGCGCCAGGCTGTGCCTCAGCCACAGGCTGAAGGGGGTTAAGGGAAAAAATATTGTTGTAAACAATAGGCAGGCAGGAAAGAGCCTTAGGCTCAGGCCGGATTTCATTGTGGGGGCAGACGGGGTCAGGAGCATTGTTGCAAGGGCAGCCGGCCTTGAAAGGCAGGCGGTTACAGGCATGCAGGCAAGGGTCAGGCTCGAATGCATCCCAAACATCTATGAGGTCCACTTCGGAAGCAATTTCCCGGGGTTCTTCGGGTGGGTTGTGCCTGAATCTGATAGCATTGCCAGGATTGGCCTGGCTGCAGGGAATAATGCAGAAAGCCATTTCAGTAGATTCCTCAGCGAAAAGCTCGGCGCAGGATGGAGAAAGAAGGTTATTGGGTTCCAGGGGGGTTTGATTCCAGTATATAATCCAAATGCAAGGGCAAGCTCAGGCAACATATTCCTGGTGGGAGATGCTGCCGGGCAGATAAAAAACACCACTGCAGGAGGGATTGTGCCAGGGCTTGCAGCAGCTGAGGCGCTGTGCGACTCTATTGCCGGCGGCAGGGATTATGAGGCTGAATGGCGGCGCAGGATTGGCAGGAGCCTCTGGCTGCACTACAGGCTGAGGAAGCTGCTGGACAATTTTTCTGACAGGGATTACAACAGGCTTATTGCGCTGTGCAAAAGACCAGGGGTGCGGGGAGCCATAGAAAGCGAGAGCAGGGAGTTCCCTGCAAGGCTGCTAATGAAGCTTATCCTCAGCGAGCCCAGGCTACTGGGCTTTGGAAGGCACCTGCTCAAATTGGATATATAGAATAGCCAATCCCTGCCCCGCCCAGCGCTTTTCAAGCGCAGGGTTAATTTTCTCTCCCCGCACCTAGCGAGGGGAGAAGAAAATTAACGCGCAACAAGTTGCGCTAGTTGCGTTCGGCTACGCCTCAGCAAACAAGCCGTGCGAAAGCAAGGCCGGGGCAGGGCATCGAAGTTTTCTTCTAAGCTCTCAAATCATAAGATTTATAAGGTATTACTTTTTCTGCCTGTTGTCAGAAATGTCAGAAACGAAACATTCGGGGGCTGAGGAAGAGGATTCTGAAACTGATAGCGGCAAGCCTAGCCCTAGCGAGCACCAGTCTGGAAAGAAGGGCTTCAAAGAAGTTGCGCGCTTTGTAAAAGAAAACAAAAAGGTTCTTGGTGTAGCCCTCATTATTGCGCTCATCCTAATCCCGCTGTTTTACAGCATATACTTCAGGCTCATGCCAGAATACCTCCCAATCACAAAGGATTGGGCAAGGCAGTCTGTTGAAAGCTTTTACAAGAGCCAGATTCAGGATGATGTAAATAAGAGGTATGCCTACCTGCCTGCTACAAACCGGCAGGAGATTGCTGACCAGCAGCTGCAGCAGTACCTGAGCGACAATAAAAAGAACATAGACGGGCAGGTGGATGAAATAGCTGCCAGCTACAGAAGCCAGCTGCAGGATGAAAACAACAACACCTACCTACTGGAAATTGACCCATACATGCACTACAGGTATGTGCTGAACTATCTTGAGAACGGCCATGTGGGCAATATTCTTATCAACGGCATATCCTACAACACACTGAGGTATGGCCGGCTGCCGACGCTGGAGATGCCCAGGTTCCATCCCTGGCTTATCTCAAAGATATATTTGATTATGCACGCCTTCAGCCCGGACATGTCTGTGATGCGGAGCATGTTCTTTTTCCCGGTAATATTCTGTGCCATTGCAATTATTCCCGCGTTCTTCATAGGAAGGAGGTTTGGCGGCAACCTGGGCGGCCTGATAGCATCCATTATAATTGCAGTCCACCCCTCAATACTCGGCAGGACAATTGCCGGGTTCTCAGACACTGACGCATACAATGTCTTCATCCCGCTCTATGTGACCTGGTTCCTGATTGAGATGCTTAACTCAAAGAGCACGGTAAAAACAGTGCTGCTGGGCCTGCTCAGCGGCTTCTTCATTGGTTTATACTCAATTGCCTGGTCAGGCTGGTGGTATCTGTTTGACTTTATAATTGTCTTTGTAGTGGGCATGTGCGCATTCTGCCTTGTCAAGCACTTTTTAGAGTTCAAGAAAGGCCAGGTGAAGCACATTTTCCAGAAGGACTTCAAAAAATACCTGGTTGTGGGCGCGATCATATTTGTATTCTCATTCCTGTTTGTATTTGCATTCGGGCTGCTGTTCTCAAAGACCGGCGCCCATGACTCGCTGATGTTCTTCCTGAACAGGGCATTCCTTGAGCCGTTCCAGTTCATAAAATACAAGGAGGTTGCCACGGTAAGTATATGGCCAAACGTGCTTACAACTGTTGCAGAGCTCAACCTAATTTCGCTCAGCAAGGTCATTTCATACCTGGGTGTTGTCTCCTGGGGAAACATCCTGTTCATGGCAGCTGCCGCAGGGATTGTGCTGCTCATGATAAGAAAAGAAAAAGACATGCCCAAGGTGGACAAGTGGTTTATCTGCATAGCAGTTGTCTGGTATGCGCTGATAGTCAAGCTGCAGCCCAGCATTGCAAGCGGCGCCGTTGCCTTTGGCGTGCTGCTGGCACTGCCTCTGCTGGCTGCGGTTGTGCTTATACTATTCTTTGGCTCAGAGCTGAACATTGAATACTCGCTGTTTTTCACCATATTCCTGGCTGCAACAATGTATGGCTCAACCAGGGGCGTAAGGTTCGTTGCACTTGCGGTGATTGCCTATGCCATACTGCTCGGTGCGTCGCTGGGCAGGATTCAGAGGTATGCTTCTCACTGGATTTCAAATTCAATGAAGATAAACCGGGTGCTTACCCAGGTGATGCTTTTCGTGCTTATATGCGTCCTTGTTGTGCCAGGCCAGCTCTCTGCGGCAAAGGAGGGGGCAAAGAATGAGCTGCCCATGGTTACAGACATGTGGCATGACACTCTTGCAAAGGTGCGCGACAACTCGCCGGACAAGGCCATTACCACATCCTGGTGGGACTGGGGCCACTGGTTTGTTGCGCTGAGCAACAGGAGCGTTACATTTGACGGAGGCTCCCAGGGCATAAGGATACATCCTGTTGGAAAGACGCTTCTCACACCTGATGAGGATGATGCCATAAATATACTAAGGATGCTAAACTGTGGCGAGGAGGAGTCTGCAAAGCTATTGGACAACTACACCGGCGACCAATACAAGTCAGTCAAGATGCTTTTCAAAATCATCGCGGAAGACAAGCCAACTGCAAGGAACACTCTTCTCACTGCAGGGCTCAGCAGCATACAGGCAGACAATGTCCTGAACTTCACCCACTGCGAGCCTATTGACCAATATTACATTGCCTCAAATGACATGATTGGCAAGGCAGGCGTGTGGGCGCACTTCGGCAGCTGGAATTTCACCAGGGCCACCATGTTCAACAGGGTAAAGGAAAACACCTATGAAGAGGGAATGAGAATCCTCACGGGTGAATTCAACCTTTCAAAGGCAGATGCTGACCTGATTTATTCTGAGATAAAGGCAAAGGACGGCGACGAGTTTGTCACAGGCTGGCCCAGCTATGCTACTGACAGCAGCGCCAGCTGCCAGAAGACCAACCAGACAATTACGTGCCAGAACGGCCTGGTGCTCAATCTCACAAGCGAGGCTGCCACCATAATGACACAGCAGGGCACGAAGATCCCTATATCTGTCTCATTCATTGACAAAAACGGCAAGTTCAAGGTAAAGGAATACACGGACAGCACAATTAGCATATCTGCTGCAGTCTACACCAGGAACGGCGCCATTGGCAGTATCATGATGGAACCGTCGCTTGTTGCAAGCATGTTTACAAGGCTTTACTTTTTCCAGGGAGCAGGGCTGGAGCACTTCAAGCTGCTCTCCTATGACCGGGATGCGCTTGGCCAGGATGCTTACCTCTACAAGGTTGTCTGGCACCCGGAGGCAAAAACAAACTCAACTGCCCCAGCCGCTTCGGCAACCAAATGAAACCCGCAAGCAAACCGGTCTGGATAATAATCCCTGCCCACAATGAGCAGAGGCATATTGGCCCTGTAATCACGGCTGCAAAGAGGTTTGCAGGCAATGTTGTTGTTGTGGATGACGGCAGCAGGGACAGGACTTCTGAGATTGCCAAAAGCAAAGGCGCTGTTGTGCTGAGGCATGTTATCAACCTGGGCAAGGGGAACGCGCTGAAGACAGGCTGCGACTATGCGCTCAGGCAGGGTGCTGAGAGGATTGTTGCCATTGATGGAGACGGCCAGCACAGGGCAGGGCAGATTCCCCAGTTCCTCATGGCGCTTAGGGGAAAGGATATTGTGTTTGGCTATAGGACATTCAACAGCAAAATGCCGTTTTTGTTCAGGGTTGGAAACACCATAATCGGCCATGTGTCAAAGATTCTGTTTGGCATTGAGCTCAGGGATACCCAGTGCGGTTACAGGGCGTTTACCGCAGCTGCCTACAAAAAAGTGCGATGGGACTCAGGCGACTACAGGATGGAGTCTGAGATGGTTATGAGGGCAGCAAGGCACAAACTTAGGTATTCAGAGCTTGCCATTGACACCATCTACGCAGACAGGTATAAGGGCACAACCCTCATGGACGGGGTAAAGATAACCTTCAACCTGCTCTGGTGGAAGCTGACAAAAAGATAAACTATTTATAGGCGAGATGCCGCTTAGTTTCTAAAATGGTGCTCGGCGTCCAGATTGTAGGGATATTGTTCGGCGCATTCATGGCCTACTACAGCTTCCTGCACTTCAAGAGAAGGGAGTTCAGCAGAGGCGTGCTTGTATTCTGGCTGCTGGTGTGGCTGGCTGTTGTTGTTGTCAGCATTGTGCCAAAGGCGCTTGACCCAATTGCCACAACGCTGAACTTTGTGAGGGTGATGGACCTTCTCACGGTTGTTGGGTTCATGTTTGTGGTGGGCATTGTGTTCTACAACTTTTCCATAACCAAGAAAACCGAGAAAAAGGTTGAGGAGCTTGTCAGGCAGCTGGCAATGAAGAAGGCGAAATAATTAAATAGTTGCTTTTTTCTCTTTCTCCTATGAAAATCTGTTTTATGAATCCTACGATAGAAATGCGCAGGTCTGTGGCTGAACTGGCAAGGAAAATGGCTGACAATGGCCATGAGGTTGCCATGGTGTGGCCCAGGTTCCGCAAAAAGGAGCTTGACACCAGCAGGCACTTTACCGGCCTTCTTGTGCACAAGAACATAAAGATAATTGAGATTCCCTGCAGGCAGGTGCCTGGCCTGTTCTATTCCTGGCCAATACCATGCAGGGGGTTTGTCAGGAAGATAAAAGAAATTCTCAGCTATTATGACATTGTCCACATGTGGACTTATTTTTACATACTCCACGTAACCCCGCTCATCCTGCGGAGGTTCAGGAAATACAAGGCAAAGGTGGTTGTAACAGCAGACACTTTCCCTGCATTCTCATTCAGGGACCCGAGCACTGCTGTGAATACAGCCATGTACCTTTACGCCAAACTCTTTGGGAGATTTATTTTCTCATCCTGTGACAGGGTGCTGATATATGGTGACAGCATGGCAAAGTTTGCGCTCAGGGCAGGCGTCAGGAAGAAAAACCTCAGAGTGCTGCCAATAGGGCTTGAAACAAAAATGTTTGAGAAGCATGATGCTCTGGCTGTTGAAAAGGTGAGGCAGGAGTTTGGAATTGACAATAATACATCAATGATATTGTTTGTCGGGCTCATCAACCCCAGAAAGGGCATTGACACCCTCATTAGGGCTGCTAAAATACTGGCTGACAGGGGCCTTAAGATAAGGGTTGTATGCGCCGGCGAGGAAAAACTGAAGGACAAGTATGAAAAGATGGCAAAGGAGCTTGGCCTTGAAGGCATTGTAGTCTTCCCTGGCAGGAGGAAGGACATTCCTGCACTCATGGATGCTGCTGATTTCCTCATGCTGCCTGCAAAGGGTGAGGGCCTGCCTGGTGTGATAATGGAGGCAGCTGCTGCCTCAAAGCCTGCTGTGGCAAGCAACACACCGTGCATACCTGACTTGGTTGTTGACGCAAAAACAGGATTTTTGTGCGAGATTGGCAATGCTGCTGAGTTTGCAAATGCTGCTGAGAAGCTGATACAGAACAAGGGGCTCAGGCAGAGGTTTGGCAGTGCTGCACATGAGCACATACAGGCCTATGACTGGAAGGTAATACTCGGGCAGTATGAACGATTCTACCGCGGCCTTCTCAGGTCAGAATAAGTTTTGTTAAGGTTCTGGATTATGCTGCTCCAGCTGTGCTTCTTTGCTTCTTCAATGCAATCCCTGCTCATTCTCTGCCGCAGCGCCTCATCCCCAAGCAGCAGCCTGATGTGGCTTTCCAGCTGCTCTGCGCTGCCTGGCGCAACAATAAAACCAGTCCTGCCATGCTCAACAGCATCTTTCATTCCGGCAACATCTGTTGCAACAACAGGCAGGCCAGCTGCCATTGCCTCAAGCACTGCATTTGGCAGGCCTTCGCCCTCAACAGCAGGAAGCACGAATATTTTTCCGTTGAGAAGGTAATTTGCCACCTGGCCTGGCTTGACCCTGCCTATGAACTTGATGTTTGGCTTTGCCATTGCCTGCAGTTTTTTCCTTTCTGGCCCGTCTCCCACAATAAGGGTTTGTGCGCCAATCCTGTTCATTGCTAAGATTAGGTTTTCAACGCCTTTTCTTTTGATTAGCGCTCCAACGTAGATGACATTATTGCCATTTGCCTTTTTCTTCGGCATCTCAAGGCCATTGCCAAGCACTTTTAGCTTTGCCTTTTTGCAGAACTGGTGAACGTCATTTTTTATTTTCCCTGTCTGGCACAGCACAATGCCTGTGCGCTTCAGCACGTATTTATTTGCAAGCCTGCCAAGGAAATGCCTGTTGACAAGGTAGAAATCTCCGCCGCGTATCCAGGCAAATGTTGGTATGCTGCAGTGCTGTTTCAGCAGAACGCCAACCAAGCCATTGGGCGTGAGCATCATGCACTGGGTGATGTCAATGTTGTCCCTGTCTTTCTTTATTTGCCTGTAGGCTGCTGTAACATAGGAAAGATAATCAAGTGCATGGACAGGGAATTTGGCAAACTTTATCCTCTTTATTGTGTAGCCCTGCCTTCTTTCTTCCAGCTTCAGGCCCCTGTAGTGCTTTGTGTAGACAGTCACCCTGTGCTTTTTCGCAAGCCGCTTTGCCAGGCCTTCTGTCTGAAGCTCAGTGCCCTGCTCCACATGCGGTGGGAAGTTCGAGACAAGGATTGCGATTTTCATGGAGTGGACAATATATTGAATGTTATAAAAACCTTTTGGAAAATTATATATACCTCGGTAAATTAATCCGTGCTATGAGGGTTATTAAAGACAGGCTGGAAATAATAAAGAAGCACATTGAAGGCAAGTCTGTGCTGGACATGGGCTGCATTGACCATAACGCAATGAAAGAGCAGGAGGAGTTCTGGCTCCATCGGTTTATCAAGGAAAACTCAAAGTATGTGCTTGGCGTTGACATTGACGCAGAGCAGGCAGAAAAACTAAAGGAAAAGGGGTATGAGATTGTGTGCGCAGATGTTGTCACCATGGACCTTAAGAAGAGGTTTGACGTGGCTGTTGCCGGAGAGCTGATTGAGCATCTTTCAAACCCGGGGCTGTTCCTGTTCAATACAAAAAGGCACCTGAAGGATGACGGCAAGATAATACTCACAACGCCGAATGTATTTGCGCTGAGAAGGCTTGTGCGGCTGAAGCTTGGCATGAAGATACAGTCAAACCCAGAGCACTGCTGCTGGTATGACCATGACACATTAAAGACACTATTGGAGAGGCACCATCTGAAGATTATAGAAAGCTATTATTTCCTTGACCCGCACCACAGCAAGGTAAAGTATTTCTTTGAGTTGATTGCCGCAAAGCTAAACCACAGGCTGTCTCCCTACATGATATTTGTGGCTGAAAAGAATGAATGACAAGCTCCACATTACGCCAATCAGGTTCATAATTGACAGTATACTGCCTGGCTACATCTCAAAATACTGCCCGAAAAATGCGGCGGTCCTGGATGTGGGCTGCGGCTCTGGCTACCTTACTGGGTTCTTCAAAGACATTAAAAGTTACCAGGGCATTGACATCAAGGAGTCTGAAGGCTGGAGGCATGCAGCAGGAAAAATCAAGTTTTCTGTGCAGGATGCAACCAAACTTAAATTCAAAAAGGAAGAGTTTGACTTTGTTGCATCAATAACCTCGCTGGAGCACATAAAAGATGATGCAAAGGCTGTTTCTGAGATGAAGCGCGTGCTGAAAAAAGGAAAGTTCTGCCTGATTGTTGTGCCAACAAAGCATTACTGGCTGTTCCAGCTTGGCAGGCATTGCTACCACCACTATTCAAAGAAAGAGTTGGTAGGAATTGTTAGCCAGGAGTTTGATATTGTTGCATACATGCAGATTGGCGGCTTGCTGACATTCCTCTACACCTGGATTTACACCTGGGTGAGCCAGGCAATAATAGTCATTGCCTATGCCTTCGGCGGAAAGCACAGGAAGCCGCATGAAATAATTGACAGAACACTTAATGCTCCATTAAAAGTAAGTTTTTTCAGAAGAGCACACATGGCATTCATGAAGGCAATAACCACAATTGACAGAATTCTTCCCTGGCCTCCAAGCTGCCAGCTGGCTGTTTGCAGAAGATTGTCGAGCTAGCTCGACATCCTTGTCGTTCCTGTTGGAACGACAAAGAAAAGTAATTACTCTTCCATCTCCTTCTCCAGATACCGCTTGTAGTACCACGAGAATACGTCCAGCTCTATTGGCAGCGCGAAGAACTTGTTCTTGAGCCTCTGCTCCTCGATTCCGTGCAGGGTTTTCTTGGCGATCCTCTGCCACCAATTGCCGTATGGCGTGCTGTTCAGGTGAATCACGCACCTGCCTATTGTGTTGAGCGTCTTTCTTGTGCTGCCTGTTCTCCACTTTATCCAGGTTGGCTCAATCTTTCCAGCTTTGCTGTCAAACATTGCCCAGTCTTCTGTCCTGGTTGGAGGGACAAAGCCTTCTTTTATTGCCAAATCATAGAGCGGAGTTCCTGGGAATGGAAGGAATGTGCCAATGTTGAGCACAAGATTGGGATGAAGCTTTGACATGCTGACAGCAGCGTCAATTGTCTGCTTTATCTCAGGCCAGGTTTCTGTTGGAACTCCTATTATTGCCATGCCGCTTATGGCTATTTGCGGGTATTTTGCCATTATCTTAACTGCCCTGAATGTGTCCTCAACTGTAATGCCCTTGTCCATGAGCTTTAGTATGCGGTTGCTGCCTGACTCCCAGCCAAAGAATAATGAGTGGCATTTGCTTGCAACAAGTCTTTCTGCAAACTTCTCATTGATTGAGCTTATCCTTGCCTCGCCCCACCAGTCAAGCTGCACAGCGTCAAGGATTTCAAAAGCCCTTTTGGGATTTGCAAAGAAATTATCATCATGGAATGTTATTGCCTCAATGCCGAACTGCTCCTTGAACTTCTGTATCTCTGATATTACATAGTCAGTGCTGTGCGCCCTCCATGTCCTGTTAGGATTGAACTTCAGGTTGTAGCAGAATGTGCAGCCAAACGGGCAGCCTCTGGAGGTTATGTAATACAATAATTTCTTGTTGCCCCAGTGCTTTACCTTATGGATATACTTCTTCAAATCAACAAGGCTCCAGTCAATCTTGTAATCATCCAGGTTATCTATCTTTGGCCGCGGCGGTGTGATGATTATATCTCCTGCTGCCTTGAAGGCAATGCCCTTGATTTTCTTCAGCTCACCTGGTTCAGGCTTCCTGTTTTTTTTCAGCTGCTCTGCAAGCTCCATAAAGGTTATCTCTCCTTCGCCGACAACCACAAAGTCAATGTAATTTTCCCTTATGCACTGCTCAGGGATAAGCGAAGGATGTATGCCACCCCAGATTATGGGAATATTGCTCCTGGCCTTTATCATGCGGCTCATGTCAGCAGAGAGCTTTGTCTGTATGCCTGTGAAAACGCTGAAGCCCACTGTAATTGGATTCAAAGAGAGGATTTTATTAACAGTATCCTTCACCTGGCCTTCGGTGATGTGGAAGATTTCAACATCAAAGCCTGCCTTTTTCAGGCTGCTTCCTATGTAAAGCAGGCCAAACGGCGGATTCTTGACAGCCTCTGCGCCCCTGAACTGGGCTGTGATTGAAACAAGCGCAATCATTTTAGGAGAAGTTATGCTGAGGGGTATTTAAAATTTTAGATTGTCTATACCAAACAAATATATAATACTTAATATCATCCTAATCTTGGAAATGAAAATAAAAATAATCACAACACTCTACCACCCAAATTTGTATGCCAGCATCAAGGCTCTGGAAAACATTGCGGATGTTGAACTGCTGGTGCCTGAAAAATACAAGTATAGGGAGATACCCAAAGACATTCAACATAGCGGGCTTGGGTGCATAATAAAATCTAACAGGGCAAGGGAGGTATTCTCACCATTGAGCCTGTGGAAAACGCTTGACAAGTCAATAGATTATGTGGTTGTTAAGCACATAAATGAGCCAACAAATTTCTTTGTGTACCTGGTTTGCAGGCTTAAGAAGATACCTATAATCATATATGTGCAGAAAGTAAGACACCTAAACTCAGGCATATACTACCCCCTATTTAGGTTGCTGATAAAGCTTATTGGCAGAGCCAAGATATTTTCCGTGACAAAGGAGGGATATGAAGAATCAAAGAAATATTTCAAGGATGTTTTTTATATCCCCATTGCAATAAACTATTTTAGATTCAAAACCAGGCATTACAACACAAAATCAGATACTTTAACCCTCATTTATGTGGCAAAATTCCAAAAAAGAAAAAACATAGATGTTCTTATGGAGGCACTTAAGATAATAGAAGACAAGCACGGGATAAAAACAAGGTTAAAGATTATCGCCATCAGGGATAGGGATGATGATAAGGAGTACAAGAGGACCAGGGAGAATGTTGAAAAGCTCAGGCTGAAAAACAGAGTTAGCATATTGACTGATGTAGATAACCAAAATATGAATGGACAATATAATTCTGCTGACATATTTGTATTCCCTGCCACAAGCGAACCCCTTGGTTTTAGCCTTGTTGAAGCAATGGCGTCGGGGCTTCCAGTGGTCTGTTCTGATGAAGTAGGGACCAAGTGTTACATAAAAGAGGGGTTCAACGGCTATGTTATCAAAGCCGGCAGCGCAGAAGAGATTGCAAAATGCCTGCTCCAGTTCATAGAAGGCCGGAAAATAAACTGGAGCAAGATAAGCAGGTTTGGAAGGAACAGCAGGGTCTTAATTGAGAGGGAGCATGCACCAGAGGTATTTCTGAAACGATTTAAAAGCATGCTTAAGGCCTAAAGATTGGGCCCCTTAGTTATTTGTAAAATAACATGATAGCCTTCTTTGGAAGGCTCAGGTTTAGCCTAAGCTTTTTCTCCAGCAACAGCATAAGCTTAAAGTCTTCCTTTGTGAAAGTCCTAAAAATAAAGAGCAGGCCGATGAAGAGTATATAGTAAAATCCAAAGGATATGGCGAGTTTGATTATTATGTGCAGGGCCACATTGTTCAGAAGGAAATGAAACAACAACTTAATAATGCCTATGCTTATTATACCCGCCAGAATATATTTAAAGTTATATTTTAGGTCAAACCCTATTTTTATATATTTCCTGCTCTTCAAAAATTCGTTGAATGGTATCAGCAGCAAGCTCAGGCCAGAAGAGATTGCAGCGCCTTCTATGCCCAAAAGGCTAACCAAACAAATATTGAGGATGAGATTGATGATAACTACTATAAGGCTGTTGTAGAACATGAACTTAGTGTTCTTCTTCAAAAGGAGAATTGCATGATTAAAATAAAAATAGATTGAAACCAAGGAAAATGAGACCAGTATGAAGAATGCCATATAGCCCCCTGCATAGTCCTTGCCAAAGAGGACTGTTATTATCTCTTTTGGGAAGAACAACATTATGAACGCAACGGAAACGCTGAGGGCAAAGGATATGTCGCGCACTCTCCTAAAGATTACCTCAAAATCATATTTACTTTTCACATAGGTCTCGTTAAGCACTGTGAGGACTATGCCTCTGAAGGTTTCAGGTATAAAGAAAACCAACATGGCGAGTGTAAAGGCAATGCTATAAATGCCCAGGGACCTGGCGTCCATTATCTTTCCGATAACAAGATTATCTGTCCAGCGGATTATGTAGGTGAGAAACCCCATGAAGAAAAGAGGCATAGAAAATTTGAGCCAGTCCGATGTATGCAGCTTATAGGGTTCTTTCTTTTTTGGCCTTGGTAGTTTGTTCCATGACAGGAGATTAAACAGAAAGCTGGATACTGTTGATAAAGCCAGGGCGACTACCAGGGAGAATACATTTAGGTTGAATAACAGAATGGCAAAAACACCCACCAGCAGAACCAAAGGCTCAATAATTTCCTTGCCAAACCTGCCAAGGAACATCTTTTTTTGGGAAACAAAGACAGAAGCTATTAAACGATTAGCAACCTTAATGGGGACAGTAATGCTAACCAGTTTAAGCATCAGCGTGAAAAGGCTGCCAAAATGGTAGTAGCTACTGATTGTGTTGGCAAAAACAAACAATAAAACTCCCAGAACAACGGATATTATTGTAGGCAGGAAAAAAATGAACCGGATATAACCATTTAGCTCCGCCCATTGCTTTTTGGTCTTGTAAACTGGAATGAATCTTAGGGCGCCATTGTCAATTCCCATGGTACCCAAAATGACAAATATGCCCAGTATTGTGTTTATCATCTCAAAAAGGCCGTAATTCGAAGGCCCGAGATATTTTGCACCAATTAACCTTACAACGAACATAATGATGCTGCCTAGGACAGCTAAAAAAAAGCTGATGCCTGTGCCATATAAGATTTCATGTAAGGCTTCAAGGGACCTTGGGCTTTTTGCCATTTACAAAAAAGAATCACCCCTACTTTATAAATTTGACTAAAAAAGCGACGTGGACCATGGCTCTATGCATTGCCCCTTTAACAAAATATTTATATAACCGCCTGACTAGAGGATGCTATTGAATTATTTATCGGAAAGGCTGCATTCATCTTGGGTTCATGGAACCACCGGAATCGGCAAAAAATCCACAGGAACTGTGATGAATCATGACTCAAATACACCATTCAACTATCTCAGGCATACCACAGCATATCCTGCGGCGTAATGAATATTTCATCAAGTACATTGAGAATCACAAAAAATCTAAACCCAAAATTCTAGATGTTGGTTGCGGCTGGGGAATTTTGGAATACAACTATCCCGAATTATACATAGTCTCCCTGGATCTGCAGCCGCCAATCCGCAAGATAAAAAGATATGTTCAAGCCAACATTGAAAACGCGCTTGAATTCAAAAATGAAACATTTGATATGATTTTTGCTGTGGAGGTTATAGAGCACATCCACAACCAGGCGCAGTTTATAAAAGAATGTGCAAGGGTGCTTAAGCCGGGCGGTGTGCTAATATTAAGCACACCGGATATAGGTGTGCTAAAAAGCAGATTGGTTTACCTATTCACTGGCAAGTTCATTTATTTTCTTACCAAAGCAGACTTTAAAGACCACGTACAGCCGCTATTTAAATGGCAATTGGAGAATTTCATAAGGGATGGTACACTCAAATTAACCCATACACAAAAAATAATTGGCAACAGGCGGGTGTTTATTCTTAGGAAGTGTCAAAAACCACCGGTCAAAGACCGGTGGCATAAATTGCCGGGCTAACTAATAGTTCGGGTGGTTTTTGACGCTCAAAATTCCACCAATCCGGTAGTTTTTGAGCACACAAAACACTAAAAAATCCCAAAGGGATTTTTGGTGCACCAAAAATTTGCTCTGCAAATTTTTTAGTGTTCCACTCGACCACCAATCACAGATTGGTGGAATTTTGTTGTTTTAATTGAGATAATCCTTCGCTATCCTTATTTGACAAGAGACCTGAGGTAATAGTATACGACCTTTTTGCTCAGCTTTGACTTGCCTGCCTTCCTTATGCCAAAGGTATATGGAACCTCTGCCACCTTGGAATTTTTTGGAGCGTGCTTGAGCATGTCAAACATTACTTTATAGCCTCTTGGCTCAAAGCCATTCCCATTTTCAGATATCCTCTTCTGAAAAAACTTTGTCCTAACCCCAAAAAAACCGCCACCAAAGTCCATCTTGCTATAACTTCTGCCAATAAGCCTTGCCCTTCCCATCAGGGTTGCTGCTTTTGATATGATCTTCCTGCTTAGCGGCCAGCCTTCCTTTATTGCTGCCCTTGATGCTATGACAACATCAAAGCCTTTTCTCAAGGTTTCTACAATCTCACCCACTTTTTCAGGAGGGTGCTGGAAATCAGCGTCCATTACAACAATATACCTGGTCTTAACCCTTTTTGCAGCATCAGTTACTGATACAGTAAGCCCGTGCACCATCTTGTTGCCCCGGTCATAGACCTTGATGTGCCTGTTCCTACGCGATATCTTCCTGACCTCCTCCTGGGTCCTGTCCCTGGAGCCGTCGTCAGACACAATCACCCACAGGTTTGGGTAGAGACCCTCCAAAAAGCCGATTAGCCTGGCGATGTTTTTCTCTTCATTTAATGTGGGAATGATTACTGTTGTGTCATTGAAATCCATCTTAATCCTCCAACTCTTTCATGTCAAAGAAACGGGATGAGCAAATATACCTGTCCTTCTTTTTCTCAATCAGATTTTTTACCAGACCCTGTTTCAGCAGGTTAGAAGCAAAGCTAAATCTGCCTAGTGTGATATTATATGTCCTCAGTAATATCAGCCTTATGCTACCCATATACATTTTTATCACATAAATATGCCTGCAAATAATCATTTGTCAGGTGTATGCAGTAACGGTCATCCATCCATGCTGGGTTGAGTATTCTGTTATCTTCAAGCCCATGAATCATCTTCCTTATTATGTCGCTCTTCATCACAGCAAGGCCAAATGGGTGAAGGTATTGTGTCTTTCTGCTTGTGCTTGAGTTGTCATAGCTGCCGTCTGACCCTATTCTACCCTTAAGAAAGTTAACGCCCTTTTTCAGGCTTTTGTAAACTTCTTTATCGGCGGTCTTAAGGTAATAATGGCCAAGGCAACTTAGGGTAATGGTCTGATAGCCAATGTCAAAACCCCCATATTCCGGATAGTAACCTGTTGCATGCTGGGCTTGAATAACGCTGCTGATTTTTTGATGTGCTGTATCCTTTAGCCAAGCCTCGCGGGTTACCTGATGAAGGTTTAGCAGTGCAATGGCAGAGGCAGCCACCTGGTTGCTAACCTGGGGATTTTGGTTTCCAGCCAGCCATTTTCCTGTTTTAAGCAGTTTCCTGTTATCCTGTTTTATTCCGGCCAGCAGCATAGCCTCTGTATTGGCGTAGGTGCTGAAGGATGTTGCGCAATAGCTGTATTCATGAGGGTAGTATTCATTGAAGCTCCCGTTCCTGTTCTCTATCTTCAGCCAGAAATTGACAGATGCCTTGAGCCACTGAAGCACATTTTTCCTATTGTAATATATGTTCCCTGGAAAATTATGCTTGTACAACAATGCCAAGAGCATTGAGGCTTCCTGGAACCTTACATTCGAAAAATCATGCAATTTATAGTGCCAGTAGTACCTGTCAAAACACCCGTAGCTTTTGGAATCTCCTTTCCTGTCCGCAAAACCTAGTATCCTGGGAACCTGTGCCAGTGCAATCTGTTTGAAAATGTCCATGATTTTTACACCAAATGTGTTTTACCGCAGGGTATAAATAACTTTCTCCTGCCTGGGCACTGTATCGATATGCAGATATATTTATATATTTGAGGTTTATGAATTCTCTCCATGTGCGGGATATGCGGGATATGCGGGTTTAGTGATAAGAAGTTAGTCTTAGACATGAATAGATTGATTACCCACCGCGGGCCTGATGAGGAAGCCTACTATTATGATGACCAGATTAGCCTGGGCATGAGAAGGCTTTCAATAATCGACCTCAAGAAAGGAATATACCCCCTGCATAATGAGAAGGATTCTATCCAGCTCATATACAACGGAGAGATATACAATTTTCAGGAGCTGAGGCCGGAGCTGGAAAAAAAAGGACATAAATTCCGCACCAACAATGATGGGGAGGTCATGGTACACCTATACGAGGAGCACGGCCTTGATTTTGTGAAATACCTTAGGGGCATGTTTGCTGTTGCATTGTATGACTCAGAACGAAAAAAACTAATCCTTGTGAGGGACAGGCTTGGCCTTAAGCCCCTGTACTATTATTATGAGAAAAAGAATGGAAGGCTGGTGTTCTGCTCTGAGATTAAGTCAATCCTGCAGTATGAAGGCTACAAAAAGGAGGTTGACATGCAGAGCATGTACCACTACCTCCTGTATAGGTATGTCCCGGGGCCGCAGACACTGTTCAAGGGCATCCTCTCGCTGCCGCCAGCGCACAGCCTGGTGTTTGACCTTAAGAAAGGCACGCTGTCAATGGAGCAGTACTGGGACCTGAAGGAGGATATTGACTACAGCAAAAGCGAGTCCTATTATGCAAAGGAGTTTGAGAGGCTGTTCAGTGAGAGCGTGAAGTTGAGGATGATTGCCGACGTGCCCATAGGGGTTCTGCTTAGCGGGGGCCTGGACTCTGCCTGCATAATGGCAATGATGAAAAATACTACTGATTCTCCCATAAAAACATTTACTGCGGGGTTCTCTGATGTTAATGACACTGATCTTGTGCTTGCAAGGAAGCTGGCTGAGCACTTCGGCACTGACCACCAGGAAGTCTACATGAAAAGGGAGGATGTGTTCAAGCTGCCCCAGATTGTGTGGTTCCTTGACCAGCCAACTGGCAGCGAAATCGCAATCCCCATGAGGCTGCTTTCACAGGCAGCAGGAAGAAAGCTTAAGGTTGTGCTGACAGGCGATGGCGGCGACGAGATATTTGCCGGCTATGTGCACCAGAAAACAATCAAAGCCGGAACATATTACAGGTCACTGGTTCCGAAAATCATCAGGAAAACAATTTTCAATCCGTCTCTTACGCTGGCCCCAACCTCCTTTTTGGACAAGTTTTTCCAATACCCACTGCCCCTTGGCAACAAGGGCAAGGAAAAATTCATAGAATTCATGCACAACATTGATTCTGACCCAAAGAGGTATTTCTCATTGGTGCACGTATTCAACAGGAAAGACATAAACGATGTCCTCAGCCAGAAATGCAAGGATAATATTGTGTTTGACTCTGACAAATTAAAGGAGGACGCGGCTATCCTTGAAGATAAAGATAAATTCTCAGACCCCATTAATAGGGTGCTCTATGTGGAGATAAAAACCTGGCTGCCGGACCTGGTACTGTTCAACCTGGATAAGATACTAATGAGCAGTTCAGTTGAAAACAGGGCCCCATTCATTGACCACAAGCTGGTTGAGTTTTCCATGCGCGTGCCTCCCAAGTATAAGCTAAAAGGGCTGGGGGACAAGTACCTTGTGAGGAAGGCAATGAAGGATTACATACCCAAAATAAGCCAGCACAAGAAGAAGGCATTTGTAGTGCCAATAAATGAGTATTTCAAGGAGGGCTTCAGCCACCTCATTGACGAGCATCTGTCTGATGATGCTGTAAGGGAGAGGGGGATGTTCAACAGGGACTACGTCAGGAAACTGCTGGAAGAAAAAAACAGGAACGAGGTCATCTACAACAGGCAGCTGATGAACCTGCTCATATTTGAGATATGGATGAAGATATACTTTGATAATAATGGGAAATTCCCATCAAGAACATGACAAAGCCAAGCAGACAAAGCCAAGCAGACAAAGTATCCTGGGACGATTATTGGCAGTCAAAGTCATTTAAGAGGCGGCTTATTGAATTTGCAAGGAGGAATTACTTTTCCAGGATTTTCATATCAAATGTGACTGAATCCTTAAACGCCGGCAGCAGTATACTTGAGGTGGGCTGCGGCTCAGGCACCTACCTAAGGATGCTTGGGCGCAGGGGCTACAGGTGCTATGGTGTGGACAATTCAATGGAGGCCATTGCGATTGCCAGGCGCAACTGCAAAAAGGTGCAGCTGGCGGACATATTCCACCTGCCATTTAAAAACAACAGCATTGATATAATCTTCAACCAAGGAGTGATGGAACATTTCAGTGACGAGGAGTTTGACAGGATACTTAAGGAATTCAGCAGGGTTTCAAAGAGGGTTTGCATAATTGTGCCAAGCAATCTTTCAATATGGCGGATCTATGACCCCATTAAAGATGATGAGCATAAGACCTTCTATTCAAAGCAGAGGCTCAGAAATCTGCTTAAAAAAAGGTTTAAGAACGTGAGGGTGCACTATCTAGCAAGAGCAGGATTTTTGTCCATCTGCGGCCAGGGCAGGAACAATGTTTAGAAAAAAGTTCAAGATAGGCTTTTTTGAGCTGGAGTTTGACATCTGGATAATCCTTGTCCTAATACTGGCAGCCATTATTAATTTTTACAATATTACACGCGGGGGATTGTCAAATTTTGATGAGGCAACATACTCCTATGCTGCAAAGCAGGTATTGAATGGCAACCTTTTGTATCTGGGCGGAGGGTTCAAACCCTTGTACATGGTGTTTGTGACAATATGCAACCTGCTCTTTGGCATACACAATTATAGCGGTACAATAATATCGGGATTATTTGGGCTGCTTTCCATATACATTACATATCTAATTGGATTAAAGTTATTCAACAGAAAAATTGGAACAATTGCCGGACTTATACTGGCAGTTACGCAATATCACATCTATTTTTCAAAGGTTACTCTGGCAGAGGTTGTTTCAACTGCATTCTACGGGCTAATTATACTGTTTTATATCTACAGTTATACAGCCGAAAAAAAGGCGCAAAATTGGATTCTATTCCTAGTTAGCTTACTAATTGGAATAAATTTTTTAATAAGATATAACAGTCCAGTAATTATTGGGGTACTCCTGATTTTCGAGTTAATGCAATGGATAAGCAAACACCATGACCTGAAAACAACGATAAAAAGGGCACTAATAATTTGCGTGCCTGCGTTACTGATTATAGTTGTGGTTAGCGTGGCTTACTGGGTGCTTGCTCCGCGCGATGTGCCTAGCATGGCCTGGCAGGTTTCTTTTAGGACTACACAAGGATTGTATGACCTAATCACCAGGACTGGAAAAGAGGCAGATTTCTTGTATTATACAAGGGGCTTGTGGCATCTAACATCACCAATAACCCTTATTTTGGGAGTGGTTGGGCTGTTTGTCTATAATAAGAGAAAGGAGAAACATAAAGCAGAAGAAAGCAAGTCCGAGCATAGCTCGAAAAGGATGTCTAGGTATGCTATACAATCTTCCACTGACTTCAGGTACGGCCCAAGCATTGTAACAGTGTGGTTTTTGTTTTTATTCATATTTTACAGTTCCTACTATAACCACCAGATGAGGCTTTTTTTGCCGGCAGTGCCTGCACTAGCCTTATTGGCAGCCAAGACCATCACGCTTCTTAAGAATAAGATTATTCAATTGGTATTGTTAACCCTAGTTGTTTCATCCAGCCTCTATCTGTCAATTGGAACAATAACCAAGTCATCATTAGGTTATGAAAATGCCTCGAATTATGTCATCTTAAAAAATGCAACAGGGGTTATTGATTCCCAGTTTGGCCTCTATATGTATTACTTTGACGGTAAAATCCCCAGGGAAAGGCAGGTTAGGCTTGAATCTGTTAATTCAACAGAACAATTAAAACGGCTGAACACAGAAGGCTATGAATATATCATACTAGATTGGAGGGGTTCTGACGCGGCGCTGCGAAATGGGCTGCTAAAATGCGCGCCTGAGACTAGGTTTAATAACCCCTACTTTGAACATGATGCGCTTGTTGAAATAAATCGGAAGTACAACATCCGCTCAAAACCTGAAGAGGGACTGGAAAACTCTGAATTCCTGGACTACAACGATGCAATAAATAATGATATATACATCTACAACATAACCGGCGTGTTAAAATGCCTGGGTTAATTAGGTAAAAAATGTCAAAGATAATGGTGCTAAACCCACCAAGTAGATTCGCAAAGAATGTTGCCCGCGACCTGATATACGGCTGCTGGTGCAAGGGCAAGAGGATTGCGGCTGCAAAATTCCCGCCAACCACGCTGCTCCAGATAGCCACTGTGCTGGAGGATGACAAAAATGAGGTTATCCTGCTTGATTCCCAGGCAGAGGACAAGAAGTTCGAAGAGGTTATGGATATTGTGCTAAGCAGGAAGCCGGAGATTATTATTATCCCAACTTCAACCATGAGCTTCAATGAAGACATGGAAACCCTGAGAAACATAAAAGCCAAGTTCAAGGTTACCACCCTGGTCTATGGCTCCCATGTGACATTCATGCCAAAGGTCAGCCTGAGCCAGGAGGGCGCTGACTACATTGCCCTGAGGGAGCCGGAATTCATTATCAGAGACTTTGTGAGGGCATTTAGGGGGGGAAAGGACGTTAAAACGATCCGGGGGCTTGCCTTCAGGAAAGGAAAGGGCATTGTAATAAACCCACCATACCCTTTCATAGAAAACCTTGACAGGCTTCCAATCATTGACAGAACGCCAATCCTGAAGTTCGCCTACTTCAACCCCCTTGTGAGGAGGCTGCCCTGGACCACAATGATTACATCAAGGGGCTGCCCTGGCAGGTGCACCTTCTGCAGCTCTCCAAGCTTCTATGGGAAGGAGTTGAGATACAGGAGCGCAAAGAGCATTGTGGAAGAGATTAGGTACTTAATTAAGCTGGGCTACAGGGAGATTTTCTTTCGGGATGAGACATTTACCGCGCACAGGCAAAGGCTGGTTGATATATGCAACATGATAATTGCGAAAAAGCTTGACATCACCTGGATATGCAACGCAAGGATTGGCAACCTCAACAGGGAGGTTTTGCAGCTGATGAAAAATGCAGGCTGCCACACCATAAAGTTCGGCGTTGAGTCCGGCGTGCAGGAGATTCTTAACAACATCAACAAGGGCATTAATGTTGAGATGACCAGGAAAACTTTCAAGTGGTGCCACGAGGTTGGCATGGGCACCCACGCGCATATGATGCTCGGCTGCACAGGCGAAACCTGGGAGACTGTTAACAGGACCATCAGATTCCTCAGGGAGATTGAACCCACCACAGTAACCTGCGGCGCAATGACCCCCTACCCTGGCACAGAACTCTATGAAAAAATCAGGAAGAAGAGGCCTGAGATTGGTGATGGCAGCAAATGCGACCTGTCAGTGCTGCACACATCCGGTTTTTTCAGCAAGGAGATATGCAGCCTAAGCGATGAGGAGGTGGGAAAGGCAGTTAAGCTCCTCTACCGAAAATTTTACCTGCGGCCGTCCTATATGCTGGGAAGGCTGTTGAGCATAAGGTCTTTTGTGGATGCAAGAAGGCTGCTGTTTGCAGGGCTTGATGTGCTGAGCTTCACTGCCGGCTCTGAGTGAGCGGCCTGCACACCAGTATGGTGTAGAACGGGAATGGGCCAAGCCAGGAGATTCTTTTCCCCTCAATCTTAAAATACTTTCCTATCATGCTGACAAGCTTTTTCCTGCTGTTAATATGGGTCTTAAGGGCAGGGCTCTTTTTCAGCCAGAACCAGACTTTAATCAGCATGTTGTCATGAGGTATGCCAAAAATAAGCAGTGACCTGTCGCTTGCCACTTTCCCAATTTCACCCAGTGCGCTGTCAATCTCCCTTATGTGCTCCAGGACACTCAGGCAGATTATACAGTCAAATTTTTTCCTAAACGGAAGATGAAGCAGGTCTGCCTTGACATATTCCCCGCCTAGTTTTTCTTTGATAAGGTTGAGCCTGCTGTGCAGGTCAAGACCAACATAGAAGCCGGAATATTTCAGGGTGGGATAAAGAATGCCGCTGCCGCAGCCTATCTCAAGAATCTTGCACGTTTTTTGGCTTGAAATGTGCTTTTCCAGAACTTCAATGGTGTGCACATACCTCTGTTGGTAAAGCCATCTTATTATGCCAATTTTGGAGAGCAGCCTAATTGCATTGTCATCCTCGCTGCTAACTATAATGTCCTTGGGAAGTACGAATCTCATTCTACTCCTTGTCCGCCAAAAAACCAAACAATAGTATCTGCAACCCTGACAGAAACAGGAATATGCCCAGGATGATAGTTGGTATCATGTTGTCAAGCACCGAGCGGCCGCGGGTAATGAAAAAGTAGAGGATTACAAGGAAGACGAGTATGCTTAATGAAATCATGGACATGCCTACACTGCCAAAGAATTTCAATGGTTCATAGTCCCTGTATACCCTGAGTATGTTTATCCATGCCCTAAGGGCATACCTTAACGGGCCTTTCATCAGCCTGCTCTCACCCTCCTTCCTCTTTGCAAAATAAACCGGGACCTCCTTAACCCTGTATTTGTCCTTTATGGCGCGGATTATCTGCTCCTGGGTGTAGGTGTGCGAGGACCTTATCTGGACCTCCCTTGCAAACTTTGCAGTGAACGCCCTGAAGCCGGTTTGGCCGTCTGTAATTTTTGTCTTAGTTATGTTTGATATAACCCTTGAGAACATCCTGTTGCCCCATCTTTTCACAAGGGGCATTGACTCAATCTTGCCTGCAAACCTTGAGCCAAGCACAAGGTCATAGCCATTTTTCAGCTCTGACACCAGCTTTGGTATCTCGCTTGGAAGATACTGGCCATCGGCATCTATGTGGACTATGATGTCTGCCTTCAACTCAAGGCACTTTTGTGTCTCTGTCCTGAATGTCTCTGCCAGGCCCATGTTGGTTTGGTGGGAAAACACCACTGCGCCTGCGCTTTTTGCAGCCTCGGCAGTCTTATCCTTGGAGCCATCATCCACAACAAGAACCTGAAAGTTGTAATTGTGCTTTTCCATCACCTGCTTGATTTCCTTGATAACAACGGCTATTGTCTTGCCCTCATTATAAGCCGGGATGGAAACTATAATTTTGTCCATGGCAGAGGAAAATTCAGTTTTTTATATAAATCTTATGTTTTGCCGATTTTTCAGGTTTAAGGCAATCGGCACCATTTCCTGATCCTGAAGAACGCCTCGGCTTGCCCGTATGAATCCGGGCTGCCTAGGTCAAGCAGGTAACCTGCTGCGAGAAGCTTTCAAGCAAGAAGCAAGTCCTTTTATCCCCTGCCCACACCAATATACCTGAAGCCGAGCTTTTTCATGTCCTCTGGTTCGTAGATGTTCCTGCCGTCAATGATTATGTCGCCTTTCATCAGCTTCTTCATCTTCTCAAAGTCAGGCTCCCTGAACTGGTCCCATTCTGTAACAATGATGAGTGCATCCGCATCTTTCAGGCAGTCATACTGGTTGTTAACGAACTTTACATCCTTAAGCATCTTTTTTGCATTCTCGGTTGCTTCAGGGTCATAGGCGACAACATTCGCATATTCGCTCTGCAGCTGCTCAATGACTGTTATGGACGTTGCCTCCCTTATATCGTCTGTCCTTGGCTTGAATGCCAGGCCCCATACTGCAATCTTTTTGCCGTCAAGCTTTGGAACGAACTTCTTGAGCTTTGGCAGCAGGCTCTTCTTCTGCCGGTCGTTTATGTAGTCAACTGCCCTGAGCAGCTCTGTGGTAAAGCCAAAACGCTCCATTGTCTGCGCCAGTGCCTTGACATCCTTTGGGAAGCAGCTGCCGCCGTAGCCAGCGCCTGCCTGCAGGAACCTGGGGCCAATCCTGGTGTCCAGGCCCATGCCATGGGCAACCTCCTTAATGTCTGCCCCAACCTCCTCGCAGAGGAAGGACAGCTCGTTCATGAATGATATCCTTGTGGCAAGCATTGCGTTTGAGGCATACTTGATAAGCTCTGAGCTCTTGACACTGGTGAACACAATGGGCTTTCCAACCCTGGAAACAGGCTTGTATAGCTTTGCCACGATTTCCTTTGCCCTGTCGCTGTCTGTGCCCACAATAACCCTGTCAGGGTTCTGGAAGTCCTTGACAGCAGCGCCCTCCCTGAGGAATTCAGGGTTGGACACAATGTCAAAGCTATGCTTTGTTTTCTGGTTTGCCTGAATGACCCTTTTGACATAGTCGGCTGTGCCAACAGGCACTGTGCTCTTGTTGATAATGACTTTGTAGCCGTTCATGTGCTCTGCTACTGTCTTTGCCACCTCTGTCACAAAGGTAAGGTCAGCCTCGCCATTGTGCCGCGGCGGAGTGCCGACGCAGATGAAGATAACCTCTGCCTCCTGTATTGCCTTTTTTGCATCAATTGTGAAAATCAGCCTTTTTTCCTTAAGCCCCTTCTGCAGGAGCTCCTCAAGCCCAACCTCATAGATTGTGACCTTGCCCTGGTTAAGCGCCTCTATCTTCTTTGGGTCAATGTCTACGCAGACAACATCATTGCCCAAATCTGCAAAACATACTCCTGTGACCAGGCCGACGTAGCCGGCTCCAAAGATTGCTATTTTCATGCGAGCACCTCAGCAACTGAAAAACCCGCATTTACTTAAATATCTTATGGAAATGAGTTCCTGCGAAAGGTATAATAATCCCCTGGCAAAATAGAGAGCCATGCAAAAGTTTCCTGAGCCGACTGTCGGCGCGCTTGTTGCGGGGCCTGATGGAAAAGTGCTTCTAGTGAGATCGCATAAATTCCTTAACAAGTATGTTGTCCCAGGAGGCCATGTTGAGCTTGGCGAGACTATGGAGCAGGCACTAAGGCGCGAGATAAAGGAGGAAACAGGGCTTGACATTTTTGATATTGTCTACCTAGGCCACCAGGAGTTCATTTTCGGAGAGGAGTTCTGGAAGAAAAAGCACTTCATATTCTTTGATTTTTGCTGCAGGACAAAGTCAACAAAGCTCAAATACAACGAAGAGGTCCAGGACCACATATGGGTTAACCCAAAAGAAACTGACAAACTTGACGTTGAAAAAACAACCAGGGTAACAATAGAACGGTACTTGAACAGTAAAGCTTATAAATGAATTTAGAATCCCCTGCACCGTGGACGGTCATAGCGGCGTGGTCCTACCCGATCCCATTTCGAACTCGGAAGTCAAGCACGCCCGCGTTTCCGGCAGTACTGCACTTCGGTGCGGGAAACTGGGAAAGCTGTCCCACCTTTTTTTAAGCTCACTTTTTCATTCTATCGTCGGTTATTATCCAACAGCCTCACTTCTAACCAACCGCAAACTATATTAACCAGTATAGTGCCTAAATTCTGAACATGTTTGTAAGAATCAAGAAGATTAGCGGCCATGACTATGCCTACCTTGTCAGGAACAGGTGGACCAAAAACGGGCCCAGGCAGAAGAGCAGGAAGTACCTGGGGAAGGTTGTCAGGCTGGAAAAAGTGAGGGAATGCTCGCTTCTGGACCTGCTGGAGCACAAGGACATTGATTTCTTCATTGAAAACAATGATTTAAAGGATATTGTAAGAAAGCTTGTCGAGGTGGAGCTTCTCAGGCATGGTTTTGAACGCGACGGCAAGCTCTACAGGAAGGAGGATTTTGTCGTCGATGTCATCAACCTGGGCTTCCTGCACAAGGGCAAAAATGTGGTTTTCAGCATGAACGAGGGCCTCATGTGCGGCAAGAGCATTGAGAAGCTCATTGGCTTTGAGATACGTCAGGGAGAGGAGGCAACCGGCCTGGCGCTGGCAGAGGCTTTTGTCAACTCGGGCATTAACGTCGAGAAAGATGTTTTTGTCAAGGTTTTCCAGAAGGTGTTCTGAGACGATAACTTATAGGTCAATCGTTACAGTCTTATCCTTCTCATTGATTTCCCTGACGAGCTTGCTGTTCTTAAGAATCTCCTTTATCTCTTTGAAGCTGTGCTTTTCCCTGGCTTTTTTCATCTCTTTAAGCAGCAGGTCAATCTTCTGGTAATTCTCGTAAATAAGCTCTCCTTTTTTCTTGTCCTCGTCAATGCCTGCCTCAATCTGCTTCACCTTAAGCTCCTGCTGGCTGATTATCCTCTTTAGCTCAGCAACCTTTTTCTGGTACGCTGAGTCGCCCTTTTCCCTGATTTCGCCCTTTTTCTCGACGGATAGGACCCTGTCAAGGGCCTCATTGTAGCTGGCAGCTGTTTCGCAGGCCTCACCCTTGTGCCTCAGCATTTCAAAGGGAGTTATGGTGTCTCCGTAGATGCAGGGCTTTATGTCCCGGCTTCGCATTGCCTCAACTGCCCTGAACAGGGATTTAACCTCTTTGTCGTCTATTTTTTTCTTTGATTTGTCGATGCCTGCCATGAGGCAGAGCTCCTCTGCATAGGCTCCCCCAAGGCCAAGCTCAATGGCAATGGTCTTTACGATGTTTTCCTTGTCAGATTTTTCGGTTATACTATTAAGTTCCTCAAAAGTGAGGGTAAGGAAATTATTCTCACGTTGAGGGAACTTGAAGGGAAGCTTTGGCATGATTGTCCTGTCCTTCCACTTCTGGATTTCCAGGGGTGAGATAATCATGTGCTTGTCGTCGCAAAGAATGACATTTCCCTTGCTGAAAAGCTCAATGATAAGATAGAATTTTGACTCGGCTTTCTCAAAGGCGAACTCAACCACCCTCTCAAAGCCCTTCTGGCTGATTTCACGGAGCCTGGCATTCTCAAGCCTCCTCCTGAGGAAAATGCAATAGTCAGCTGGGGTCTCAGGCATACCCTCCTTGAATTCTGTGAGATACAGGTAGTTTGGCACCTTAATCCTGAGAATCTTCTTGCCCACACTGGGGATGTGGAAAGAGAGCAAAAGCTCCTTTTTCTCTGGCTGGTATATCTGGTCTATTTTGCCGCCTACAAGCACATTCAGCTCCTTCAGCAGACAGTGCAGCTCCAGGGCATTCATCTCTTTCATGCGCATCACCCGAGAAATCCTCGAATCCAGCCTGCCCTCGCAATATCCTCTTCCAACAGCTTGAATTTCTGGTTTTTGTAATTGCCTAATATGATTGAGGTTATTTTTTCGTGCTTTAAATCAGGCTCGAAATCCACTAGGCCAGCCACCTTTCTTACGCTCTCCTGTATTTCTCTCGGGAAAAATGAAAGGTTGCTTTTATTCAATAATGCAAGCGCTTCCCTTAAGTCATTCTCAAAGTTTGGGTAAATCTCCTTGACATAATCAAAATCCTTCTCATTCAGGCTACTTAGGCCAAGCACCTCAGGAGGCAAGCCAATGGAGTACAGTGACGCACAGAAGGTGATTGCCCGGGGCAGTTTTATGCCTTCGCTCTCCCTTGAATAACCAAAAAGCCCGATGTGCAGCTTCCTTCGCCTTCTTGGCGGGATATATGCTGCAAATTCAGTTATGGTGTGCGCCAGCAGCCGTATCTCCTTTTTGTATTGCTCAGAGGACTTGTCAATGATTTCATTGCACCTTGCCTCATCCACCTGGATTGGTGAACCCCTTTTTCTGCCTTCAATTTCCTCAATCGCCTTTTTCACCACGCCCTCTTCATAGTCATACTTAAAGGCTGATTGAATTGTAAATGTGTGGACCGAAGGGTATTCTTCAAGGCAGTTGCTGACATTTGTCGGTTTAAAATTACCTCTGAACGGTGCACTTCCGCAACCAAGTATTGGCAGTAACTCAACAGAGGTTTTCTCCTCCATATGTTGCAGTTTCTGCAGCCCCACCTTTACCATCAGCACATTTGCAAGCGAGCCATAATTTAGCGCAGGGTCGCTTCTTGCAAGCCACACCCTCTGCTGCCCCCCAATCTTTTCCCTGCTAAGGTATTCCTCTACAATCTTGTCCACGTTAAGTATGCTCTCTTTATTCTCGACCAGAGGGATAATATTTATCTTTTCAGGAAAAAAAGAACCAAGCCAGTCCTTTATCTGTGAATCACCCTCAAACAGGGATATGTTCTGCTTGCCGAAAACAAATTTTTTGTAGTACTCCGCAACCCGGATCAGGATTTTTGCAGAGGTTATCATTGGGATTGCAACCTCAAATATGGGGACAATGTCCTCTTCATAGAATATCCTTGTGACGTCAAAGCTCCGCGGTATTGACTCCAAAGTCTCCAGCAGTATCTTTGCTTCTCCCTTCTCAACCTCCGGGTTTGGGACCCTAAGCGTGATAAACCTGTCCTTGCCAAGCTTATTCTTCCTGAAGAATGGCTCATACTTTGTCAGCAATTTCTTAATTACAAAATTGTCAACCTCTTTGCCCTCACAGTCCCACAGCTGCTCCCGGCATTGCAGGTGGGAAAAAACATAGAATGCCTCCTTTACCTCGTCTTCACCGCCAACTACAGCCGAGTCAGCGAAGAAAGGCGGCCTTACATTATCCGGATGCTGCGTGGACATCAGCCTTGAAACCTTTGTTGCTTCCATGTGCCCTTCAGAAACAGGCGGGTATTTATCTATTTTACTGTTACTGACTTTGCCAGGTTCCTTGGCTTGTCCGGGTCGCAGCCGCGTGCCAGCGCCAGGTAATAGGCAAATATCTGGATTGGGATTATCATGAGTATGGGGTTTGCGTTTCCCACGTCAGGCACCTTGATGAAATAATCGAACAGTTCGTTGTTCTCATTGTCAATGCCGATTATGTATCCGCCACGGGACCTTATTTCCATGGCGTTGCTCAGTATGAGGCTTCTGGTGTGCTCTGTGCTTAGCACAATGACCGGAACGCCCTTCTCGATAAGGGCAATGGTGCCGTGCTTGAGCTCAGCGCCTGCAAAGCCCTCTGCATGTATGTAGCTGACCTCCTTTATCTTAAGCGCTCCCTCAAGGGCAGACGGGTATGCAAGGTCCCTTCCAATGAGGAAGAAATCACGGGTGCTTTTAATCCTTTCAGCAAGGTCCCTAAGCTTGTCCAGGTTCACGTCAATTACATTTTCAACATTGTCGCACACCTTTTTTATCAGCGCCCTTCCCTCGCCAAGCCTGCCAGCAACGCTGTAGGCCAGCAGTAGGAGTATTGCCAGCTGGGATGTGTAGCTCTTGGTGCTTAGCACGCATATCTCAGGCCCGGCGTTCATCAGAACGTTCGCGTCGCAAAGCCTTGTCAGCGTGGAGCCCATGACATTGACGACAGAAACCGTTTTGCAGCCCTTCTCCTTTGCAGTCTTTATTGCATCCAGCAGGTCAGCTGTCTCGCCGCTCTGGGAGAGGGCAACCACCAGGGTATTTTCAGTCAGAAAGTCTTCATAGTTCCTGAACTCTGATGCAAGCACAACATTAACGTGGATTTTTGCGATGTGGGCAAACACATAGGCAGCTGAGACGCAGGCGTGGTAGCTTGTGCCGCAGCCGACAAAGAAAACCCCCTTTGCCGATTTTATCATTGCTGTAACCCGGTTCATTATCTCAGGCGGCTGGGCTGCTGCCAACTTTATGGTGTGCTTCTGCTCGCAGATCTCCTTGAGCATGAAGTGGGGGTACTTTCCCTTCCTTGCCTGCTCTATGCTCCAGGCCACTGTGCTAACCTGTTTGCACACCTGTTTGCCTGTGGCAAGGCTGACAATCCTCATGTCGCTGTTGATTACAACCATTTCGTCGTCGTCAAGGTAAATTACCTTATTGGTGTGCTCCAGAAATGCCGGGACGTCTGATGCAATAAAGTATTCCCTGTCACCAATCCCGACAACAAGCGGGCTTCCCCTTCTGACGCCAATCATCTTCCGGCTGTCAAGGTCTATTGCAACAATGGCCGAGCTCCCCTCAACCCTAAAAAATGCGGCTTTAACAGCATCTTCAAAGCTCTTGCCCTGCCCCATGAGGAACTGGATGTAGTGGGGAAATATCTCAGAGTCTGTCTCTGAAATGAACTTAAAACCCTGCTTTTTCAGGAACTCCCTAAGCTCCTGGAAATTCTCGATAATGCCGTTGTGCACAACAACAATCTTCCTGTTCTGGCTGAGGTGGGGGTGGGCGTTCTGCTCTGTGACACCGCCGTGCGTGGCCCAGCGCGTGTGGCCCAGGCTCAGGCTGCTCTTGCCCAGCTTAAGGTCCTGCAGCGATACTCCGCCTATCTTGCCAACCTTTTTGACAATTTCAATCTTTCCGTCGTGAACTGCTGCAATTCCCCAGCTGTCATAGCCCCTGTACTCCAATGATTTAAGACCGTTTAGGACAACCTCGTTGGCATCCCTGCTGCCCTTATAACCAATTATGCCGCACATTCATTCCACCTTGTCTGCTGTTACAATCTCGCCAGGCAGCGTGCCAAGGTTTGGCCAGATTTTCCTGCCGGGATAGATGGAGGTGTGGATGCCTGTCTTGACATTGTCGCCCATGAATGCGCCCAGTTTTCTCCTGCCTGAGTCAACCTTCTGGCCATTGACAAGGGTCATGTGGTTTTTGCCGTCGTGCCTGTAGTCAGCTGTGATTGTGCCTGCGCCTATGTTGCAGTTCCCGCCTATGACAGAGTGGCCAAGGTAGCCAAAATGCTTTGCCGTTGTGTTTGCCATGATGATGCAATCAACAACCTCTGTCTTGCCAATGCGGCAGTTGTCGTCTATAAACGTGTCAGGCCGCAGGTGCGCAAACGGGCCAATCTCGCAGTTCTTTCCAATAATAACAGGGCCCTCAATATAGCTGCCGGACTTCACAACTGTGCCCTTGCCAATTATGACCTCGCCTTTTATTGTCACGTGCGGCTCAACTGTGCCCTCATTCCTGCCCTTTATCTTTGAGAGCAGCTTCTGGTTTGCATCAAGCAGGCTCCAGGGATAGGTGATTGTCATCCAGTTTTTTGACTCAACGAAAAATACCTCGTTTTCCTTGGCATAGCCGGTTAGGGCGTCAGTAACCTCATACTCGCCCCTTGCAGACTTCTTTATCTTGTCCAGGTGCTTGAAAAAACCCTTTTCCAGGACATAGCAGCCGCAGTTGGCATAGTCTGAAACATGCGTTTTTGGCTTTTCAACAATCTCAGCAAGCTTCCCTTTTTTCACGACCAGGGCGCCAAAGGCAGAAATGTCATCCACTTTTATGCCCATTATGCTGTTGGGGTGCCTGAGGCATTCCCTCAGCTCATCAGCGTCGTGCAGGTCATCTGCCTGAATCATAAGAAATCTGCCATCCAGATGCGGCTCTGCCTGCCTGAGGGCGTCGCCGGTGCCCAGCTGCTCCTTCTGCACAACATAGGTCAGCCTGAGCTTTTTGTATTTCGCGCCAAAGGCTTCCATGATTTTCTCCTTCATGTAGCCAACGACGATAATTGCCTCATCAGCCAGGCCCTGCAACTGGTCAAGGTTATGCTCAAGAAGGGTTTTTCCTGCCACCTTTAGCAGCGGCTTTGGCGTTGTAAGGGTTAAGGGGTATGTCCTTGTTGACTTTCCTGCTGCGAGAATTACTGCTTTCATGCTCTCACTTCCCAACCTGTTTGGTTATTGCTGCAGCTATCTCGTGGACTGCCTTCTTTACAGCCTCTGCGTCTTTTGCCTCAACCATTATCCTGCAGCAGTTCTGGGTGCCTGAATAGCGCACAAGCACCCTGCCGTTGTCCTTCAGCCTGGCCTTTATCTCAGCTATTTTCCTGGCTACGGCCGGCATCTTCTCAATGGGTTTTTTGTCCCGGACGTCAACGCTGACAATAACCTGGGGGTAAGGCTTCATGACCTGCTTAAGCTGCGACAGCTTTTTGCCGGTCTTCATCATAAGGTTCATCACCTGCAGGGCAGTTATGAGTCCGTCGCCCGTGGTGGTGTGCTCGTAGAAGATTATGTGGCCGCTCTGCTCGCCGCCAAGGCTATAATTGTTCTTCTTCATTTCTTCCATAATGTAGCGGTCGCCCACCTTTGTCCTGAGCAGTGTTATGCCATGCTCCCTGAGCGCAATCTCAAGGCCCAGGTTGCTGTAGTCAGTTCCAACAACAGTGTCCTTCATAAGGCGTTTTTCTTTCTGGAGGTTTATGGCAGCTATGGCCATTATGTGGTCTCCGTCCACAACCTCGCCCTTTTCATCGACTATAATCACCCTGTCAGCATCCCCGTCAAGGGCAATGCCAATGTCAGCCTGGTGCCTGAGCACTGCCTGGCTTACAATATGCGGGTGCAATGCACCGCACTGCTCGTTTATGTTAAGACCGTTGGGGTTTGCATTCATGGTGATAATCTCTGCGCCCAGCTCTGAGAAAATGTCGTCTGCAACTGCATAGGCAGCGCCGTTGGCGCAGTCAATAACCGCCTTAAGGCCTTTCAGGGAGCTGTTGCCGATGGAGTTCTTGACAAACTCTATATACCTGCCCCTGGCGTCGTCAATCCTGTAGGCCTTGCCAATCTTTGCGCTGCTGATGTGCTCTGTGCTGAGCTTATCCGAGAATACCAGCCTTTCAATCTCCTCCTCTGCATCATCCGGCAGCTTGAAGCCGTCGCTGGAGAATATCTTGATGCCATTGTCCTCTGCCGGGTTGTGGCTGGCTGATATGACAATGCCTGCGTCTGCTGCAAAGCTCTTTGTCAGGTGAGCTATTGCCGGCGTTGGCATGGGACCGACAAGATATACGTCAACGCCCATTGAGCATAAACCCGAGGTAAGGGCATATTCCAGCATGTATCCGCTTAGCCTGGTGTCTTTGCCTATGACAACCTTTTTCCTCTTTTTTTGGCCCTTTTCCAGGGTTATGGCAAGGGCCTGGCCAAGTTTCAGTGCTGTGTCTGCTGTCATGGGGAAGCAGTTTGCAACCCCCCTTACTCCGTCGGTTCCAAATAGTTTTCGTGCCATTGTGCTGCTTGAGGAGAAAGACTTATATATAAGTGTTACTAAAAGTTTTGTAGTAGTATTAAAAGAATAATTGTAATAGTCTATACCGACGGGGGTCCCTGCCGCTGGAAGGGGTCCTGCCCCGGCCGTGCTGTCGCACGGCTTATTTTCTGCCTCCCCTCGCCAGGTCCGGGGAGGAGAAAATAACCCGGTGCTTGCACCGGGCGGGGCAGGGCAAGCAAATCAGTTACGAAGCTTCCGCGGCAGGGCGTTGGGGGTGTATTTCAGCAAATGCAGGTTGTGAAAAAAACAAAGGAGCAGACTTTATCGCTGCCTGCCAAGGAGCTGGACTTCAGCCAAGTAAAGCCGCTGACGTCAAAGCTCGCCCAGGGCATTCTCTCGCTTCTTGCAAAAATGCCACTTTACCCAAAGGCAATTGCAAAGCAGCTCGGCGTCAATGAGCAGAAGGTCTATTATCACATCAGGCGCCTTGAGAAAGCCGGCATTGTCAAGGTCTCGAGGAGCGAGGCAATAGGTGGCACAACCGCAAACTTTTATTCTCTTACTTTCCCTGCGTTTGTGGTCAAATTCGGCGAGTGGAAGGTTGCCTCAAAGATAGAGGAGCTTGAGGAAAAGCCCAGGTCATTCATGGAGCCGTTTATCGAGGACGGAAACCTAAATGCAGTCATCATAGTTGGCAGCCCTGACCCGCACGGCCCTGAGAAGGCCAGGAGCAGGGACGGCTATTATGGCATTGACCTCTCACTTTTCATGGGAACCTTCCTAAATTATGTGCCTGAGCTGAATGTAAAGCTCGACACTGAGGCCAGGAGGGAGGACCTAGAGAAGAACCTCATCCTCATTGGCGGACCAGTGGTCAACTCCATTACCGAGATGATAAACGACCGCCTGCAGATAAGGTTCATAAAAGAGGAGAACTGGAAGGTCAAGTCCCTCATATCAGGCAAAGAATACCTCTCAGACGAGATTGGGGTAATAGTCAAGGCAAAGAATCCATTTAACCCCAAAAAATACATACTTCTCGTCGCTGGCAAGAGGCATGCAGGCACCAGGGCAGTAATAATCGCCTTTATCAGGCATTTTGAGGAGTTAATCAAGGGAAACTCCTACAACCCAAAGCTGCTCGCCAGGGTTGTTGAGGGCGTTGACCTGAACTCAGACGGCATTGTTGATGATGTTGAGTTCCTGGAGTAGGCAATGGGAATGCCAACTCTCACTTTTTGGCCAATAGTGGCTGAAAACAGGCAAAAACCGGGCTTTTATTTGGCCCCAACAGCAAAGGATAAATACAGGTTGCCTCACTTTTGGGCAAGGAGGGTGTGAAAATGTTAGGTATTTTCAGAAAAAAGGATGACGGGATGATGGTTGTCAGCATGAAGCATCAGCTGAGAGAGGCATTCTCAAACGTCAACTATGACATGGACAATGTCAAGCAGTGGGTAAACCACCTGGCTGAGAAAAGCCAGCTGATGGAGGACTCGCACCACGCTCACAAGGCCTCAACCCAGAAGGACATTGATAACATCAACCTCTGGATTCATTACCTGAACCGGCACAACCAGGAACTGCAGAAATATATCCGTGAAGTCACCTCCAACCTGCTGGAGCTGCACAAGCGCGACACTGAGATTATGGAGCGCCTGAAAGCCCTGGAAATCAGGTCAGAATCGCAAATTTCCAAGTCCGTTTCCGAACCTGTTCACGACGAGGTTCGGACTAGGTCCGGACTCAAGTCCGGAACCGGACCTGCAAAAACCACAAAATTTGAAGAAAAAATCATGTTCCAGCTGAAATCAAAAAGGAAAGAGTATATCATCGGCAAGATTCTGGATTTGATTGGCGCTGAATCTTTCTCGACAAAAGAGCTGGAAGAAAAGATTGTCAAGGACATGGGCCTTTGCGGAAGGACAACTTTCTATGATTACCTGAAAGAACTCAGGCACAAAAACATGATTGGGGACAAAAATACCGGTTCGCGGAAGATCGTCGTGGAGCTAAGTCCGGTTCCGAACTGAACTAGTTCGTTTCCGGACCTGGTTCGGACTAGGTTCGAACCTGGACCTGTTTCAGGGCCTTTTTGGCCTTCCCGACGAGGAGACCGACGGTGCCTTTGGATGTTTCCAGAACAAGGATTCTGTGGCCATTCTCCTTAGCCTCGGTGAGAGAGGTCTCAAATATCTCGCAGTCCAGGTTCTCTCGGATTTTAGAGGGAGAGTAACCCTTTTTCTCAAGGCGTCTCTTCAACTCATCCAGCTTACAGGTGCAGACAACGCAGAGAGAAACATATTTTTTAGGGAGATGGTGAGACATATGGGAGTCTATGACCAGGGCTTTTTTTGATTTTGATATCAGTTTTATCAGGGCCCTGTTCAGCTTTTTGGCATCGACTATGGAGCATTTCCTCTTCCGGTCATAGCCGTCTGCCAGCCCTTCCTCTTTTATGAGCCTGGCAACGTCTATGTATTTCAGACCAAGGGCATTGCACAATGCCTTAGAAAGCGTTGTTTTCCCTGTTCCGGGAGTGCCTGTGACAATAATGGATTTCATTCTCATAGAGGGCTGGTCTTCAGGTTGAACTTCAGCGCCTCCTCTTTTCTGGCTATGCCCAGGGCAACCTTGTTGTCTATGTCCATAACTCTGCAATAATGCTCCCTGAGGCCATTAAAACCCTCCAAATCCTCATTAAAAGTGAGAATTCCCGCAAGGTCATTAAGGTCTGTCCAGAGCAGCCTGTTGCCTTCCCTGGTCATCTTAGGCAACTCTGCCTCCCATTCTCCCACGACGAGAAAATCCCTGCCCTTGATGTTAAGCAGCTCAGGGCAGTCTATGTCAACGCCGTAGCGTTCTCTCACTTTTTGCCTTATAATCCCAAGATTTTGCCTGGAAATAATCGATTTTTCGCGATTTTGGCCTATCCGCTCTATTTCCACACCCGGCAGCAGGTTCTTGTCCTCCTGGCCCAGGAATAGCTCTACGAGGAGCTGGTTGTCGGAATAGAAAAGCAGACCTATTTTCTCAGCCATGCTAGTTTTCAGGGCGATGGGTATATTTAAATGTTGCCAATTTCAGTCGATACCTGTTAGTTACGAATAGTGCGACAAAAATATCATTCAAAATTTTTAGGCACTATAAGGATTGTGGCTTTTAAATGTGGCCTGGCAGGGGTTTGCCGACGATGAACCTATTGCCAAGGAACTGACTCAGCCAAAATTCTGTTGTCCAATGGGTTCCCTGTGAAAGTGAGAGATAATGCCTAAGTCAGGTAAGTCCCTTATTCCGTCGCTGATACATATTTCACAGAACAACAAAGTATATAAACTACCGTCGTCTGGAATTAACTTATAGAATCCGGAAATCGTCAACCGATTTCTTGAAAGCCAAAGGACAAAGTCTTTTGAGCACCAAAAGGGGGAATACAAAATGGCAGAAAAAGTAGCAAAAGTAGGAGTTAGGAAGCAGAACGGATGGCTCTATTTCGTCGACAAGCAGGGCGACATCTCAAGAGCCAAGATGGTCAGGGGCGGCCACAGGAAGAAGAGAAGGTAAACGCCTTACAACACTTTCTTTTTTATTCTCTTTTATATTTTATTATTCTTATTTTATTTCCAGACTCCTGGAATCTCTGTTTTGCAGTCCGGGCACCTGCTGTCTTTGATTTCATTCAGCGAGGGTGTGAACCACTGCCGTTCTATCAGGAGCTTTTTGCACTTCGGGCAATAGGTGTTGTTTGCCTCTGTCTGGATGTTGCCAACGTAGACATGGTCTAGATATTTTAATGCAATCTTTCTTGCCCTGTCCAGTGTTTGTGGAGGGGTGGGAGGCAGGTTGTTCAGCTTGTGGTGCGGGAAGAACCTGCTGAAGTGCAGCACTGCCTGGCCCAGGTTTTCTTTTATCCATTTGCACATCTGCTCAATCCCTTCCATGTTATCATTCAGCGTTGGGATTACAAGGTTGGTTATCTCCAGCCAGACTCCCTCTTCTTTTAGCGTCTTCAGGGTGTCAAGCACTGGCTGCAGCTTTGCCCCGGTGTATTTGCTGTAGAACTCATTGCTGAATGCCTTCAGGTCAATGTTTGCTGCGTCAATATGCTTGCACAGCTCCTTCAGCGGCTCCTGCTCAATGTAGCCGTTGCTTACAATGACGTTTTTCAGGCCTGCCTTCCTTGCCAGCTTTGCTGTGTCAAGCATGTATTCATAGAATATTGTCGGCTCATTGTAGGTGTAGGCAATAACCGGGCAGCCCTGCTTTTTTGCCATTGCCACAATCTCCTCTGGCTGCACAGTCTCGGAAACGTCAGTATCTTCAGGCCTTGCGCAACTGAGTGTCCAGTTCTGGCAGAACTGGCAGGCAAGGTTGCAGCCCACTGTGCCAATGGAGAGTGCGCTGCTGCCTGGCAGGAAATGGTAAAATGGCTTTTTCTCAATCGGGTCAACTGCAATGCTGGCTGGCTTTGCGTAGACCAGCGAATACAGCCTGCCATCCTGGTTCTGTCTTACCCCGCAGAACCCCACACTGCCGCCCTTAATCAGGCAGTTCCTTGGGCAGAGCAGGCAGCGGACAGAATCCTTCTCCTTTTTCCAGAACATGGCTTCTTTCATAATAGTCGTACAATTCTTAATATTATCTTCTATTCCTTCTTTTGTTTAGTTTTTTTCAATAAGATTATATTCAAAATTAAGCCAACAACAGCAACCCCTGTTATTAAATAATTATAAAATAAAATATTACTTTGAGGTGCGTTTTTAAGGTTCATAATCATATTTATCAAACTATACACCCCTCCACCTATCCAAAAACCTATTCCATACCTAAACCTATTATTATTCATGTTTTGTTCACCCTTGTTATTTTTTTCAACAATAAAGATAATACGAATGTTACTGCAAATACTATCAACCCAAATATCAACAAATGATTTATATTCCAGCTTGGATGAACAAGTTTCGCTATCCCCATCGCCACCACTCCAATAAGCAACGATAAAAGCATTTTAATTGCGTTCTTCATTAGTATCCCTCCAATTTTGTTTGTGTCTCCTATCTTCTGTAATGCGTTAGAGGAAGTCATTTTAGTTTTTTCAGTGCAGCAGCCACCTTTTTGCGCAGTTCCGGCATTGTGCCGTCATTATTGATTGCATAGCTGCCGGGCGCACGGATTTTATGCGCCCTGATTATATTGGCAACCTGCTTTTTTGTGAACCTGCCCCTGAGGCGCTTCTGAATTAACGCATCCGGGGCTTTAACAAGGATTGTGAAATCGCTCAGCTTGTCCAGTTTGAGCTCATTGTAGAGTGCTGCATCAACAACAGCCTGCCTGCCGCTTGACTTCCTTATAATCTCGTTTGTTATCAGGGGATGCATTATCCTGTTGAGCTGCCTGAGCCTTGCCGGCTGCGAAAAAACAATCCTGGCAAGCCTTTTTCTTGATACCTTGCCTTTGCTGAGCATGCCCTTTCCAAACTGCTGCACAACCCTCTGCCTGACAGCGGGCTTTTCAAGCAGCTCATGGCCTATTTGGTCAGCATCAATGAGAAGATAGTTGAGCCTCTTTGCGGCAATCCCTGCAACAGTTGTCTTGCCGCTGCCGATTCTGCCTGTGACTGCGATTATCATCTGAATAAATAAGTTATAGAAGTATATAAAGGTTAATGAAGGCCGCCTGCCTGATGCAGATATTTGGCGCACAGCAGGGCAACATCAGTATCAATTCCCCAGCAGATTGAGCTACTGTTCTGCCGCCTTGTTGCCAGCCATTCTACAGGCGCACAGAGTAAATCTCCCAGCATACTGTTATCTTCATATTCTATATTGAGATTGCCAATTGTACGGCCCCTTGCCCAATAAACATTGTTTTGTGTGGAGAGAATTCTATCTGGCTGTGCCTTCCATGAATAGCACATGCCCCTGATGGTTCGCTCTAGTTGATTCTCTGAGCCGGCAAGCATAAGAACTTCGGTTGTTTCTGGATTATCATTCCAGGAATCGTAAAGAAGGATTGCTTCTGCATCCTCACTTCTCGCGTATCTGCATAATCTATCCAAATCCTGATCGAAACCCAGCGGATACCATATCCTTGCAGAACCGTCCCTGTCCATGCGGGTTATCCTTATTGGCTGGTTGTCTCTCAGTTCAGCTCTTGCGGAACGCAGCAGAGGGTGCAGTGTTTTGCAATGTATTCCTTTTGCCAAATAATTCTTTTGTTCATCTCTGCCTTTGACTACTACACCATATTTTGCCATTATCATAACCTCTCTACTATAGAAGACCGCGAGGTCTTATTGCCTCTTTTTTATGCTTGGGGGTGATAAGGGTTATATAAAACTATTGTTCATGTTGTCAGACCCGGTCAGGGCTCACGCAAACCTTGACAGGATTATGAGCGAGGTTATGGCCAGCCCAATGCCAACGTATTCGGCGTCAGATATCTTTTCCCTGAAATAGAAAGCGCTGATAAGGGTGAGGAACAGGACAGTGCTTACAGCATACAGCACGCCCACTGTGGAGAGCTTCACCTTTTTCATGACAAAGAACCAGCCTATGCCTGTAACACCATAGATAAGCGAGCCAAGCAGCAGCCACTTCCAGCCGGAAAAGCTGGATAGAAGCGAGGCGTGCTTTATTGCCGAGTCGCCCAGCACGGTTATGAAACTCAGTGCAATGCCAACAATAAACGGAAGCAGTATTTTGTCCATCATCTTTTCACCTGTTTAAGTGTTGTTTATGTATTCCACTTCTTTTCCTGTGAAGTCGTTGTGGATTGTGCCGTCATAGGCAATGTTGCCGTTGACAATGGTTGCCACAGGCCAGCCCCAGAGGCTCATGCCGTTGTAGGGGGTCCAGCCGCACTTGGAGTGCATGTTCGCATTCTTCACCTTTTTTATGAGCCTCATATCAACAACAGTGAGGTCTGCGTCATAGCCTTCCCTGATAAGGCCCTTGTTCTTCAGGCCGAAAATCCTTGCAGGGTTTGTGGAGACCAGCTCAACCATCCTTTTTAGGGTGAGCTTTTTCTCATTGACTGCATTCAGGAGCAGGGGAAGCATTGTCTCAACGCCGGGCATGCCCGGAGGCGGGTTTTTGCTGTTCTTCTCCTCAATTGTGTGGGGCGCATGGTCAGAGGCAATGGTTGAAACAATGCCTGAGTTGACTGCCTGCCACAGGGCTTCTATATCTCCCCTGTAGCCAAGCCCTGGCTTTACATGCACAAAGCCTTTGAGCATGTCCTCATAGTCCCTTGTAAGGAAAAGGTGGTGGGGGGCAACCTCAACGTATAGTTTTCCTGCAGCTGCCCTTTTCTCAAGCAATTTAACATACTCCTTGCTGTTTACGTGGCACATGCAGAGCGGGGTCATTGTCCGGTCACTGAGCTTTAGGGCTTTTGCCGCTGTTTTTTCGTCAGCATGGCAGGTCACCAGCTTTGAAGCGGCAAAAATTGCCTCCAGCGCCTTTATGTCTGTTACTGCCAGCGTCGAATCATTAAGGAACACTTTTGTGGAAGCCACATTCCTTGCGGTTTTTATCTCTTCAACATTATAGTTGGAGCTGCCAAAGTGGAAGCCGTAGTTCACTATTGACTTCCTGGCAAGCTTCCTTTTCAGCTCAAGGCTTTCATGGGTCAGCGTAGGCGGGTTTGTGTTTGGCATGTCCAGCACTGTTGTAACCCCGCCTGCTGCAGCTGCGCAGCTGCCTGTGTAGAAGTCCTCCTTTTGCTCATAGCCGGGCTCCCTGAAATGCACATGGCTGTCAATCACTCCGGGAATCACAGTGCAACCCTTTGCGTCAAATATCCTGCTGGCATCAAGGTTATCGCCTATGCCCTTTATTACTCCGTCTTCAGCAAGGATGTTTGTTTCTTCCAGCCCCCCGTCAATAAAGGCCTTGCAGTTCGCTATTAGCAGGGACATTTTAGAATCCTAAAGCACATGAACTTTTTAAAGCTAACCCTGGTTTTGTTGCCATTGCTCGATACTCAATAAAGTTTTAATAGTCTCCACTTTTATTCAGCTATTCAGCAGTAGAGGGTGGCATAACGTGGGCTTTTTCAAATTTCTAAAAAAAGGGAAGAGAGAAGAGGGACGGGACCTTGATGCAACCATGAGTTGGGAGGATATCCCACCTGCCCCAAAGCCATTTGACATGAATACCCGGCAGCAGGACCAGCCCAGCCAGTTCAGTATGCCTGAATTTTCAAAGCTCAACGAGGGTGTTGACGATGTGGAAATACCTTCTGTCCCAGATATAGGGGCTGAGGATATTGAAAAAACAATTTTGCCTGCGCCAGCTGCGCCGCCAAAATCAAATGACGGGCGCTTTTTTGAGGACATCCCGTTCCCGGGTGTCGGCAAGAGGGATTTTGCTGTTCCGGGCAAGACTGATTTGCCTGCGCCAAAGGCGTTTGACATGCCGCAGCCAGCAATGCCCAAACCAGAAGCTGAACCGGTTCCTCCGCCCCAGGAGAAGCCCGAGATAGTTATTGAGCCGCCAAAGCCGGTTGCACCTGCGCCAAAAATTGCTGTTCCTCCGCGTGATCATGATGATGAATATAGCGGAGAGCTCGGCTACCTTAAGGAGAGGGTTAATGTTGATTTTGGCAGGCCGCTGTTCCTCAACCTGGAGCAGTGCGAGACTATAATTGACGCAGCCAATGACATGAGGAAAGGCCTGGCTGACTATGAGGAATCATATCAGAAGATTTGCGATGAATTTGCCGCGTCTGACAAGCAGTTCCAAAAATGGAGGCTGTGCCTTGAGGACGCGCTGAAAAGGCTGTTTGAGATTGACAATGGCCTGTTCAAGGAGGGGTGACAAAATGCAGGAGAATCATTCACAGATATTTGTGAAAATTGATGAGTACAGGGATGTGCTGGACATCCTCAACCTTACCAAGGAAAAGGTAAATGAGGCAAAGGACATACTGAACACAATCATCCGCCTTAAGAATGAGGAGGACACGGAGATTGAGAACTGGCACAACGAGCTTGAGGAGATAGAGAAGAAGGTCTCGTTCCTGGACAAAACACTGTTTGACATAGACAACCGCTGAAAATGCCTGAGAAAAAAGAAGAAAGCTACTTTGTGGGGATAATCGACCCTGTAAAGGTAAGGAAGAGCATACTTGAGAGTTCAAGGAGCGTCATCCAGTCCCTGCACAGGTTCGAGAGGTTTAAGGTCCTGAGGCAGAAGAAGATTGAGGGCATCCAAAACCTGAATGATGTTATGAAGGAGATAAAGTCCCTGGTGGGAAGGCTGAAGATGGAGCTGCCCAAGGCGCCGCAGCAGGCTAAGAAGAAGCCCTCCTCCTGGAAGGATGCAAAAGAGGAAAAGAGGCAGCAGCCGGATAGCCGGGCAGCCAGACCCTCATCAGCTGACAGGTCTCCGAAGATAAAGTCAGAGCTTGAACGCCTTGAGGAAGAGCTGGGCAAGGTCGAGAAGAAGCTGGCTGATTTGGAATAGGTTTTCTGAAGTATTTGTTTATGGCAGCCGACGGTCATTCGCTGCGCGAATGCCCTACTCGCCACCCCGGATGGGGCAACCCCCGGCTCGCCGGCGCCATTCACTAAAAGCAAGCTTTTTATAATCACAACGATTCACCTGTTCAGCAAACCTTATGCGGGGATGCCGGAGTGGCCAAACGGGACAGACTCAAGTCTGATAAAGTCTAAGCTTGTCTGTTCATCCTTTGGGATGAATGAGATATCTGTTGGCTTAGTGCCTACGCGGGTTCGAATCCCTCTCCCCGCATTTATTTTCTTAATGAATAAGAAGTATTTCTCGCCATTCCATAAGATATTTAAAGACAATGCATTTTAGAATTGTTAACATGATAGAACTACTCACAATCGGCGGCTACAACGAAGTCGGAAAGAACTGCACTGCAATCAAAGTGGACAACGAAGTTGTCATCTTTGACATGGGAATCCACCTTGAGAAGTATATTGACTACACAGAGAATGATGAAAATTTTAAGGTTTCCCCATCTGAGCTTATCAGGGTTGGGGCAATACCAAATGTGGACAGGCTGAAGGACTGGGGCATGCTTGTAAAGGCAATAATTCCAACACATGCGCACCTTGACCACGTTGGCGCTATTCCCTATTTGGCAGAAAGGTTTGATGCGCCAATCCTATGCACGCCATTCACAGGCGCAGTCATAAACACTTTACTGAAAGACGACAAGAAAAAGATTCCAAATGAGATTATTGTCGTTAACATCAATTCAAGGTTCAGGATATCCAAGAACCTTGAGATTGAGTTTGTCAATATCACACACTCAACGCCGCACACGGTAATGGCGGTCCTTCACACAAAGTACGGCTCAATAATCTATGCAAATGACTTCAAGTTTGACAATTTCCCAATACTTGGCAAGACTCCAAACTATGACCGGCTGAAGGAGCTTGGCCAGACAGGGGTTTTGGCGCTTATTGTTGACTCAATCTACGCAAACCTTGCCAGGAAAACGCCGTCTGAGACAGTTGCAAAGTCAATGCTGAAGGATGTCATGCTGAACATTGAATCTGACGGAAAAGCAATGATTGTTACCACTTTTTCGAGCCATATTGCCAGGCTGAAATCTATCATTGAATTCGGCAAGCAGCTTAACCGAAAGATAATATTCCTGGGCAGGTCGCTTTCAAAGTACACCCAGGCAGCAGAGGATGTTGGCCTTGTTAAGTTTTCAGACGAAGTTGAGATTGTCAGGTTCGGAAAGCAGGTAAAAAAGAAGCTCAGGGATATAGCCAAGAACAAGGACAAATACCTTATAGTCTGCACAGGCCACCAGGGAGAGCCAAACGCAGTGCTCACAAGGATAGCCAACAGGCAGTATGACTTCAAACTCGGCTATGAGGATATAATCATCTTTTCATCAACAGTTATTCCCACAAAGGTCAACCAGGACAACAGGGAAAAGCTGGAAGCAGGCCTTAAGGAGAGCGGGGTCAGGATATTCAGGGACATTCACCAGTCGGGCCACGCGTCAAGGGAAGACCTTCGCGACCTGATAAATATGGTTCATCCAAAAAACATAATACCGGCGCACGGCAACCACACAATGGAGTCAGGCCTGGCTGAGCTTGCCACTGAGATGGGTTATACACCCGGCAAGGATGTCTTCCTCATGCAGGACTTCCAGAAGATAACGCTAAAACCATAAAAAATATAAAGGGGAGGGTATACTTCCTTTATATATATTCGAATGGGGGGAAAGTAATATGAAACTCACTTTAGCAGAACCTAAATACCTAAAGGAAAGCGTGTCAATCATCTCTGAGCTTGTCAACGAAGGCGTGTTCAAGGTGACGCCTGAATCAATAGAGCTAATCGCAATGGACCCGGCCAATGTGGCAATGGTCATCTTCAAGCTTCTCAGCAGCTCATTTGTTGACTATGATGTAAAGAAGGATGTGGAGCTTGCCATAAACCTGAGCAACCTGAAGCAGATTCTTAGGAGGGCAAAGCCAACTGACATGCTGACGCTGGAAATTGATGCCAACAACAGGCTGCTGGTGCAGCTGAAGGGCAACACCATAAGGACATTCTCGCTGCCAATCATTGACCTGGAGAACAAGGAGCAGAAAGTGCCATCACTGGAATTCCCGGTGAGCATTTCAACTACTTCATCAATACTCAGCGAGGCAATTGAGGACGTGGACATTGTGGCAGACAGCGTGTCATTCATTGTGGAAAACGGCAAGTTCATAATCAATGCAGAGGGCGACCTGAGCAATGCCAACATTGAGATAAAGGCTGACGACGACACCAAGATAAAGGGCACCAAGGAAAAGGTGAAGGCCAAGTACTCAATTGAATACCTGAAGAAGATGATTGGCGCTGCAAAGCTCTCTGACAGGGTGTCTGTCCAGTTCAACAAGGACTACCCGCTGAAGCTTGAGTTCAAGGCAGTGGACAAGCTCATGCTGTCATTCATCCTCGCGCCAAGAGTCGAGAACGAGTAAATTTTTTCTTGATTTTCGTCATAACCTAGTTACAGCGCCATTCCGTAAGGTTTATATGCGATTTGTTCTGAGCCCTGGGTGAGGGGGGTGCAACAATTTCAGGCATTAACTTTGCTCTGCCAAAGGGACTTGATGACAAAGAGATAAGTGTCATTGAGGTTGGGCCATATCTGGAAGGCGGGCTTGCCACTGAGCTCAATGAGCAATTCGGCACTGACATAAAAGGCGTAGCCAGGACCAACCAGTATGTGCTTGTCCATTCTAAGGGTATTCAAGGCATTGAAAGGCTGCTTGAGGGAGTTCCGTTTGTTGACCCGGTTATGCATAGCGCTGCGCTGGGCAAAAGCAGCTGGTGGGAGAGGTTCAAGCTAAGGGTCTTTGACAATATTCCTACAAAGCCCATTGTCCCAAGGTTCAGGCTTCCATATAAGCATGTGCTGCAGAGCATGTATAATCCTGGCACAAGCGATGCTGAGGGCGACACTGCCCTGAGGCAAGCCTTGCTGAAGCTTGGCCTTGAGCCTGCTGAGGGTGACCGGGGATTTCTTTCAACGCAGTATTTTATTGACGGTAAGCTTACCAAAGAGCAGCGCGAAGAGATTTCCGGCTTTCTGGCAAACCCTGACCTTAATGTGCGGCAGCAGCTGCCAAGGTGGAGATACAGGCTTGGAAAAACAATCCAGGCGCCAATTGTAACACTGCCGCCTGAGATAAGGATTGATGAGTATGGTGTCGCAAATATGGATGACAGCCAGCTTCTGGAGCTGAGCCAAGAACGCAAGCTTGCTGCTAACCTGGATGAGATGAAGCATTTTGCTGCGCAATACAAAGACCCTGCCTTCCTGGCAGAAAGGACGAAGGAGAATCGCGGCCTAAGCAGCAGGGCAACCGATGTTGAGATTGATACAGGGTTTGCTTTGCGCTCTGAACACTGCTTTCACAAGGAGTTCAATGCGCACATTACCCTGGATGACAAGGTTAATGATTCTGTGTTTGACATGGCATTCAGGAAAGGCTGGCTTACAAAGAATGACAAAGGAGAGTATGTTATTGAGAAGGGCATATTCAAAACTTTCGTGAAGGAACCTGCGCAAAAGATTTACGACCTGCTTGAAAAGCGCGGCAAGAACTGGATTGTCAGCATGTTTGAGGACAACTCAGGCGTTGTGTTTTATGATGAAGGCTACATGTTCTGTATCAAGTGGGAGACGCACAACTCGCCCTCGTTCAAGGAGCCTGTCCAGGGAGCAAAGACAGGCATTGACGGAGTTAACAGGGACATCTTTGGCACGATTCTGGGAACGTTTGAAGCAATAGCCAACTTTTTCTTTTACTGCACCGGCAACCCTGCTTATAAAGGCTGGCTCCCAAAGGGCGTTAAAAAAGCTTACTCGCTTCTCAAAGGAGTTACGCGCGGAGTTAGGGAGGGCGGAAATGAGAGCCAGATTGCCACAATGGGCGGTGGGAATTATACTGATCCACGGTTCATGACAGCCAAGTGCGAAATTTTCTGCGGCACTGTTGGCTTTTCGCCGGTTCAGTCAAATGACGGCAAAAGCTTCCTTAAAAAATATGCAAGCCCTGGCGATATTGTGCTTGTTGCGGGCCAGGCTGTTGGCGTTGACGGTGTTCACGGCGCAACTGAAAGCTCAATGGTTGCCGGAGCGCACATAAGCCTTGGCCATGTGCAGGCTGACTTCTCGCTGATACAGGCAAAGATGAAAGAATATATCCTTGAAATTGCCAGGGATGGCCTACTCAGTTCAATTACTGATATGGGAGCAGCAGGCCTTGCATCTGCATCGCATGAGATTGCCCAGGAAACAGGCGGCCTTAACATGGACCTTGCCAAGCACCCCATAAAATATAAGGGGATACAGCCCTGGCAGATAAACGTGGCTGAGACCCAGGACAGGATGCTGCTTGTTGCAAAACCAGAAAACCTTGAAGAAATATTGAAGAGGGCCAAGGTGCATGATGTGCAGGTTACAGCACTGGGCAACCTTACTGATTCCGGCTATGTTGACCTAAAGTATGGCAACCGGCCTGCAGGCTTGCTTGATATTAAGAGATTGTTTGACAAGGAACCAAGAAAGCGCATGCATGCAACCTGGAATGGCGGAGAACCGCAAACAGAACCATTGATTACCAAGAGATACACCTTGCAGGAGTCATTGGCGCTTGTAATGTCGCAGCCGGATGTTGCCTGCAAGGAATGGTTCTTCAGGCAGAAAGACAGCTCTGTCAAGGGCGGCACAATACAGGGCCCGCTCATTGGCCTTAAGCAGGAGGTTGAGGCTGATGCCACAATTCAGAAGCCCATTGAAACAGAGGGCAGGGATTTTGGGGCAATTGCCTATTCCTGGGGCTGTGCGCCAAAGCTGAGCGACATTGACCCTTATCTGTCTGCGCAGCGCTCGTTTATTGACATGACAGGCAAGATTATTGCAGTTGGCGGAGCACTGCCTGACATGAAAAATCCCAAGTGGGATGCCTGGGCTGTGTGCGGCAATTACTGCCAGCCGAATTCTGATGCAAATGAAACTCTTACCAGGGAAAGCGGAGAGCACAACCTGGCTTCCTTGCTTAGAGAGGTAATCGGTGTCAGGGAAGTTGTTGAAGCGCTTAACATACCTGTGATTTCAGGCAAGGACAGCATGAAATGCTCTGGTGTTTATGATGTGCCTGATAATTTCACGCTTGACATGGTGCCTGCAGACCTGAGAAAACATATAATCCTAAAGGAAGTTGACCGCAAGATTGAAAAGAAGAACTTCTTTGGCGCCAGAAAGACAATTACTGTTAAACAGAAGAGGATAGAAATACATGACCCTGACAATTACATTGCCTCTGCTGCTGTAAAGATTGAAGACTACAGGAAATGCGTAAGCTCTGCGCTAAAAGAAGAAGGGGACCGTATCTATATTGTTGGAACAACACGGAACCATCTTGGCGCATCACAGTTCCTGAGCGCCATTGGCTACAGGGAACAGGACAAGCCTATTGAAGGCGGCCAGGGGCCAAGGGCAGACCTGAATGAGTTTGTTGCAACTGCAAATGCCATCCATGGCGCAATTGACAGCGGGCTTGTGGCATCGTGCAGCTACATACACAACGGCGGCCTGGGAGCAGCGCTGGCAAAAGCATGCTGGGCAGGCGACAAGGGCGCGGACATTGTCATGAAATATATTGTGCAGGACGGCAGCTGCAAGAGCGATGAGGAACTACTCTATTCGGAGACGCCTGGAAGGTTTATTGTCACAATAAGCGCGAAGGACAAGGAGAAGTTTGAAGCTGTGATGAACACAACCACCTGTAAGCAGATTGGCATGGTTACTTCAGAGCAGCAGATGGTGTTGAACAGGCTTGACGGCAAGTATGAACAGATTGACCTAGGCCAGATTAAGCAGGCCTGGAAAAAACCACATGATTTTAACCGGTGCGAGGCGGTAAGATAATGGGAAAGATTTTTGTTATCTACGGAGACGGCATTGGCTGCCACAAGGAGGCTGCACACGCCTATAATGCGGCTTACGGCAAAGCCGGAGGCATTGCAGAGCTTGTGCACTACAGGCAGATATTGCTTAAGGAAAAAAACCTGTTTGATGCGGGTGCCATTAATTTCTCAGGCGGCTTCTGGGCAGGCGACATACTCGGCGCAGGAATGTGCGGGGCAAATGAAATTACAAACACCTTAATGGGCGATGATGGGAAATGCCTTAAGGACCAGCTGATTGAATTCGCAGAGAAAGGCAGGATAATTTATGGCCAGTGCAATGGCTTCCAGCTGCTTGTCAAAATGGGCCTGCTGCCGGGCATTAGTGGAGACTATTCAAAGCAGACTGTAACGCTAACAAATAACGACTGCGGCACTTACAGGGTGGATTTTGTCAGGCACAAAGTAAACAGGCTTCACTGGTTGTTTGATGGGATGGATGTGGACGAAGCGCTCTGGCTCTGGTGCAGGCATGGCGAGGGTAAAATTCAGTTTTATTCACCCTATGGCCAGATTGGAAAAGAGAACGCTGAAATGAATGGGATAGCTACCGAAATGTTTCACACGCTCATGTGGTATGCTGACAGGGAGACCGGAGAGCGCACCATGAGGTTTCCAGACAATCCCAATGGTTCTGAAGGTGCTATTGCCGGGCTTATGAACAACACAGGCACGATTATTGGACACATGGCACATACAGAAGCAGGCATACATCCTTCAAGGCATCCTGAATATTTCAGAATCATGGACAGGTGGAGGCGGGAGGGGGTGCCCCTGAACCAAATCAACCAGAAAACGCTGGAAGGAACATGCATGAAAATCTTTGAGAATATTGTCAAGAGGGTTGGGTGAAAAAAATGCCAAAGGACACAGCAGACTATGAGAAAAGCGAAGAGATTGCTATAGCAGCAGGAAAAGAAGCACTGTCAAAAGTAAAATGGCTGCATAACCGAAAAGTGGATTTGACAAAAGGTTTCTTTGTTGAGCTGCATAAGAATGATGATGTTCACCCAAACCATTATTCGTGCCATTGTGTTGACGGGAACGGCACAAAGATAATGCTTAGTGCCTGGTCAGGCAATTATAGGCTTGCACCCATTGACGGTCTTGCCATGAATGCCAATGACATGGCTACCATTATTAGTGCCTTCCCTGATTCCATTAACCTCTACATTGCCTGCCAGACCGAAGTTGAGGAAAAGCATATGGGCGAAATTATGAGTGGTTTTGCAGACGGATTAAAAAGACTGAGGATTCCAATTGCACCTTGGGACCTTAACATTGGAAAGATTGAGACTGCTTCGCTTGATGAGATGATTGGTTCTGCAGTGCCAAATAAGGGCTTTGATATTGGTGTTGTCATGACAGGATTTATTGAAAAGAACAAGGTTCCTCACCTGGACCCAAAACCCGGCCACATTATTGTTGGGGTTACATCAACAGGCCTTCATAGTAATGGCTATACCGGCGCAAGGCACGTATTATTTGGACCAGAGGTTGAATACAGAAAAGAATGGAAATCCCAGTACAGAGGCAGGTTTGGTTTTAATGGTAAGCCAGCCATACTTGGTGGGAAAACCGTGCTTGCGGCACTGCAGGTGCCAACTGCCCTTTACCTTGTTGATGCCCACATGGTAAGTGTGGCGTTTGGCGGCCGGACTGGCGACTTGGATATTTATGGGGTCAATATTACTGGCAATGGCCTCAAAAACTTTAACAGGGCTGGAAATGGGGTGGCTTTCCACATTACAGACCCGCTTGACCCGTTGCCAATCCACATGCTGCTTATGCAGGAGTCTGGCTGGACGACAATGCAGGCTTACACAAAGCAGAACATGGGTATGGGATTTGCGTATATTGCTCCAACATTAGAGGCTGCAGAGGAACTTGTTCAAGTGATAGAAATGAGGGGCGAAAATAAAGCCAAGATTGTTGGGGAGGTCACAGCAAGCAAGGAGCCCGGCCTTGTAACACTGTTGCACAAAACGTTTGAGGGCCCGCTAAAGAAACCTTTGCGATTTGAAGGATATACTAAATAGGGAGGTAATGAAAATGACAACATTTGATGAAAAAATTGAAGCGGAATTCGCAGCGCATTTGAGGGACAACCCGTGTGGGGGGCTTATTGTTGGAGTAGACCATTTTGGCGACTTAAGGCAGATTGCCTGGATAATGGGCAAAAGCGAAAACAGCCAAAACCAGAAATATACAATTGCGGACGGGATAATGAGAACTGAGGCAGTTGACCCGTCAAAGGGAACTGACCCGCGTTATAATGTAATGAGGAGCTGGAGCCTCGATGGAAATGCGCTTGCGCACATTGTCAGCAACGGCGACCAGACTGATTCGATTGTTAATGAGATGGAAACCGGACTTGAGGTTTTCGGCGGTCCATTTGGTGGGGTTCCTCAGATTAATTCCGGAATGCTTGAAGAGGCATACAAGAGCGCGCTTAACCTCCGGTTCTGCGAGCCTGACGCGCCAATATTCACTCCGAGGATTACAGGAATGCAGCTGACTGATGAGCCAAATAAGGCTTATCTTGCAATATTAAAGGCAAATCCATTTGCATTTGAGGAATGGAAAGCAGCTGAAAAACCACTAAAAGATGCCGGATATACGGGTGCTGAACTTGGAGCAAAAGTGGAGGATAAAACTGGCATTAAAAGAAGCGAATTTCCAACAATCAGGGATTTCTTTGAAAGGCCTGTTAATCCGGGTTATGGCTGGTGCCTGACAACATACAATCGAGGAAGCAAATCGTCTTTCCCAGGAGAGCCAAAACTGTTTAAACTAACCAGATGGATTGATGTTGATATGGCTGTTGTTGCTGCCAAGCTTGAGCAACAGTGGCTTGTTGCTGTTGGCGGCAGGTCAATATTTGAAGGCAAGGTAATAAATTATGAGACGCCAAAAGATGTGAAGGAGATGGCTCTTCAGCAAGGGCGCTAGAGGCAGAATGCCGGAAGCAATCAAGCTAATCTACTCAGGAAGCATAGATGATTTTGTCTGGATAGGCTTTGGCTCAGGCAGCGGCACGAACCTGAGGGAATGTGCCAAAATCATTAAACCAGTAGCAATTTTTCGTGACAAAAAAGAGCCGGGGCTGACAAAGCTCCCTGAGCTTAACGCAGATGGCATTGAGCAATTATACCTTAGCGGCCTATTGGCGTGCGGCAGGATGAATGAGCAGCCGCCTGAAGTATATGTCCAGAGGTGCAGGGATTACAATGCCCGGATTCTTGATTTGCTTAAGGAACACGAGAAAAAGATTGGCAAGGCTATTGACCTTATTGTGCTTGGCGGCTACATGAGGTTTGTCATGGATCCTTTGCTGTCAGAGTACAAGGACAAAATAATAAATGTGCACCCTGCTGCGCTTGAAATCCTCATTTTAAAGGACTCAAGTCAGCCTGCTGGCGGTTATAAAAGAAGATTTGTTGGCGGCAATGCTGTTTATGACGCAATTTTTGCTGGCGAAACAAGGACAAAGTCATCTGTGATAATGGTGGACTCCGGAGAAGACCATGGTGAAATATTAACTCAGGGTCCCTGGCATGATGTTGGCCCAACGTTCCTAGCTGAATACTGTATAGCCACACCTGAGGAAAAAGAACATCTGCTAAGGAAATATGTGGATGGAGTTAAGGAGCCTGTAAAAATCAGGGGCCACCAGGATATCCAGAAGGAAAAAAGCGACTGGCCTGCGCTTACTGAAGCTCTTAAGATGATTGCCGCAGGCAGGCTTGCACTGGGCACAGAGCCAGCATTCCACGGAGAGTGGAGAAAGGTTTACCTTGATGGCAAGGCTTTGCCCTATGAAGGCCACCAGGTTCAAAAGTGAAAAGTTTATAAACCAGTAATGCGGCTTTTATCCCCATGGACAAGCTTGTGGAGTATCTCAGGAACTGGTGCAGGGTATTTCTCGAGAACCGGGACATAATGCTGAAGAAGATTGTCAGCCTCAGGGAGGAAGAAAACAAAGTGCTGGCTGAATTCAAGGACAAGAAGCAGGCCTTTTTCATATACCCCTCTGCTGACAAATGCGATATGAGCGAGCTTTCGTCTGCAGAGAACCCGGTGATTGTCACCTTCAACACAGAGGAAAACCTGAGGTGGGTCCTGAAAAGGTGGGATGACCTCATCAAAATAACAACACTGTCAATCTATGTTGTCAATCCGTTCTCTCAGATAGACATCAAGTGGATTGTGCACCCGCACACCCACAGCAAGATATGCAGCGGCAACAGCCTGGAGCGCGGCCTAAGGTCAATGGCTGACATGGTTGAGCCAACAACTCTGCAGCAGATTGAGAAGAAGATTTAAATACCTCTCCTTACAAAGGGAATTGACATGGCATTTGAACTAAGGAAAGATGAACAAATTCTAATTGATAAAGTTGCAAACCTATTTAGGGGGATAGAAGGTGTTGGAGGAAGAATCAAGATTACAAATCAGAGACTTATTTTTCAACCTCATGCAATAAACTTCCAGAGGCAGGTATTGGAAGTTCCATTAAACCAGATACAGGAAGTAAAATCGAGAAAGACTTTTGGTATACTTCCAAATGGAATGCTAGTAAAACTAGTTTCTGGCCAAGAATACAAATTTGTCACTTGGAAACGAAAAGAAATAATGGAAATCATTAACAATAATAAGAAATCTCAGTTTTAATCCTCTTTTTTCTTCCTTCCTTTCTTCTTGCCTTCCTCTTCGTTGAGATAGAGGGTTTTTCTCCTGGTGTAGTTGACCGGGTTCCTGATTTTTGCGCACAGGTTGTCAGGCTTGCATATACCAATCTCGAGGTAATATGATTTGTTGTCGCAGTTCGGCGGCAGGATTCTCTTTTTTGCCTGCTTGTGGTAGCGCAGGTGGCCCTTTATGTCAACCTCTTTCAGCTGGGGCTCATTCCTTTTGTTCCAGTCCAGCAGCAATGCCTCAATCTGGCCATATTCCCAGCCGCAGTTCACAAGGAAGTTTATTATTGCGAACATAAACCTTTTCCTGCCATCCTTCAATCCTTTTAACCCAAGCTGCATGCACGGCGGAAAGAACTTCTCAAGCACTGCCTCTTTTGGAATCTCAAACCTTTCCCCTGTTTGCTGTTTTTCTTCCTCAATATCAGGCGCAGAGTCAAATGCCTCAATAATGAGCCGTGCTGCCTCGCCTTTTTTTGTGTTTGATGTATCAAGGAATTTTATCTGCGGCAGCGGAAGCTCTGGCTTTGCCATGTCCTTGTCAAATTCCATAACCTTGTTTATGTCAACCGGAATTGAAACAAGGCCGCTTTTTTCATGAAGCGAATATACTGAGCGGTAGAGGTGCCTTGGCGCAATGAGCACAGTGTCAATCTCCAGCAGGGTGTAGGGGTCAAATTTTCCAGCCTTCACAAGCTCGCTGAAATCCTTGCCTGCCAGCTTCACCAGGCCGTCCATGCCATAGAACTCAATCAGCTTCTTTGCAAGCTGTTCTTTTATCTGGTGCTTCAGGTAGGCTGCAATCTTCCTGGGGCCTTCGGGGAACAGATCCTTTGTCCTCTGGCCCATGACATTGTCAGGGAATGCTTCAAAGGGAACGCCTATGTGAAAGCCTTTGTTTCCGGAGAACTTCATTGAAATGCTTTTGATGCCTTCTTTCTGAAGGGCTTTTATGAGAAGGATTGCTGTAATCTTGCTTATCTCCCAGTGGGGGCAGTCAATGTCAAGTATGAGGTCCCAGCCCTGCCTCAGCTCATCCAGCTCCTTCCTGGCCATTTCAGTTGCGAGCTGAAGCGGGTTTTTCCAGTGCTCCTCTGACACGTGGAAGGATGTGGCGCCGTTCTTTGCCAGCTCAATAACATCAAGCGGGTAGTTCAGCACGTCGGGCCGTTTCCCAAACTCTTTCTCTTTATACATTACGCCAACTTCCCGGTTTTTGGCGTTTTCCACAATGGCCTGCTGTATTTCGGGCCGCTTGTAGTGCTTGAGAAGTGTGCTGAGATGAATCATTAGCCTGCGGATAATCCAAAGGTATTTATTATTTTTTGTTTTATGCACCGGGCATGGAAGAATTTAGGGATTTGGATGAGTGGATTGGGGCACTGAAGGGTTCAGGCTGCCTGATTATTGTAGAGGGCAAACGTGACAGGGCTAGCCTTCTGGATATTGGAATCAGGGCAGAGATTATAGAGCTGAGCAGCAAGGCGCTGTTCCAGGTTGTCGAAGAAGTTGCCGGCAAGGCAAAAAAAGTTGTCATCCTCACTGACCTTGACAAAGAGGGGAAACGGCTGTATTCAATTCTCAGGAGGGGGCTGCTTGAGCGCGGAGTGCATGTGGACAATGTATTCAGGGAGTGGCTTTTCAAGAACACAAAGCTGAGGCAGATTGAGGGGTTTCATAAATACCTATTAAAACATGAATAAATCGCGGCAGGCCCGCAGTTTACAATTTCTGATAATCCGTATCAACAATTTCCCTGATTTTCTTTGCCTTTTTGTCGCCAATCAGCTCAACTGTCTTAAGCTCTGCCTCCTCTGCATTGACAACTCCCTTCACTGACCTGAACTTCTCCAGCAGAGGCTTTGCAAGCGCTGTGCCAACGCCGGGCAGAGCCGAAATAATGTACTCCTGCTGCTCCCTTATGCTCATTGGCTTGCGGGAGCCGTGCGGCGAGAAATCCTTGCCAGTCTCATCCTGCTCCCTCTTGGAGATTATGCTTACCATGGCTGCTGTTTCCTTTGGGTTTTTGGTCTGTAAAATGGGTATGCCGTAGCTGACAGCGATTGTGGCGAGCATTCCTCTTATGGCATTGGCATGGACATTCCTCACAGAGAATATGTCCTCTGCACCCTCCACAATTATCAGCGGCCGCTCATAGGTTTCCTTCAGTGATTTCAGCTGCTCCAGCAGCCTGCCGTCAACAATGCTGTCAACAAAGTCCTGCACTGTCTTCAGCTCAATGGCGCACCTGCTGCTTACAAGGTAATCTGCTGAAGCCAGTGCCTCCATCTGGATGCTGAAACCCTGGTCCGCCAGTTCCTTTATCACTCCTGAACTCTTTTCCCTGTGGTCTGCGATGATTTTCACTTTTTCCTCCTTTGAGGCATAGCGCTCTAAAGTTGGCTGCTGCCTGCTGGTTAATTTTATCTTTTTCCTTATGTCTTCCAGGTTCCTGTACATGCTCTTTTCCTTGTGATGCGCGCTCCACCTGTAGCCTTCATCGCGCGTGTGCTTTGTTATCAGCATTATCAGCCTGCCGCTCTCATGCCTGCCGGTCCTGCCTTTCCTCTGTATATATCGTATGGCAGAAGGAATTGGCTCGTAGAAAATAACCAGATTAACCTGCGGGATGTCCAGGCCCTGCTCCCCAATGGAGGTTGCCACCAGTATGTTTAACTCCCCTGACTTAAACTTGTCTATGACAGCCTTCTGCTCCTTCTGCGTAAGCCCGGTGTCCTCCTTTTTCAGCTGGCCTACGAAAATTTCTGCCCTGGCGCCTTCAATCCTGTTGAGCTTTTCCCTGATGTCTGTTGCATTGTCCCTGTACTGGTTGAAAACAATCATCCTGATGTTTTTGTCCTTCTTTATTTCTTTTTCAACAAGGCGCTGCAGTTCTATTAATTTCGGGTGTTCTATGCCCTGCTCATGCATGGTTGTGGTTTTTATCAGGGCAGAGCGGAAGTTGATGTCCTTCACTATGTTTTTCACAGCCTTTACCTTGGAACTGGCTGAGTCATCCTGCAACCTCTTCACGTATTTGTAGAGCGGGGCTATTCCCTGCGTCTCAACAAGTTCGAGGGCATGCTGGATTTTCATTATCTCTGCCAGGACAGATATTGCATTCCAGAGCACAAAGTCCTTCTCGCCTGACGCTGCCCTGCCCCTGAGCTCAGCCTGAAGGCCAAGCAAATCCTTTTTGTTAATGTATCTTGTGTCAATGTCTTTCCTTTGAAAGACACCCCAGTCCTTAAGCTGTTTTACGCGCTCCTTCAGAAAAGCCTTGAGGTAGCCCTGCACTTCTATAAACGGCGGAGGCAGCTCAACCTCCTGCATCTTTATGTCAATGCTCTTTATGTAGGGCATGACGTCAGGGCTTTCGTCTGTCCTTGCCTCTATCTCCTCAATGAACAGGTTTTCGCAGACCTCCCTTATCTTCTCCATATCAGAGCCTGGCGAGGCAGTCAGCCCCACTATCCTGGGAAACTGGGCTTTTTTGTGATACTGCTGCGCAATCCATGTGTAGGCATAATCCTGGACTGCATTGTGTGCCTCATCAGCTATAAGCAGCGACACCTCATCCAGGCTGATTTTGCCGGTGATTATGTCATTCTGTATGCACTGGGGCGTGCTGATTACAAACACTGCGTTTTTCCACTGCTCAGCCCTTTTCTCAGGCTGCACCATGCCTGTGAACATTACTATTCTCTTCTCATCAATATCAACGCAGTCCTTTATTTCTGTGAATATCTGGTCAACCAGCGGCTTTGTAACAGTTAAGAATAGTATCTTGGACTGGGGGAAGCTGTTCAGCCTCTGCACTGCAGCCAGGATTGCAGTCTTGGTCTTTCCCAGGCCTGTGGGAAGTATGACCAGGCAGTTGGCCCTGGTGCAGGTTGCCATGATTGTCTGCTGGTAGAGCCTGGGCTCAAAGTTCTTTATTTTATACAAAGCCATGGCCTATTGGTTATTTGGTGCATTTAAATAGTTTGCGCGCACATGTCCAGTGTCCAGTGGGTATACTCTTTAATATTAAATCCCTATAATTCTGCTCCTAGAATTCTGAAATAGGGGTTTTTCATTAATATGTAGATGTATTCATCGAAAGAAAAATTTTTCTCTTAAAGAACGGACGGAACAATTAATAACTACTATTTAGAGACTACAGAATAGAAAGATTTAAATATAACGAGTTCTACACTCAATTTATGGCAGTAATAGGTAACTTAAAGAAAGGAGTAAATCTAGAGAGAACAATTGAGGATATGGAAGTTGGAGAGTCTGGATTCACCCTTCCGTGGGCTTTGAGTTTTGATTTAGAAAAGAAACCTTATCTTAATTTAGAATATCCTATTTCTACTGAACCTTTGGGAACGAGTGCACTTCCTGTAACAAGATTTGGACCGGGACCATCAGATTATGATGTGGATATAAGCAATCTTGTTTACAAATGGTCAATAATTAGGGATCCGCAGTCAGTTTATGTTGGGGTAGATAAATCAAAAGTAGTCCCTTTAGCTACTGAAGAAAAAATGGGATCTATAAACTAAGGTTCCGCCCGTTATAAATTATGTTCTTCAATGAACTTCGCATAAAAAGCCCTCTTCCCTTCACTTTCTGCAATCATCTCGGGAGCATGTTCTGCTCTTTCATGAAATAGCTGACTCCTGCGCCGAAGGCGTAGACTATGATAAGGGAAAGCCAGCTCATACCCAGATGCTTGCTACCGATTATTATGCCTATGGTAAAGCCGACAATAATAAGTGCCATGGGAAACTTCATTCTCTTCCTGCGGGCAAAGATGAACATGCCTGTGGCAAAGCCACACAGGAAGATGATAAGATACATGAGGAACTGGTTGTGGATAGCATACATGAGCAGGTAGCCCACTATGAGGAACAGTATGAAAAAGTATTCTGGCCAGCTTGAAAACAGGCTTCCTTTTTTCATGTTTCACCCTTCTCCACAAACCAGTAATACAGCCCAAACAGGACTGCGCCGAGTATTATCGCCCAGATGAGCGAGTAGAAGTTGAATATTATGAGCAGGAGCAGATAGCTGAGTATTACTCCCATGAGGAATGAGTAGACTATCTTTGAGGCAAAGAACATCATTACTCCGGGCAGCGGGGGAATGGGCAGGCTCATGGTGAACACAAATACCAGGGTGAAAATGAACATCTCGTCAAGGAACGGAGACTTTATGTTGAATATCCACTGGCTGGTCTTGACCATCATAGCAAAGAACAGGTTTGCGAACGGCCCTGTGGCTGCAATCAGGCCGCTCTGGTAAGTGTTAAGGCCGTACCTGAAGTCGCCAATCCTCTGCCTTGTCAGGTGGTAGAGCACAATGCCTCCCGGCATCAGGAGATAATGAAACTTGCCCATTGTCAGAAGCGTCACTATCACGCCGAGCACAAGGCCGATTGTCCAGGACCTGTATTCTGCCCGGTAGCCGTTGCTCAGCGCAAACATCTTCTGTGTTATGATGTGGACTATGAGGACAATGGCTATGAATGCGCATACCCTGGCATAGTTAAACAGCCAGTGGGTGAAGTTGAATGTGGCGCTCTTGTCGTCAAAGGCCCAGATGAACCCCATCACCAGGACAGATATTATTATGTGCTTTATCTCATTGGGGTCAAACCTAAGAAACCTCTTTATCCTGAAACGGAATTCAACCATAAACTCCCTTCTGGAGTGTAGAATATATAAGTTTTTTGGAAAAAATCATACAATCCTGAATGAGTAGGTTATGTCAGGAGCCCTGAGAAGTTCCTCGATGCCCTCCACGTGGCCTGCGCCAACAACCGCAAGGATTTTCTTCCCTGGATTCTGCGCTGCTATCTGCATAAGCCTGTGAGCCATGTAAACATTCCTTTCTGAAACAAGGGCTGCATAGGTATTGGGGTACCTGTCCCTGACCCTGCCAAGCAGCTGTTTCACAAGGTATTCGGATGGCACCTTATGCAGGTCAAATGACATCAGGGCAAGCTCTTCCCTGTGCTTTCTCACGAATATTGCCTTAAATGTGTCTGCGACAAAGTTCCATTTTTCCTTCCTGGAGATTTTCTTTGACAGACGGGAAAGGGTTATCTGGATGTCCTGGTCAATGAGCTCTATCTTCAGGCCCCTCTTCTTTGCCTGGTGTGTGGCAAACACCATCTCGGTGCCGGGCTTCATCTTTACTATTTTGCCGAGTTTGTTGGATGCCCAGGAGCCGATTAGCGCAAAGATAAATCCCTTAAAGCCGATTTGCCTTATGGAATAAAAGCTGATTCTTCCTTTTTTCCGGGAAAGCAACCCATCATATCTCTGCCTGTCAAGCTCAAGCGCAATAATGTCCGGTTTGAAGCTGGAAAGTGCTGCTTTTATGTCTTCAATGCTCTGCCTGGCAATGTGGGATGAGCCGACAATCCTGATTTTGTGTTCGGAAATTCCGATTTTTGCTGTTTCCATTGTAGAGGGGTATTTCAGAAAGATTTAAATACTTAAGGGTTTTTAATTGGACCACCAATCTGAGGGAATTTAGAGGAGGTTGATGAACAATGCTTAAGATGAAGAAGCTTTCCCAATGCTATGAGATGAAGGTTTTCACTGACACCGGCGATTATTTCGGCGACCTTGAAGAGGCAATTCTTACCCAGACAAAGGTGTTTGGCTGGAGGGTTCGCGCAACAAAGAACTCTTTCCTGAACAAGGTGCTGGGCTCTGCAAAGGGTGTTATTGTGCCGCACCAGCTGGTGAAGAGCATAGGCGACATAATGATTATCAGCAAGGCTGCTGTCCCTTCCTACTCTGGTGATGAGGAGCCTGAGGAAAAGGAGCAGTAATCTTCTCCTTAATTACGTTTCATGTTAAGATGCTAAACAAACGGCTCGCCCAATATGTAAAGGACACGCTCCTTCAGGGATACAGGCTGGATGACATAAAGCTCAAGCTGAAGGAGACAGGATATTCTGAGCGTGACATAAAAAAAGCCATTGATGCTGCCCAAGGTATGTTTGAGAAGTGATACTGGGCACTGATATCATCATTTCTGAAACCTGCCAAAATGCATGAGGCATTTTGGAGGTTCGGAAACCTTCGGTTTCCGAAACTTACCGGGACTAGTCCCGGAAGTTCGAAATTACATAGTAATTTCGAAACGTTTATAAAGGGGGCAAAATCCCCTGCCTTAACGTCGATATATTTAAGGCAATTAAATATATGAAAAAGGGCCTGAAAAGAAGACTTTCAAACGCTGGACACTTTCTATGAAAGGCTTCACCAAAAGGCTTGTTTTCAACGACTAACAGAGTAGTCGGAGTAGTCAACTAGAGGAATAGATATGGGAACATGGCGACATCCAAGGAGGGGAAGCCTGCAGTACTGGCCGAGGAAGAGGGCCAGGCGCGAGGCAGTCCGGGTTAGGTGCTGGGCCAATAATATAAAGGGTACAGGCCTGCTTGGGTTTTACGGCTACAAGGTCGGCATGACACACGTGATTGCCACTGACAACAAGCCCGCATCAATGATGAAGGGCCAGGAGGTCGTTGTCCCGGCAACCATTGTTGAGTGCCCGCCCATCAAAATTCTTTCTGCCCGTTTTTACAAAAAAAATGCATATGGTCTCTATGTTTCTGGTGAAGTTTCCGCAGACAAGCCTGACAAGGAGCTTGCCAGGTCACTGGTTCTCCCAAAAAAGGTCAACAGGACATTTGACGATTTCAAAGAGTTCGAAAATATTACTGTTCTCGGATACACCATGCCAAAGCTGACCGGCATAGGCAAGAAGAAGCCGGAGGTCATGGAGTTTGGCCTGGCAGGAAGCAAAGATGAGAAGCTTAAGTTCGCAAAGGAGTTCCTGGGAAAGGAAATCACGATCAAAGATGTATTCAAGGAAGGCCAACTAGTGGATGTGCACGCTGTCACAAAAGGCAAGGGCTTTCAGGGCCCCAGGTTCAGGTTTGGCCTGAAGCTGAGGCAGCACAAGGCAGAGAAAACCAAGAGGGGGCCGGGCAGCCTTGGCGGCTGGACAACAGGCGGCCACACCCAGTGGATGGCTCCAAAGGCAGGCCAGATGGGCTACCACACCAGGACAGAATACAACAAAAAGATAATGAAGGTCTCTGACAAGGCAGATGAGATTAATATTAAGGGCGGCTTCAACCGCTACGGCATTGTCAGGAACCAGTATCTCCTTATCAAAGGCTCTATTGCAGGCGCAAGGAAAAGGATGGTCCGGCTTAACCACGCAATAAGGCCAACAAAGGGCACTGCTGCTGACAGCTTTGCCATAAAGGAAATGGGCATGGAGTTGCAGGCAAAATGAAAATGAAGATAATGAGCCTGGCAAACGCGAAAAAGGACGAGATCTGGCTGCCGGTGCAGTTCAGTGAGCCCCTCAGGCCCGACCTTATCAAGAAAGCTGTGCTTGCTGTGCAGAACAACTCCAGGCAGGCTTATGGCGCAACGCTGCTTGCAGGAAAGAAGGTGTCTGCATCCATATCAAAAAGGAGAAGGGATTACAAAACATGCTATGGCCACGGAATTGCCAGAACCCCAAGAAAGATAATGTCCAAGAGGGGCATGAGGATGAACTGGGTTGGAGCATTTGCCCCAAACACAGTTGGCGGAAGAAGGGCGCATCCCCCGCACCCGGATAAGGACTGGTCCTGGAAGCTTAACAAAAAGGAGAGGAGAAAGGCAATACGTTCTGCAATCAGCGCCACGATTATCAAGGAGATTGTGGCAAACAGGGGGCACAAACTGCCTGCCAACTTCCCGTTCTTTGTTGAATCAAATATTGAATCGCTGGCAAAGACCAAGGAGGCCATTGCAGCGCTTGACAAGCTCGGCTTCGGCGATGAGCTTGTGAGGATTGATGACATAAGGATAAGGGCCGGAAGGGGAAAGATGCGTGGCAGAAGATACAGGATAAAGAAAGGTCCGCTTATTGTTGTATCAGGGAAATGCAAGCTTATGGATGCGGCAAACAACATCAGGGGTATTGATGTGGTAGCTGTTGACATGCTGAACGCAGAGCTGCTTGCGCCTGGCTGCGATTACGGAAGGCTTGCTATTTTCACAGAGGCTGCGGTGAAGAGGCTTGAAACAGAGAAGCTGTTCACTGACGAGCACAAGGTGGAGAAAAAATGAGTGATATTATCAGATTCCCGCTTGCAACAGAAAAGACCATCAGGATGATGGAGGCAGAGAACAAGCTAATCTTCATAGTTGAAAGAAAGGCAGGCAAGCAGGATATAAAGAAGGCGGTTGAGGAGATATTCAAGGTGAAGGTCGACAGCGTCAACACAACCATTGAAAGAAAGGACGGCAAGAAGAAGGCCTATGTAAAGCTAAGGCAGGATTACCCCGCAATTGACGTGGCAACCCAGCTTGGGCTGATGTAATGGTGAAATGAGATGGGAAAAAGGCTAGTCCAACAGGCAAGGGGAAGAGGCGGACCCACTTACAGGGCGCCGAGCTTTAGGTATGTTGGAGAGGCAAAGTATAATGAAATGAGGGACGGCACTGCAAAGGTAGTTGACGTTGTGCACTGCTCTGGCCACACAACCCCTCTCGCAAGGATGGAATATAATAATGGCGAAACCGGTGTGGTAATCGCCGCAGACAACCTGAGGGTTGGGACAGAGATTGCAATGGGCAGCAATGCGGCTGTTGAGAATGGCAATGTGCTGCCACTGGAGAGCATCCCTGAGGGAACACTCATATTCAATATAGAAGGCGTGCCTGGAGACGGCGGAAAATTCGTCAGGTGCTCAGGCACATTTGCAAAGGTGCTTTCAAAGCTCAAGGGAGGCGTGATTGTGCAGCTCCCATCAAAGAAAAAGAAGACATTCAACCCGCTGTGCAGGGCAAGCATCGGCGCCTGCGCAGGAGGCGGAAGGGTTGACAAGCCGTTTGTAAAGGCCGGAAACCATTATTACTGGATGAAGGCACGAAACAAGCTGTGGCCACTGGTCAAGGGAGTTGCAAGGAACGCAATCGACCATCCATTCGGCGGCTCATCCAGCAGGCACAAGGGCAGGCCTACAACCGCCCCAAAGAACGCTTCACCAGGAAGGAATGTTGGCCTGATCCATGCAAGGCGCACGGGCAGGAAGAAGAGGTAAGCAAACATGGTCAAAAAGGAATTCACTTATTATGGCAGGGGGCTTGAGGAGCTGAAGCTCATGAGCCTCCAGGAGCTTCAGCTC
>Ga0209777_10000382_pt1 | contig 74312 bp, 76 predicted proteins | sample FrelakmetHBP12HB_FD_187147 | JGI IMG/M metagenome (GOLD analysis project Ga0209777, IMG submission 187147) | Freshwater lake sediment microbial communities from the University of Notre Dame, USA, for methane emissions studies -HBP12 HB (SPAdes)... | ecosystem: Environmental > Aquatic >...
GAGATGAGTCCCCTGCAGCAGCGGGCTTTCCAACTCCTTGGTTTGTAGCCATGTAAATGAAAACCCATTTTCTCCGAAATTCTTTTCGGATCAATAGGTTATTATCTTAATACCCCAGGAACTTCGGGTTAGGGTAAGGATGCCAGTTTGGTCAATGGGTTAAGTTGCTGGTCCTAAGAAATTTGGCCCTTACCCCCAAGACCTAACCTAAACCGGCTTCCTAACCCTTACCCTAACCGAGATCCATTTTCATAGTTCGAGGGTGCCCTCCGGGCATGGGGCATTATGTAGAAAATAACCCCAAATATCTCCTCTCCCCTGACAGGGGGAGAGGATTGAGGTGAGGGGGAAACTCCCAATGTCCCACCCTCACCCACACCCTCTCCCGCCAGCGGGAGAGGGCAGTTAAAGGTCATTTTTCATCCTTCGAGGGTGCCCTCCGGGCATGGGACATTACTTGGAAGCGGGGTGGGTTGATGGCCTCGCTTTTGCAAAGAGGGCAGCGACTCGGCGTATTGAGGCGTTCTCGTTTTTTAAATGAGAAACCACAGTCGTTACAGGATGGGGGTTCCATGACGAACCTCCCCGGCCCGACGGATTTGGCGACGTGCTGGAGATGCTCCAGAGCTTCCTTTTCCCTGATCCTGAACCGTCGCGAGATCTCCCGCAAGTCAATGGACTCCTCCTCCAAAGCCTCCGCAATTCTCTTTCTGAGTGTCAGCATATTCAACCTTTTGATCTCCCATTATACCTGATCTTGTTCGTCTTCATAAGAGCAAAATAGCGGCCCACAACGAATCCCCAATATGTTCAATATGTTCCAAATTGACACCATCTGTTTTTCAATATTATAATGAAACACGATCTCTAAGTGCGGAGCAACGAATCAACAGGAGACGATGTACGAAGAGCGAACCTACCGTGATCTTGTCAAGACAGATGATCTTGTGAAATTCGAGGTGATCGTTAAAGAGACGGATCTCCTCATTCGGGCCGAAAAGGATCTCTCCCGGGAAGCCAGGGAAGCCGTGTTAAAGTATCGGCATCAGATCGAAACGTACATCTCTCTTCATCCCGAGTTTCAGAGAAGCCTCGTTCCGATCGAAGATGACCTCCTTGCTCCGGAGATCGTCCGGGAGATGATTCGGGCTTCCCGGTTGGCCGGAGTTGGGCCCATGGCCGCTGTCGCGGGAGCCGTGGCTGAGTTTGTCTCGAAGGACCTGTTCAATTTATCAAAAGAGATCATCGTGGAGAACGGGGGGGACATCTATCTTGCCACCACGAGAGAACGGACGGTGGGTATCTACGCGGGAGATTCGTCGTTTAGCCTGAAATTGGGAATTAGGGTTGAACCTGAAGAGACGCCCATGGGGGTCTGCACCTCTTCCGGGACGGTTGGCCCTTCTCTCAGTTTTGGAAGAGCCGATGCGGTCTGTATCCTCTCCAGATCTGCAGCCCTTGCCGATGCCGCAGCGACAGCCGTAGGAAATGTGGTTCAGGAGAAGAAAGACGTTGAGCGGGGTCTGGAGAGAGGAAAAGGGATTGAAGGAGTGCTGGGGACACTGATCATCGTCGGTGATAAGATCGGTGCATGGGGAAATGTGCGACTCATACGTCTTTAGGCGCTCAGGAAAGAACTTATCAGGACGATGACCACTATTGCCATTACGACCCTCGGCTGTAAGGTGAATCAGTTCGAATCAGAGGTTCTTATGGCCTCGATCGAAGAAAAGGGGTATACCCTCGCCCCTTTCGGCGAGAAGGCGGATATCACGATCATCAATACCTGTACCGTTACCCATCGCGCGGACTTTCAGTCCCGGCAATTGATCCGAAGGGCCTATCGAGCGAATCCGGACTCTCTCATCATTGTGACGGGATGTTATGCGCAGGTGGAGGCCGAGAGGATCGCAGCGATCGAGGGGGTGAAGTATGTCTTTGGGAACCTGGAAAAGGATCGCCTTCTCGAATTACTCCCGCGCCTTCAAGAGGGGGAGCTTCCGAGGGTTCGGGTGACCGATATTCAAAAGGAAACCTCGTTTTGTGACAACCCTCTTTACTCATTCCACTACCACACCCGGGCCTTCCTCAAAATCCAGGACGGATGCGATTCACGGTGTTCCTACTGCATTGTGCCCCAGGCCAGAGGCCGATCGAGAAGCCTTCCTCCTGAGAAAGTGTTGAAACATCTGCGCGCATTGAAGGAGAAGGGATATAAAGAAGTCGTCCTCACGGGCATCCATATCAGTGCCTACGGCCGCGATCTCAGCCCTCCCTTCTCCCTGGAGAGGCTGCTCGAACAGATGGAGAGCAAAGAGACGCCGGAGCGAATTCGCCTCAGTTCGATTGAGCCCGTCGATTTCTCGCCTGGCCTGATCTCTTCTATCGCGGAATCGACCAAGGTTTGCCCTCATCTCCACATTCCCATTCAAAGCGGAGATGACGAAATTCTCCAGAGGATGAACAGGAATTACAATCGTTCATTTCTCTCCGACCTCCTCCTGGATCTTCACCAGAGGATTCGGGATGTCTCCATCGGTGCCGATATGATCATGGGATTTCCTGGAGAGACGGAAGAGCGATTTGAAAAGACCGTTCAATTAATCGAGTCCCTTCCCATCTCCTATCTCCATGTCTTTCCTTTTTCGAAGCGCAAGGGAACTCCTGCATTTCAACTTCCTCAACAGGTTGACGAGGCGGAGATCAAGACGAGAGCCCAGGTCATGAGGGAAATCGGTCAAAGGAAGCGTCAGGCCTTTTATCGTCAATTCCTGAATCGGGAATTGGCCGTCCTGATCGAGGATCGGAGAGACAAAGAGACGGGAAGATGGAGAGGGGTTTCCCCGAATTACATCCCGGTTCTCCTCATGGACGAGGTCCGGCCGGAGGACGTTCCAAAATGGGTCAATCGAGAATGGCCGGCAGTCATTACCGCAGTGCGGGAAAGTGGTGTAGAGGGTCGGGTCGCGGAAAGGTGCCGGGAACATGGAGAGTTCTCCATCTTGAGCGCGCCGGAAAACAGGGTGTCTCCGGGCGAAGATTTGGATAAGACCAGAATGGATGAAGAGAGATTGGCGTCCTTAAAGGAACTGGAGAACCGTTTGGGCCATCCATTTAAAGATATCGGATGGCTTGACAAGGCCCTCACCCATAAGTCCTTTGCCTACCAGGTCTATCCTCAGCAGGGGGAGCTATCGGCAAAGGTATCGAATGAGGTCCTGGAATTTTTAGGCGATGCCGTCCTTAACCTTGCTGTCAGCCATCTTCTTCTTCAACGATATCCCGATGCCCAGGAAGGGGCCCTCTCAAAGAAGCGATCCCATCTCGTCAAGCAGAGTTCCCTGGCCTTCTTCTCCGGCGAACTCCAGATGGAGCATTGTCTTCTGTTGGGGAAAGGAGAGCTCCAAAATGGAGGGAGGAAAAAATCATCCATCCTGGCCGATGCCTATGAGGCTGTGATCGGTGCCATCTATATGGATTCGGGATTTGAACAGGCGATGGAAATCGTCCGGCAACATCTCGGGGCCTATCTTCTTTCGGAGTCAGCCCCTCCCCTTGCGATCGATCACAAAAGCCTCCTCCAGGAATTTATCCAGCGGACCTATGGAGTTTCTCCACAATATCGTGTCTTGAAGGAGGCCGGGCCCGATCACGACAAGCGGTTTCAGGCGTCTGTCGTCGTCGGGGGGGAAGTGAAAGGAACGGGCTGGGGAAGAAGCAAGAAATCAGCCGAACAGGAGGCCGCAAAGAGTGCCCTGGAGGCTTCAAACCCGGAGGACGTTTTGCATGGGAGACTGAACCAGGAGGGCTGCCAGTGAATCCGCTGATCCTCCCGGTCTTCCTCCCTCATCTGGGGTGTCGCGAGCGTTGTCTCTTCTGCAACCAGAAAGCAACTGCCCCGGAGGCACCGTCTCCTTCTTCTGTCCGGGAATTCATCGCCACTTCACTTCGTGAGTTCCCCTCAGGGAAAAACAGAAGAGAAAAGCAGATTGCTTTTTACGGGGGGAGTTTCACGGCAATCACCGGTGAGGATCAAATCCGCTATCTGAGCGAGGTTCAATCTTTTCTTTCCTCCGGTCTGATTGATTCGATTCGTATCTCGACCCGGCCTGATGCACTGGACGAGGGGGCCCTCTCTTTACTCAAAGAATATGGAGTGAAAACCGTTGAGATTGGTGCCCAAACGATGATCGATGAGGTCCTTTCGCTCTCCTATCGAGGACACTGGGCCGAAGACACCGTCTCGGCTGTCAGACGATTGCAGCAATGGGGGTTTGAGGTGGGCCTCCATTTGATGATCGGTCTTCCCGGTGACAGCCCGGATTATTTTTTTGAGACCCTTGACCGTGTCATTGAGATGAAGCCCGACTTTGTGAGGATTCATCCCACCCTGGTGTTGCGAGGGGCGCCTCTTGAAAGGCTCTGGCAGGCGGGGGAGTACTCGCCCCTGTCCCTGGAGGAGACGGTCCAGTGGCTCAAGAAAGGAATTCTCAGACTGGAGGGGGCGCCCATTCCTGTAGCACGGATTGGACTCCAGCCCACAAAGGGATTGGAGAACCATATCCTTGCAGGTCCCTACCATCCTGCACTCCATCAGCTTGTCGATTCGAGGATCTTTTTTGATATGGCCTCAACCCTTCTTGAAATCTACCGGATGGAACCCGAGTCTGTCTTCTATTGCCATCCCGCAGAAATCTCTAATATGCGTGGTCAGAGGAATGGGAATCTTGCGAAACTAAGGGCGCGTTTTGGCCTGAAAGGAATTTCCGTTGAGGGGAGGGATAACGTCCGGAAAAACACGCTCATCCTTCAAACTGAATCGGGAGAGGTTTCTATTCAGAGAATAGATATATTGAATTCGGGTGGCTCGGCATGAAAAAATATGCGGGTCTTTTCCTCTTAGTCTTGCTTATAAGTGCGTGCGCGCCGAAGCATCACTTCGTTCTTGAAAAGAGGGTTCCTCCTCGCGAGCCTTCCATCGCGCGGGAGCGGGAAACGATGAAGCGAGAGGGCATCATCGAGGAGACAAAGAAAGCAAAACCGCTTCCGGAGGGGGAGATCGAGAAGCGCGAGACTCGATCTGTTCAGTATGGGGTGGCGTCCTGGTACGGACCGGATTTTCATGGGAAGCCGACCTCAAGCGGCGACATCTACGACATGTACCAGCTCACATGTGCTCATAACCAATTCCCTTTGGGGACGACGGTGATCGTCACCAATCTGGAAAACGGAATGTCCCTGGAACTGAAGGTCAACGACCGGGGGCCTTTTGTCAAAGAGAGGATTATCGACGTCTCCTACTCTGCCGCACGGATTCTCGGACTATGGGAGAAGGGGACAGCTCTTGTGAGAGTGGAGGGTTTGGGTCCCCTGATCGAGGAGGTCCAGCGCTATACCCTCCAGGTTGGCTCCTTTACCGACGAGGCGAAGGCCCAGAAGCTGGCTGAGCAGTTGAGACGAGATTTCCAGGATGTTCATATCACGACGGTGGAGACGTCGACCCAGAAATACCACCGCGTGAGAATAGGGCGGTTTGAAACAAAAGAACCAGCTTTGGCCCTGGCAGAGCAACTCTCCCAGATGGGCTATAAGGTGCTGGTGACAAATAGGTAGGCAGAAGGCAGAAGGCAGAAGGCAGAAGAACAGTACCTCCTTAAAGGGAATTCATTATCTTTCCTGGAAATGAATGACAATTATAAGTTGTAGATGACTGACTTTTTCTCTATAATGAATTTAGATATCCAGCTGAAAGGAAACACCCCCTGAAGATCAAGACTCTTCTTTTCATCTCTCCCATCCTTTTTCTTGTCCTTCTAGGGATCAATATCGTCTTCGTGGGCTCCCGTCCTCCCCAGAAGGTCAACCAACTGGTTGAGAGTTCTATCGGAGACGCCTCCTTCCTGAACCCGATCCTCGCCCAGGATTCAGCCTCCAGTGAAATTAACTCTTTTGTTTTTAACGGTCTCATCAAATACGATCGGAACCTCCAGCATTTTGTTGGTGAACTGGCAGAATCCTGGAAGATCAAAGAGGGACCTGAACCGGAGATCACCTTTTTTCTCCGAAGGGGTGTCCTCTGGCATGATGGCAAAGAGTTTACGGCCGAGGACGTAAAGTTCACCTATGAAAAGATCATGGATGAGAAAACGAATACGGTTCGCCGTAGCGACTATGAGCTGGTGAAAAGAGCAGAGGTCCTCGATCCTTATACATTCAAGGTGACCTACCGCCAGCCTTTTTCCCCGGGTCTTGGGACCTGGAGCATGGGAGTGATTCCGAAACATCTTCTGGAAAAAGGAGATATCAATACGGTTCCATTCAACCGGAAGCCTGTGGGGACAGGTCCTTTCCGGTTTGTGGAATGGGAAACAGATGAGAAGATTGTGGTCGAAGCCAATCCCAAGTATTTCCAGGGAAGACCCAAGCTCGACCGGATCATCTACCGGATTATTCCGGACTCCTCGCTCAGTGAAATGGAACTCCTCACTCGAGGAATTGACTCCTACTCGGTCTGGCCGTTCCAGTATCGAAGGATGAAGGAGACTCCTTTTTTGAACGTTTATTCCCAACCCTCTCTCGGTTACACTTACATCGGATACAATCTCAAGAATCCTCTTTTTCAGGATAAAAGGGTTCGTCAGGCTCTGACCTATGCGACCAACCGGGAGGAGATCGTTCAGTATGTGCTTTACGGATTAGGAGCGGTAGCGAACGGCCCTTTTCCCCCGCAGATGTGGTACTCCAACCCTCATGTGAAACCCCTGCCTTACGATCCTGCGAAGGCCCGCCAGTTGCTGGCAGAAGCAGGATGGAAAGACACGGATGGGGACGGTATCCTCGATAAAGATGGAAAGCCATTTCGCTTCAAGCTGATTACGAATAGCGGAAATGATACCCGGAGGGACGTGGGTGTCCTGGCCCAGAGAGCATTCAGGGAACTGGGAATCGATGTCAAACTGGAGCTGTATGAGTGGAGCGTTTTTCTCAAGAACTTCATCAATCCAAAGGCATTTGATGCCTGTATCCTGGGGTGGGGCCTTTCTCCAGACCCGGATGACTATCAGATCTGGCACTCGAGTCAGATTGAGAAGGGATTCAATTTTGTATCCTACCGTAACCCGGAAGTCGATCGCCTGTGGGAGGAAGGCCGGCGCGAATACGACATCGAGAAGAGGAAGGCGATCTACTGGCGAATCAACGAATTGATGGCAGAAGACCAGCCCTACACGTTTCTTTATGTGCCTCTTGCGATCGCTGCCCTTCAGAAAAAATTCATGCTGGTAGAAAAGGATTCGACGGGCAAGGAAATCTTTCGGCCGATTCAGATGGAAAAGGCAGGTTTAACGTACGATCTCATCAAGTGGTATGTCCCGGGAGCGCCTGCTCTGGAGAAATAGGATATGACTTCTTTTTTCCTTCGACGCTTAGGCCAAATGCTGATCACCCTGGTGGGTATCAGCATCATCTCCTGGGTAGTCATCACCCAGGCGCCGGGAAGTCCAATCGCCCTGACCATGGATCCTAAGGTTTCACCCAAAGTCATCGAGCAAATGATGAAAAACTACGATCTGGATAAACCCATTTATCAACAATACTATCTCTGGCTCAAGAAGCTTTTTACCGGCAGGCTTTACTCGTTCAAGGATGGAAGACCGGTCATGGAGAAGATTAGTGAAAGGATAGGGAATACCCTTATTCTCAACCTGGTCGCGACCCTCATTATCTTCTCCTTGGCTATTCCCCTCGGCATTTTTTCGGCAAGGAAACAGTATTCCTTCTTGGACCATCTTGGCACATTTGGGGCCTATCTCGGAATTTCCACGCCGGGTTTCTGGATAGCCTATCTTCTTATTTTGGAGACGGTGATTCTCTTTGGCTATCCCGTTCTTGGAATGCGGTCTTTCGTGACAGAAGGCTTCACAACGGCGGAACTGGTTTTGGACCGCATCTGGCATCTGATGCTCCCCTCCATCATCATGGCCATTCATGGTATCGCTGGGATCTCAAGATATACGCGCTCAAGCATGCTTGAAGTGATCCGCCAGGACTATATTCGAACGGCAAGGGCCAAGGGAGTCCCCCAGGAAACGGTCTACTACAAGCATGCCCTGAGGAATGCACTTCTTCCCATTATCACCATATTTGGATTTCTGATCCCGGATCTGATTGGCGGATCCATCATCATCGAGACGGTCTTTGCCTGGCCCGGGATAGGGCGACTTTCTTTTCAAGCGGTCCTCGCAAGAGATTACCCTGTGGTGATGACCATCTTGACCATATCAGCAGTGCTCACGCTTTTAGGAAATTTTATTGCGGATATTCTTTACGGGATTGCAGATCCAAGGATTCGATATCGATAAGTAAGGCAAAAATTCGAAGCACGAAATTCGAAATTCGAAACATATCCAAATGGCCAAAACACAAAAATTCAAGACCAGAGAGTGACGTTTTTTACGACATTGGGATTTCGAATCCTCTGATGGAAAGGGCCTTATCGAGGGATAAGGGATGGAGAAACAAAAGAAGGTCTTCTGGCGATACTTCAAAAAGAACCGGCTGGCGGTCGGAGGGTTGGTCATGGTGGCCATCATCTTCCTGGTCGCCATCTTCGCCGCTGTCCTTTCCCCATACGATCCGGACAAAACCGATGTCTCCCTGAAGCTGAAATCTCCTTCCTCCCGTAACTATCTTGGGACGGATCAACTGGGCAGAGATGTTTTTAGCCGCATGCTCTACGGGTCCAGAATCTCGCTGACCGTTGGATTTATCGCTGTTGGAATCTCGATCTTTATCGGAATCCTGATCGGAGCGACAGCGGGGTACTATGGAGGGTGGATTGAGTCCCTTTTGATGCGTTTTGTCGACACCATGCTTTGCTTCCCTTCCTTCTTCCTTATTCTGACGATCGTTGCCTTATTGGGCCCCAGTATTTTTAATATCATGATTGTCATTGGCATTACATCCTGGGAGGGAACGGCCCGCTTCGTCCGGGCAGAGTTTCTGACCCTGAGGGAGCGGGATTATGTCCAGGCAGCCAAGGCGCTGGGTGTGAAAGACAGGAGGATCATATTTCGACACATCCTCCCCAATGCACTGGCTCCCGTCTTTGTCACAGCAACACTTGGTGTGGCCTCCGCAATCTTAATAGAGGCCAGCCTCAGTTTCCTGGGGTTTGGTGTCCAGCCGCCTCGCCCGAGTTGGGGAAATATCCTCACGGAGGGAAGGACCTACATTTTTGATTCATGGTGGCTTACGGTTTTTCCCGGACTGGCGATCCTCATTGCGGTTCTTTCTTTCAACCTCGTTGGAGAAGGGCTGCGGGATGCCCTGGACCCGAGACTGAGAGGAAGAAGATAGAAATGACCATGGATCAATGTTCAATTGGAAATGATGAGTCATTGAAGGCAATGATCTACAATCAATCTCCGGTAAACGCTTGAGAAAGTGACGATTAAGATGAAGAAACCCCTGCTGGAAGTTCGTTCTCTCACCACCCATTTTGTGACGGAAGATGGATTGGTCAGGGCTGTTGAAAACGTGAGCCTCGATATCCATCCGGGAGAGGTTCTCGGCCTTGTGGGTGAATCGGGTTGCGGGAAAAGTGTGACCGGTCTGTCCATTTTGAGGCTGCTCCCGGTGCCCCCCGCAAGGATCGTGAACGGTGAGATTCTTTTCGATGGTAGAAATCTCCTTGAATTGACGGAAGGGGAGATGGAGAAGGTCAGGGGAAATGATATCGCCATGATCTTTCAGGAACCGATGACCTCCCTCAACCCGGTCTTCACCATCGGAGACCAGATTATCGAAGCCATCCTTCTCCATCAGGGTGTGAACGAAGGAGAAGCGAGAAAGAGAGTGGTGGAGCTGCTCGATCGGGTAAAGATTCCCTCTCCCGAGACGAGGATCGATGCCTACCCCCATCAGCTCAGCGGCGGGATGAGGCAGAGGGCCATGATCGCCATGGCCCTCTCCTGTCAACCGAAGCTCCTCATCGCTGACGAACCTACGACCGCTCTCGATGTGACCATTCAGGCTGAGGTTCTTCGGCTCCTTCGAGAGATACAGCGGGAGATGGGGATGTCGGTTCTGCTCATCACCCATGATCTCGGGGTCGTTGCGGAGACAGCCGATCGGGTTGCGGTGATGTACGCGGGAAGGATCATGGAATACGGCTCCATCGAAACGATCTTTTCAAACGTCCGGAACCCCTATACCAAGGGACTCTTGAGCTCAATTCCACAACTCGAGGAAAAGAGAGAAAGGCTGAATGCCATTCCGGGTCAGGTCCCGGACCCGATGAACCTTCCCGTGGGATGCAAGTTTCATCCGAGATGTTATCTCATGATTGACGAATGCAAGAAAGAAGAACCTCGGCTCTTTCCGGTCAACGGCGATCACCTCAGTCGCTGCATCCGCTGGCAGGAATGCTGTTGACTTCGGAATGGAGAGCACGCTCCGAACCATGTGAGGTTCAGGGCAGCCGTGCATCCCACGTGGTGCACGGCGAATTGCGGAATGATGAAGTGGTGAAAAAGGTTGTCAATGACTGAAAATCATCTTCTTCTCGATGTCCGAGACTTGAAAAAGTATTTCTTCCGGGAGCAGTTTCTCTCCACGGATAAGGAACCGGTCCGGGCGGTCGATGGGATCTCCTTCTCGATCCGGAAGGGAGAGACTCTCGGGCTTGTGGGTGAGAGCGGCTGCGGAAAGACGACCGCTGGCAAATGTGTTTTGCGATTGATCGAACCGACCTCGGGCCAGGTTCTCTTTGAAGGACAAAACATCCTCAACCTTGAACGAGAAGCACTCCGAAAGCTGAGACCCCGCATGCAGTTCATCTTTCAGGACCCCTACGAATCCCTTAATCCCCGGATGAAGGTGGAGGAGATCGTTGGTGAGGGGCTTGAAGTTCACGGTCTCGCGCGGGGAAAGGAGAAGGTCCGTAGAGTTTCAGAGATTCTTGAGAAGGTCGGCCTCCATTCCCAGGATGCCTATCGTTATCCCCACGAGTTCAGTGGGGGACAGCGTCAGAGAATCGGGATTGCGAGGGCCATCTCGCTCGGTCCAGAGTTGATTGTGGCCGATGAGCCTGTCTCTGCCCTGGATGTCTCGATCCAGGCCCAGATTTTGAACCTTCTCGCGGACTTGAGAGATCAGCTGGGTTTAACGTACCTTTTCATTTCCCATGACCTCCGGGTTGTCAAACATGTCAGCGACCGGATCTCGGTCATGTACATGGGGAAGATCGTCGAGATGGCAAGCAGTAAGGATCTCTTTCTTCGCCCCTTACATCCTTACACCCAGCTCCTCCTCGCCGCGATCCCGAAGCTGGACCCGAGTAAACGACTGGGGGAAGTTCGGAAAGAAGAACAACGCCCCATTCCCGCCACTCAAGGATGTCTCTTCCAATCGAGATGCTCCCATTCCCGGGAGAAGTGTGAGAGTGAAGCCCCTGTCCTATTGGACGAAGGAGAACACCATTTCGTCGCCTGCCATTTCATATCAAAGTGATCATTTATTAACAGTCTCATAATAATAACGACATTGATTTACAAAATCCCTCCCAACCTCCCTTTTCCAAAGGGAGGAGTTACCCCTCTTGGTAAAGAGGGGCGAGGGGAGATTTTCCAATGTCTATGTCAATTATGAAGTTTGCCCCTTCGGCTGCCGCCAGGCCGTGCCCGTGGAACACGTCCAAAGGTCCTCGAAGGGCGGGTTGACCCTTCGACTGCGCCAAGCCCTGCTCTTTGGAGCAGGGGGAAAACCGCGCTCAGGATTGACTTTATTTCAATTTCTATATTAAGCTAAGAAGATCGGAAGAGTCGTCAGGCTCTCTTCTGGAAGGTTTGACCGATGGCTAAGGAGGTTTGAATGGACCAGGAAAAACTTCTCTACTTCAGGGGATTGCTCGAAGGAAGACTTCACGCCCTCCTGGAAGAAGCCGGGAAGACCGTCAGCGACATGGGCCAGGACACGGAGGGGGATTTTCCCGATCCAACGGACCGGGCTTCCTTTGAATCGGACCGCAATTTTGTCCTCCGGATTAAAGACCGGGAGAGGAAGCTGATCGCGAAGGTGAAAGAGGCTCTGGCCCGGATCGACAATGGGACATTCGGCATCTGCGAATCGTGTGGAAAGCCCATCTCTGAAAAGCGGCTGATGGTCAGACCGGTAACGACCGAGTGCATCGATTGTAAGACGGAAGCAGAAAAGAAAGAACGGCTGGCAAGGATGAGAGGGACGAAGGCCGGGGGGAGCTTCCCTTCATAGAGCGGAAGGCCTCGGCGGAACCTGTGGAGCCGCTTGCCTGGTTGTTTGCATCTGGAGGCATTTTCAGAAGCCAAGGAAAATAAATAATGCCTGAACTGAGAAAAGATCCCGTCCTCGGACAGTGGGTGATCATCTCTACGGAGCGAGGGAGAAGACCGTCTGACTTCAAACCCGAAGAGCGAAGACCTGCAGGCGGCTTCTGTCCTCTTTGTGAAGGGAATGAGGACAAGACTCCTCCCGAAGTGCTGGCCTTCAGGAATAACGGAACCCCCCCCAATACGCAGGGTTGGTCTCTTCGAGTCGTTCCGAATAAGTTTCCGGCCCTGAGGATCGAGGGAGACCTGAACCGGGAAGGGGATGGCGTCTATGATAAGATGAGTGGTGTTGGCGCCCATGAGGTGGTGATTGAGACACCGCTTCACCACGAGACCCTCGCGACCCTGCCGCTCAAGGCGGTTGAAAATGTCCTTCGGGCCTATCGTGAGCGGATCGTCGATTTGAGGCGGGATCGACGGTTTCAATATGTCCTCGTCTTTAAGAACCACGGCCCGGCAGCCGGTGCCTCTCTCGAGCATTCCCACTCTCAGATCATTGCCCTTCCTATTGTTCCGAAGAGGGTAAGAGAAGAGATCGAAGGGGCGAAGAACTATTTCAATTACAAAGACCGGTGCGTCTTCTGCGACATCATCTCCCAGGAACTCGGCCAGAAAAAACGGATCATCAGCGAAAACAGAAATTTCGTCTCCATTGCTCCCTATGCTTCAAATTTTCCCTTTGAGACGTGGGTTCTTCCCAAAATGCATCATCCCAATTTCGCGTTCATGGATCCTTTTCCCTATGAAGAGGCTGCCCAGATCCTTCAGGATACGCTCCATCGTCTGGACCGTGTCCTCAACGATCCGCCTTATAACTACATCATCCACAATTCTCCTTTTCCTGATGTGGACAGGGACTACTACCACTGGCATTTTGAGATCCTTCCCAAATTGACCAAGATGGCCGGTTTCGAGTGGGGGACCGGTTTTTTCATCAATCCAACCCCTCCTGAGGAGGCAGCCGCATATCTTAGGGAGGCGAAGTAGGTCTTTATGTCCGGCCCTATGAACGGCTACGAGCTTCTGAAGACCATCATCGATCTTACCAATGCCTCCATCGAAATAGAGGAAAAACTCCACCGCATGTTCCAGTCCATCGCGGAAGCCTTTCACGCAGATCGATGCCTTCTCCTCGGGCTGGATGAAATCGAGGGGGATGAGACCCTATCCCGGCTGGCCCGGGAGAAGAGGACGATCTGGGTGGATGAAGGGTCATCTGCATACCTGCCCGTTTGCGATGAGACTTCCATTTACGGCCTACTCCAGATCGGGTTTGCGAAGAAGAAGGAATTTTCTCCGGAGGAGAGGGATCTTCTTCTCCTTATTTCGAAAGGGATGGCAGGGACGATTCGACATAGCCGCCTTCAGCTCAAGTCGGAACAGATGACCTCCGAGGTGACCGCCCTCCATGAAATGGGAAAGATCATTACCTCAACCCTGAAACTCGAGGATCTCCTCCGGCTGATCCTCGAAACAGGCATGAAAATCCTGAAGGCCAGGGGAGGGGTATTGCGCCTCGAAGACAGGAGAACGGAGGAGTTGAAGGTTAAATGCAGTCTGGGCGGCTATGATCAGAACCCTCTCGATGAGAGGATCGCAAAAAGGGTCTTCTACACCCGGACCCTTTTCTCCCTCCATCATAGGGGTGAAGAAAAACCTCCCCTCTCGATCCTTTGCGCTCCCCTTCTTTCGAAGGGAAAGAGCTTTGGAACGCTGGCCTTTTATGCGAAGGATCGAGAGCCTTGGCGATTTGAGGACAGGGATTCTCAGCTCTTATTGACCATGGCGAACCAGATGTCCTGCGCCGTTGAGAATGCCCTTGCCCACGATGAGACTTCCAGGATCGTCCTGGAGAATGAGAGGAGGGTAAGACAGCTCTCCATTCTCTGCGAACTGAACAAGGCCCTCCTGACGACGGTTCATTTTGAACGAATTCTCCATATGATCCTGACGGCCATCACGATTGGAGACGGGTTGGGATTCAATCGGGCGATCCTCTTTCTCGTGGATGAGAAGTCTCGCTGTCTGAAGGGGAGAATGGCTGTGGGCCCGGACAATCCAGAAGAAGCGGGAAAGATCTGGACCGCTCTTTCTCAAAGGAGAGGGAGTGTTTCAGACCGGATTACCGAGCTTCAGCCCTCTCCGGAGAACTCCATTCTCAATTCGGTCGTCAAAGGGATCGAGGTCCCTCTGGAAGGGGTGCCTTGCATTCTCTCCCGAACCGTTCTCGAGGGAAGACCGTTTAACCTTCCCCATCCTCATGGGAACGAAGTATGGTCCCAAACCATGTGCGAAGGGGGCTGTCACATCGGATCGGAAGTCGGATGCTATGTGAAGGAACAACTCGGTCGTGATCCGGAAACCTATGGTTTTGCAACGGTTCCCCTGTGGGGAAAGGGAAAGGTGATCGGGGTGATCCTGGTCGATAATCTCTATAACGGTCAGCCGATTACAGAAGAGGATATTGAGTTTCTCGGCATGTTTTCCACCCAGGCTGGGCTTGCCATTGAAAATGCGGTTCTCTACCGGAACCTGGAGGAGCTCCATCGTGAGCTGAAGGAGACAGAGGCTCATCGGATCCAGCAGGAGAAGATGGCTGCCCTGGGTGAACTGTCGGCCAATGTTGCCCATGAGATCAAGAACCCCCTGGCAGCCATTGGGGGATTTGCCCGTCGCCTCTACCGCACCATTCCCGAAGAAAGTCCGGAAAAGCGCTACGCCAGTACGATCATTGAAGAAGTGACTCGACTCGAAAAGGTTCTCAATCGGGTCCTCACCTATACGCGCGATGAAGAAAAAGACTTTCAAGAATGCGACCTCCATGCTATTCTGGAAGAAAGCCTCTCGATGATTCCCGGTGGAAGTGATTGGGAGGGGATTCGGGTGACGAAGCAGTTTTCTCATCCCCTTCCAAAAATAAGGGGAGATTCGGGACAGTTAAAACAGGCTTTCTTCAACCTGATCGCCAACGCACGCCAGGCCATGCAGAAAGAAGGGGTGCTCTCCATCCGGGCCTTCCCGGCTTCCAGGAATGGTTCTTCGTGGGTCAGGGTGGAGGTGGAGGATTCCGGAACCGGGATTGTTCCTGAAAACCTCCATAATATTTTCAACCCTTTTTTTACAACGAAAGAATCGAGCCTCGGACTGGGCTTGCCGTTGGTTCATAAAATTGTAACATCCCATCAGGGACAGATCGAAGTGGATAATCACCCTGGCCGGGGGGTGACCTTCATTGTGACCCTTCCCGCCATTTAATCCCCCGCCTTTGTCAGAAGGGGGAAACCTCTCTCCCCTTTTTAACAAAGGGAGGTCGGGAGGGAGTTAAGAACGTTTTCGCAAGGGCCTTAGGTGTCACCGCGGAGATGACGTGATGAAGAAGATTCTGGTCGTCGACGATGAGGAGAGCATCCGCTTCCTCTTCAAAGAAGAGCTTGAGGAGGAAGGGTTTGCGGTGGAGTTGGCAAGGCATGGCAAGGAAGCCCTTGAAAAGCTCCCTGTGGTTCGACCCGACCTCATCACCCTCGATATCAAGATGCCCGTGATGGATGGAATGGAGGCCTTGAAGAGGATACGGGAGATAGACCGACATCTTCCCATCATCCTCTGCTCGGCTTACGGCGATTATAAACAGGATGTCACAACCTGGGCTTCGGATGCCTATGTGGTGAAATGTGCTGATTTGAGTGAGCTCAAGGCCACCATCCGCAGACTATTGGGGCTCTCATGAAGGTTAGAAAAGCTGTTATTCCCGCAGCCGGATTTGGAACACGATTTCTTCCAGCCACGAAAGTGGTTCCGAAGGAATTGCTGCCCATTGTTGATAAGCCGACGATCCAGTATATCATGGAAGAGATCGTTTCGGCAGGAATCGAAGAGGTGATCCTCATCACCGGAAGAGAGAAAGGCTCCATTGAGGATCACTTCGATACGTCGACTGAACTGGAGAACCACCTGAGAAAGAAGGGGAAGGAGGATCTTTTAAGAATCGTCCAGGAGATCGCTGAGCTCGTGACCCTCGTTTCCGTAAGACAGAAAGAGCCTTTGGGTCTTGGGCATGCGATTCTCTGTGCAAAAAGAACGGTTGGGAATGCGCCTTTCGCAGTCCTCCTCGGAGATGACCTGATCGATGCCCCGACTTCGTGCATTGCCCAGATGATGGATGCTTATGTGAAGATTGGCGATCAACTCGGAGACCCTGAAGGGCCCAGGGCCATGATTGCCATCCAGAAAGTGCCTCGGAGCGAGACCCATCAATACGGGATCATCAAGGGCCGCAAGGTGAAGGATCGAATTTTCCGGATCGAGGAGATGGTGGAAAAGCCCCCGAAGGGGAAGGCGCCCTCCAATCTCGCCATCATCGGAAGGTATATCCTTCCGCCTCAGATTTTTGGTATACTGGAGGGGATTACTCCGGACAGGAGAGGGGAGATTCAACTCACCGACGGGTTGAGGGAGTTGAATAAAGAGATCCCCGTATTCGGGTATGAGTTCTTCGGCGACCGCTATGATGCGGGCGATAAATTCGGGTACCTGCAAGCCAACATCTGTTTCGGATTGAAACATCCGGAGGTGGGCCCGAAGTTGAAACGGTATTTAAAAAAGTTATAATTCCAAGACGATACCCTCCTCTCCCCCGGCGGGAGAGGACTGAGGTGAGGGGGGAAAACGGTTTTAGCACGATCGATGTGCTTTGTGAAGATCGTTTGAAGTTTGAGGTTTGATGTTGGCTTTGCGTTTTTGTGGGTGAAGGGGCTGTAGCTCAGCTGGGAGAGCGGCGCGTTCGCAACGCGTAGGTCGCCGGTTCGAATCCGGTCAGCTCCACCAAAAATTTCAAGGGGGTATGGCATTGAAGCCGTAGCCCCTTTTTTGTTGGCGTCCATATAGGTGTCCATCGTTCCAGGGATTCTGCCTTCAAAACTGACTTCCCACCTTCACAAAAACAGAATTTCATTGCTGTCCGTCTCCAACCATTTTTTTACTTGTTCTCGACTCCTAATCTCGCAGAAAAATACTTCCAGGGATGATGGACTTCTTGCAGAAGACTCCTTCCTGTACTATTCATTTTTTGATTTTTCCGGGTTTCCCGTGGGTGAGTTTTGTTCCTTCGGCGCTCGATCCTGGCTAACCGATTGTCATTCCCGTGTAAACGGAAATCCAGAACCCAAATAGAAACGCCTGGATTCCTGCTTCCGCAGGAATGACACATAGTGCCCGCAATACAACATTTCAAATGCAAATCAAGTGCTGTGGGCTTACCTGACTTGCAGCATTCAACAGTGAATACGCCTGTGTTGAAAGGCCCCCTATGGGCACAGTCCGCATTTTAAATAGAAAATTGAAGTCAGCGGGGGTCGAACTCTCCTATAATATCAAGAATTCAAGCCAATGATTGTTTGTTTCATCAGGGTCAACATACCTTCTCCAGGGCTTCTCCAGGGATTATTTAAAGATGAACGATTTTTCTTGCCTTTTAGCAGAGAATAGGATATAAAGAACCTCAATCAAGTTGAAAAGAGTCCTTTTTGGACGTAAGAGAAACCCGCAGAGAACTCTAAACAGCTTCTTTGCGGGTTTTTTTATGAATATTCGGAAAGAATCTTGTCAGGGTTTACCAGAAGCCGGCAACCATCGGAAAGGGGGCGCCGGATTTAAGGGCCCGATATTTCTGCTAACCACTCGCCAAGAAAGGGGAACATCAGATGCATTTCATAAAGATTGCCTTATTCCTAACTTTAAGTCTGGCGGTTGGAATCTTTGGTTGTACCAAGGAGCAGAAGGTGGAAGCTCCCAAACAGGAGCAAATCACTAAGAATTTGGTTCCACCGAAGGCTGAGGTAAAGGGCCAGAATTTTCTTGTGGAGCTTAACGACCTTAAGGTCGTCACGACCGTAAACATTGCTTCCAAAGAGATCGTCGAGACGCCGACCCTCAAGGGTAACATCAAGATCACCAACAAATCGAAAGATATCCTGGACATCCAAGCGGTTACCCTCGAATACTTGGATGAGGCTGGGAAGCCAATTCCTTATAAATCTGAAGAGAAAATAGTGAAGGTTTATTCGTTTTGGAAGGCTCTTCAGCCTGAAGGCAAAGCCGAAGGTTCTTTGGACGTCACGATCCCAATGAACGCTATCAAGGAAAAGGCCCTGAGAAAGATAGAAGTCAACCTGGTCTACGTCCCGTCTCCTCTTAAACGAGAGACTTTGACATTGTCTGAAAAGATTGAATAGTCTCTGATATTAATCCTTGCGGCTTAGAAGAGGGCGGTATTTTGATCACTAACTGGGAAATGGATAGGCCCTGGTTTAAACTTTTGCTATAGTGAACGCCATTGGAAAGTTGTCATTGCGAGGACCGCCAGCGACGAAGCAATCCCATGAGATTGCTTCGCTTCGCCCGCAATGACAGTTTGTGGAATGTCACTTTCATTTAAGGCGTTCACGGTAATCTCCTTGCGGTAGACAGGTGGTTTTAGGGGATAAAAGATTTGAAAAGGAGACAATCTTATGACTCTTATAACTGGGATCTCGCCAGCAATCTTTTTTGTGATCGTTTTTCTCATTATTATTGCCGCCGCAGCCATCAAGATCCTGCGGGAATATGAGCGGGGCGTTATCTTCCGCCTGGGAAGACTGATCGGGGCTAAGGGGCCAGGGCTTATCTTCATCATCCCGGGTGTGGACAAGTTGCTCCGGGTCAGCCTGAGGACTGTGGCGCTGGAGATTCCACCTCAGGATGTGATCACCCGTGACAACGTCTCCATCAAGGTCAATGCGGTCGTCTACTTTCGCGTCATAGATCCCAATAAGGCCGTGGTCGAAATTGAAAATTACCTTTACGCCACTTCTCAATTGGCCCAGACGACTTTGAGGAGCGTCATCGGCCAATCCCAATTGGACGAACTGTTGTCGGAAAGAGACAAGATTAACCTTGAACTCCAAGATATCTTGGACAAACATACAGAGCCTTGGGGGATCAAGGTATCCCTGGTGGAGACAAAACAGGTAGACCTTGATACAGACATGCAACGGGCCATTGCCCGTCAGGCCGAGGCAGAGAGGGAGAGACGGGCCAAGATCATCCATGCAGAGGGAGAGGCCCAGGCAGCAGAGAAGCTGGCTGAGGCAGCAAATATTATCAGTGTGTACCCTGCAGCCATCCATCTCCGGTTCCTTCAGACGTTGACGGAGGTTTCGGCTGAGAATAACTCAACGGTGATCCTCCCAATCCCCGTAGACTTACTCGCAGCATTCTTCCAAAAGAAGGAGAAGGAATAACCCAGGCCATATCCTTAAGAATTTCTTCAGGGGGTTATCCCATTTTCTATGACATTCACTTTACTCTCTGTATCCCTAAGGGCATCCAAACTCTTCATTAGATGGGATGCCATCCTCTAAATATTTTTGTAAGAAACAAGGGCGAGTGATGAAACTCCTATTGGTTTCACCTTCTCATAGGTATGGTAGAAAGGTGCTAAAAGCTGTTAAAATCCCACAATTAGGCCTACACATTCTGGCATCACTGACGCCAAATGACGTTGATATTACTGTTGTGGATGAAGAAATCAGAGAGATAGATTCTTCTTTGGATTTCGACTTAGTTGGAATTTCTTGCATGACTGCAACGGCAAACAGAAGTTATCAATTATCCGATATGTATAGACAAAGAGGTTCCCAAGTCGTTCTCGGTGGAATTCACCCTACGATCTTACCACAAGAAGCCATCCAGCACGCCGATGCAGTTGTCATCGGAGAGGCAGAAGGCTGTTGGACAGATGTCATCAACGATTTTAGAAAGGGAAGGCTCCAGAAATTCTACCATGTACCAACCCCTGATCTTTCAAAGTATCCATTCCCAAGGCGAGATTTTCATATTGACAAGGCACTATTTAACTGTGTAGGGCTATTGACGACCCGGGGGTGTCCGTACGCCTGTGAATTCTGTTCAGTGACCGATTTCTATGGCGGGAAAATTAGGCATAGACCGGTTTCCATGGTTGTTGAGGATATCAAACAATCCGGTTCAAAGACGTTTTTGATCTTAGACGATAACGTCACCGGACACCCAGAATATTCCAAAGAATTATTTGAAGCTTTGATACCCCTGGGCATCAGATGGGTAGGACAAAGTTCCATATCCTTGGCGAAAGACAAAGAGATGTTGAAATTATGTCGTCTCTCGGGCTGTGTGGCCTTATTCTTTGGGCTTGAGTCTGTATCGCCTTCAAGCCTGATGGGAATGACAAAAACGCTTAAATCTATCGAAGAGACTGAGGAAGCTATTAAGATTATCCAGGATAATGGTATCGCCTTTCACCCCTCCATTATTTTGGGATTTGATACGGATACAAAGGCCATTTTTGATGATACCCTGGAATTTTTAGCGAGGACTAAACTTCCCACGATGGCTTTACATGTTCTGACGCCCTATCCCGGGACACGAATATACCAGCGTTTCAAAGATCAGGGGCGAATCATATCCCATGATTGGAGCCATTACGACCATCATACTGTCGTATTTCAACCCAAGAACATGACTCCCCAGGAGCTTGCCGAAGGACACTATTATGTCCAAAGCGAGTTTTATTCTTTCTCTTCGATCGTTCGGCATATTCCATTTCTTTTAAACGTTTCTCCTATCAACCTCAGGCGGATCGTGCTTTTCATGTTACTTAATATCGCCGGTAAAAGCGTTGCGAAATACATGGATACTTCCCTTGATTGGGCCGATAACAACGAAAAGTGGGATTCCGAGAAGATTCGGCCCGGTGATAAAGTTTTAAAAGGGAGCGACGTTTTCTCTTCAGATCAAGCCCATCTCCCGTTTCAGTCTTCAAAAGACGGTAGCCCGTATAAAAAAGATGAACCGCATCTTAATGAAGAGAACAAAATACCATAGACGACCCGAAAGATTTCTTGCTTTTTGAAGGGAAATGGATTTTTGTCGCAACGAAGTAAGTTATGGAGCGTTTTGTAGGAACCGACAGATCAACCGAAAAGGGACTTTACGCTTCACGGTTTTTTGTAAGATCCGGAAGGGGATAACAACTTACAAATCGAATTTTTAAAGGAGATTTTAATGCCAAAAGGTCGAGTCAAGTGGTTCAATGATCAAAAGGGATTTGGGTTTATTGAAGTAGAAGGCGCGAAGGATGTATTCGTCCATCACTCCTCCATTCAAGGGGAGGGATTTAAATCTCTGAAAGAGGGAGATGAGGTGGAATTCGAAATCTCTCAGGGCCCCAAAGGCCCTAATGCCACCAATTTGCGGATACTCCGCTAAAGAACAGAGAGGTCGGCTTTATCCGACTTCCTTTTTATCCGGCTTCGATGATCTCAGTAAAACTGCGTTGAATGCCTGGAACAATGTCTTCCCCGGGCCTGAAGAGGGTTGCTGCATCCCGCCCATCTCAGGCGGGGGTGTTCCCCTTTCAAGAAATCACCCTGAGCGTGGGGAATTTCTTTTGGGTCTCCATAGAAGAAGGTAACGTGAAAATAAATAAAAGAAAGAAAAACAACAAGCGCGAGGGGCGCGGACGGATTCCCAAAGGGTTCTGCAGTTCTGAGTCCTGCCAAAGACGGGATGAAGATGCTTTGATCCTGTCCAACGAGTTGGACGTCGATATGGCCAGCGAGTTTCCGGGATTGAAAGTGGGGGATGGGAATGTTCAGGCGAGGGAAGAGGAGGAGGTTGTTGAATACGAACCGGAGACCTTCGGAAAGGCGGCGGACCCTGTTCGAATCTACTTGAAGGAGATAGGATCATTTCCTCTACTGACCCGGGAGGGGGAGGTGGAGATTGCTAAAAGGATCGAAAGTGGACAGCGGGAGGTGTTAAGCGTAGTGTTCAACTGCCCCATCGCTATCAAGGAGGTTATCAATCTTGGAAACGCTCTCCATGCCGGAAAGACCACGATCAAAGAGGTAACCAATGAGATCGACGATCAAGAGACGAGTGTTGAGGCAGAACAGATCCGGAAGAAGAAAATCCTCAATTTGATCAGTAAGATCCAGAGGGGAGAAGAGCGCATTCGAATTCTCCGGCGAGAGTTGGGGATCAGGAATAAAGAAATTCGGAAAAAGAGGATTCAGGAAAGAATTCTGAAAAAACGAACCAAGATATTCGATGCCTTTAGGCGGATCGATTTGAGGAAAACACAGATCAACGAAGTCGTTCAGAAGTTGAAACAGTGGGACATTCGGATGGAGAAGGCTATCAGGGAGATGGAAAACGATGAGACTTTGGGCATGAAACCGAAGGATTTAGAGGAGATGGACAGGATCGCACGGAATGTCAAAAGGAAGGTAGGCAGAATGGAGGTGGAATGCGGCCTTTCTTCGGATCAGATCAAAGAGGCAGTGAGGGCGATTGAGAAAGGGGAGGCCAAGACCAAAGAAGCCAAGAGTGAAATGGTGAAGGCCAACCTTAGGTTGGTCATCTCCATTGCCAGAAGATACTTGAATCGGGGACTTCAGTTTATGGATCTGATCCAGGAGGGGAATATTGGGTTAATGAAAGCGGTGGACAAGTTTGAATACCAGCGGGGCTATAAATTCGGTACCTATGCGACATGGTGGATTCGGCAAGCCATGACGCGAGCCATTGCCGATCAAGCCCGGACCATTCGCCTCCCTGTCCACATGATCGAGATCATCAACAAACTGAACCGAACCTCTCGATCCCTGGTTCGGGAGAATGGGAGGGAGCCCACCCTAGAGGAAATCGCCGAAAAAATGGGGATGTCTCTGGAGAAGGTGCAGAAGATTTTGAACGTCACAAAAAAGCCCATTTCGCTCGAGACCCCTATCGGTGAGGAGGAGGGCAACCGTTTGGAAGATCTTATTGAGGATAAAGAGGTGATCTCCCCTCAGAATGCAGCGCTAAGCTCCGATTTTGCAATGCAGACTCAAAAAGCCCTCTCCACTCTGAACAAAAGGGAGGAGAAGATTCTGAGGATGCGGTTCGGGATCGGAGAGAAGCAGGACCATACCCTTGAAGAGGTCGGACAGGACTTTGATCTTTCCCGGGAGCGGATCCGACAGATTGAGGATAAGGCCTTGAGGAAGTTGAAGCATTCCAGCCGGGCCGATAAACTAAGGAGTTTCATCGAAAACTAAAAAGGAGAACGACCATGAATATCTATGTAGGAAACTTATCCTAAGATGCAACAGAGGAAACCATTCGGCAGGCCTTTGAATCCTTCGGCCGGGTAACCTCAGCAAGAATTATCAAAGACAAGTATACGGGTCAGTCCCGAGGGTTTGGTTTTGTAGAAATGGGTGAGCATGCTGAACCAGACGGATTTCATGGAGGAAAATTTGCTGTTAAAAGAGGCAAGGGAAAGCCGTGGTTTTAGAGGAAGGCAGTCATGAGAATTTAGAGAAGTCCGTTATCAGGATAGAAAGGGCGGCTCTATGAATAAAGAAAGGCTTGAATGGCCGGCAAGAAGCTGCAATCATTCTTAACCCTGAACGAACTATGCTCAAGAGAGGAAATACCATGATAAAGGCAGGTGATATGTTTAAAAATAAAGAAAATGGAAAAGTGTTTACGGTTAAAAGCGTTGATCCCAGCATCATCCTTTTGGGAACAAAGGACGGATTCCATTCAATGTTTGTCAATCCAAACAGCATAGAATCCTTATTCCTGCCTTTTGTAGAAGACGAGGGCAAGGGAAAACTCAAATAACAAACGAAGCCAGAAATTCGCCCCCTCTTTTTTTGAATCTTAAAGAAAGGAAGCCTATGTTTGATTTTGACGCTTCATGCCCACATTGGGAGAAGAAATTCAAGCTAAACAGGATTGGCCTTGAAGCCAAAGAGTTTATCCAATATCCTCATTGCCGAAGAAGGATTAAGATAGACCTCGCTGATCTGGGAGAAAAGGCAATACGGATACGTCTGGATTTCGTAGACTGATTTTTGGTCTTAAACCGTTATAGTCTCCCCATGGAGGTCAAGAAAGGAGACGGTGCCACGCTGAAAATAGGAGACAGGTTCAAAGATAAGACGACGGGAAAGATATATATCATAAAAATGGAAACTGATAACGGAACGCTTTTCCTGGAGGGAGAAAATGGGTTGGGCCGAAGATTGAGAGTTGCCGATGGACGAACCGACGACAAGTTCGGCCATTCCGTGTTATTCCGTTGAGTTTTTCATGTCTCATAAAGAGACCGAAGTAGTTTAACAACAAGGGGGAAAAGGAGAATACGCTCTGGAGATGGATTTTCTTCAGATATGGGAAAGAATGTACCGTTTCTTGTTTCAATAGCCCATCATAGGTAGGAGAAGTAGATTATCAAAGCAGTTTTGGTACTGCGGATTTCTTTAATTTATACTACGTTATTATTCTGTTAGGTTTTCAATTGTCGTATGGCAATATGCAATTGTCTAATTAGAGTCCGTTTATGAATTGCCGCTTCAATCAGAATCGTCATTCCGGCGAAAGCCGGAATCCAGTCCTTTCAAGACCTTCTGGATGCCGGATCAGGTCCGGCATGACGGAAAAGGCTGTTTATGGACAGACACTAATTAAATAAGGATGTCACCATAATTTAGGGAGGTATCAATGAAACCAGAAACTGCAGGGAAGGTTAAGTTTGGAGTTTGGGGCCTTATTTGTGGGGCAGTTATCGCAATGATCATCGGCTTTGGGTGGGGTGGTTGGACAACCAAGGGCACTACCCAAAAGATGACCGACGAGGCGGTCTTGGCGAGTCAGGCGGCGATCTGCGTCGCCCAATTTATGAAGGAACCGAACCATGAAGAGAAACTTGAAGAATTAGGGAAATTAGATTCCTGGAAGAGAGCTGAATTCATTGAAAAAAGGGGCTGGGATAAAATGCCCGGGCAAGAAAAGGCTGGCTCTTCTGTAGCCCAAGCATGCGCCAAGGGGCTTGAAGTACTTATCAAAAAATGAGCTAATTGAGATAGCTGTTAAAGGTGATTCATAATTTATTTGGCGTAACTATGCCGGTTTCTGCTATAATAGACGACAGGAAACAATAACTCTATAGAAGAGGAGGGTTTCAATTATGCCAGTTTATCGCAAAAAGGATGGCAAGGACACATGGCATTGGTGCCAGAATTGTTTACATTGGCCGACAGAGGGTTATAAAGAAGCGCAAAGAAAACCTACGTCGGGCAAGCTTTGTAATCAGTGTACTGCAAAAGCCAAAAAAGGGGATTGTAAAAAGTAATAAAAAAACAGGAACTGGAGCTGTGCTCTAACTATCGAAATCCCTAAATTTCGCAATATCGAGTTATGCCCTTACCAATATAAACGAGAACCTTACATTGACAAGCGAGACTGGATGCACCCGCAGTTCTTCATCACGCAGTGGTGCGTGGGATTGAAGGGTATCGGATATTCTGCGAGGGGCAGATGAAGTAGGGATACCAATGACGGAGATCGCGGGACATGTGCGGGCATGCACTTCAGCGGTGGTGAAGTCGATTCAGAAAATGGAACCGGGAGGCCAAAAGTCATAGATTTCATCAACGTCCCCCCCCCATGCTTTTCCCGGCGAGTATGTCCATAGATGAGCGTAGCCGGAACTACCAGCGATCGCGTCCGCCGCTACGCCCCCCCCCAAAACCACCGCCGGATCGGCCACCTCCGCGAGGACTCTTTTCCTGCGCCTCGTTAACCTTAATGGCCTTGCCGTCAAGGCTCGTGCCATCCATCTTGGATATCGCCGTTTTAGCATCGCCATCCTGAGAGAAGGTCACGAATCCAAAGCCCCGGGAGCGCCCCGTATCGCGGTCTGTGATGACCTTGGCTTCAGTGATTTCCCCATAAGACGCGAACGCCTGGCGCAGGCCGTCGTTCGTCGTGTCCCAGCTCAGACCCCCTACAAATAGTTTTTTAGCCATACTTTCTTACGCTCCTTTTCTGCGTCGCCTTGGGCGACGACCTTTGATGGGTAGCGCCCGCCATTCAGCGTTCGCCACGTTTACTCACTTTTGTTGAATGCCCGAATCGTTTGGGGGGATGGGCTAGCAATTTCCCTCATTCCATCCGGCTCCGCCTCAGCAATGTGGGGGTGTGAGTCCTCACACACGAGTCACTTTCAACCGATTGTATCAGCCTTGCCTATTCCTGATGAAACCACATCCTCCCTTACCGGAGGGGTGGATTCTGTAGTGTTCGTGGTAAAGGAGAATAGGAAGTCTTTTTCCCGGGAAAGGGGTGTCGAGTTAAGGATTGGTTGGCTTTGTCTCTTCTTGCTCGACCTTCTCGGCGTCTGAAGAGGTGCGATCTCCTTTATGAAATCGTCGCTGTCTTCTCTCTTCCTGTTTTTTCTGGTGGGACAATTCTTTTCGCCGTTTTTCGCCTTTATAAGCTCCAGCATGTTTTTGCAAAATACCCTCCTTATTCCAAAAGAAGTATATCACGAAAAGGAAAAGAATTCCAATTCTATTCATCGAAATGAAAGCGGAGTATCGATTACCCGATGCGTATAGGGCGAGATCAGGCATAAAGAGGTATGGTTGTAGATGTCCGTTTTCAAAATAGGAATTGTCAAGCCAATTTAGAAATGTCCTGTTCTTACCAAAGTAGAAATGTCCTGTTTTCAGGTTTTAGATTCTATGGGTTTACCTCGCTCAGTACCCCCTTTTTCGTTGGTGTCCATAAAGGTGTCCACCGTTCAGGTTTTGTTAATCGGTGAAAAGGACAAACGGGCTTTTTCGCGAGAAATCAGTGACGTCCCTAAAATCAGTGATTGGCACATCCAGATGGAAGGTGTAAATTTTTTTGGAAGATTTATCCACGGCTGGTTGGTCTGAGAAAAGGGGTCCGTTTACACAAACGAATTTACTCGATACTGAAAAAGAGCAGGTGCGAAATTTGATTTTCCGGATCAGGACTTCGCTTTCGATTCACTATCGGGAGAAGCTGGCAGATAGACTTACTATGTTGTTTGATGACGCAAAGGAAGAGGATTTTGCCAGTGTCGGAATTGCCGGTGGCTCTCTCCAAAAGTTTTATGATTTTCTTCTGTTATATCCAAGTTTGAAATGTCCGACCATCTCCTTAACACCTGAAAATAACATTTATGCCTCATGGCGGGCCGGACAGAACCGAGTCTTTAGCGTGCATTTCTTGCCGGATGGGGATACTCGCTTTGTCATGTTTAAACCGAATGACTTGCATCCCGAACGACAAGTTCGTATATCTGGAACAGCGACAGCGGACATTCTAATGGCAACCGTTACACCCTATGATGTGGGGGATTGGATCTACGAATGAAGGGTGAAAGGATACCTGACCCTCACCACATCGCTCGGCTTTGCAATCCCAAACACATAGACGGTGGAGCAATCCAAGCAACTGCATTTATGCTGAGAGCGAGTGAAGAAAACCTTTGAGGCTTACTCCGCGCGTGAGTAATAAGACCGTTTTCTTACTCGGGTTCGCTGCCGGGTCCAAAGGAGCAGAACTCCATCCAGCAGAAACTGACCGAATTCGCCAAAAGAGAAACGAGCTCTACCCGACCGTTTTTGAAAAATGGAAGGAACTCACCGACCGCACCTCGGTGGTGGCTAAAGTAGAGGGAGCCGAAATCGAACTGGGAACTTCCCAGGAATATTGGGCCTGGCAGCTATTGTTTCAGGGTTTTTGGAGCCGACACAAACACGAACCTGGAAAGAAAAGTGCAAAGATTCAACAACGTCCTAGCGGGCTGTTCAATCATCATCGACCCAGAGAATTTTGACCCAGCAGTCTCCTACTCCACCGCCAAGGGGGTCTACTTTAAGAACTTCTCCTGGAGCTCCGTAGCAAAAAGTATCAAGGATGATTTGATCCAGGAAGCGGTGACGAGAATGTATGAACTCTCAGGAAAGGTTCGAGAGGGAGCCAATGAGAAATATCGGATCGGGTATGGCTATTTCTGGGTCGCTCACAATGCTATGTTGAGTTACTTGAAGAGTTGGAAACGTCACATGAAGGGTCGTCTGCTTGGAGATATTGAGGACCAGGAGATGGCAGCAAGAATTTACCATCTCAGGAAGAACATCTTGGACAAGAGTGTTTCAGTTGACAACGGACGAGACGAAAACGTGGTGAGAGAAAAATAGGGACACACGGTTAAGGTCACAAACGGTGACCTTAAGGCGCGAACAGGCCCTTGAGGAGGAGGCGCTTCAGGCCTATTTTACAATCGCTCCCGTGAGCAAGCACGGCAGCAAACGCTGCGGCATCCGCGCCGAAAAACGAGAGACCGTAATCGAATAGAATATCATCTTCCTCTCCCCTTGCGGGAGAGGAGTGAGGTGAGGGGGAACCAGGAAAAGACATCATGTAGCCGCAGGCTTCAGCCTGCGCTTGGTTACGGGAATGGGTTTTCAGATCTTTCTCTCGCAGGTTTCGTGATAGCCGCAATTACGGAGAGCAATCATGCCGGGTTTGGGGCCGTATTCAAAGGTGAATCTTAACTGTTTCGAGGCATAGGCAATGAAGACATCATCCCCTCCTTGGGCATACTTCCCTCCGACGTTTTTCGCTTTGTGGGCGTTCAGGGAAGGATGTCGAGGGTTGGCGCTCAAGAGTTTGAGCGCTTTATCAATCGCCTTTCGTTCGTTCACTTTGAACCGGGAATAGTTTTCAAGGAAGATGACTTCGAAGTGAAGTTTGAAGAGAGGGACTTTCGTGGGCATAAAGAACCTATTTTTTCAGTCTTTTGCGTGCCGCCGAAGGGCTGGAGGCGGTTATTCCTGCCCGGGTATCCGTATTCACCCTTTCCTCGGCCTCCACCCAGGAAGGAGAAAGCTCCTCCTCCGGAAGATCCGACATTTCGGGATACTTTCGGACGGTTCTAACCGGATAGAGGATCAGTTGGTCGCCTTTGACGGCGTATTCAAATAGAGGTTCCTTTCGGAAAAGAGGGGGAAGGGTGATGCGCCCCCGCAGATCGGTCTTAAGAATTTTCATTTCGGCCATATCCGTTACCCCTGTGTGACTTTCCTGGATCCATTATGATCCCATTTGTAACATTTGTCAAATGTGGGAGAACTTCATCGGCTTCCCATTGGTGATTGCATAATAAAGTAGGGTGGATCAAGCGAAGCGGATCCACCTCACAGCCGGAGGAACAAAACAACCATGCGATCCATTCTCATCTGCACCGTCGGAACAAGCCTGAAGACGAATTTGGAAAAAGAACCTGTCTGTGGGGAATTTTTGAGACAGGAGAACTCAAAGGGAAGGAATGACCTGATGAAGAAGGGATTGCGACATATCAGTGAAGATGAACTGCTCACTTGCTTCCTTCTGCCCTTTCCCGTATACTAAAACCATCTGAATTTAAACCTATTTTCAAACGAGGAGGGGAAAAATGGCAAAAAAACCCATGACGAAGGCCCAGATCGTAAACCATTTTGCTGAGAAATTTGAGCTATCCAAGAGAGCGGCATCTACGGTGATTGAGGAAATGTCAGCTTTAGCCGTTTCTGAAACCAAGAAGACCGGGTCCTTTACCATTCCAGGAATCGGAAAGCTGGTTCTGGTGAAACGGAAAGCACGGAAAGGGAGGAATCCAGCAACCGGTGAAACGATCAAGATTCCTGCGAAGACGGTGGTTAAGATGCGGATAGCCAAGGCATGTAAGGAGGCTATTGTGCCGGCGAAGGGGAAATAGAGGGAAAGACCTCCGGAAGGAATGGATATCCTATGGGAAGGGAGAGCGGAGGGTAGGTGTGAAATTTAGTCGTTGAGATATTTCGTCAAAGCTGATAAAGTATATACGGAAAACTGGGAAGATGAATGCAAAGAGTGGTAGAGGAGGTTATGGCAGTGAAAACATCCGCCAAGCAGGTCTCAGATATGACCGTCGATGAGCTCAAGTCCGTCATCCACGAAGTGATAACCGAGGACATGGATGCCGGGCGGGAGACATTCGAGATTATGGCTGACAAAAAATTGATGAGACAGATTAGGCAGGCGGATTTGGACTGGGTATCAGGCGCAAAGGATTCTTACGTCTCATGGAATTGCCCAAACAAAAGCGAGAAGTGTTCGATGAAAGGTATTGAGTTTTATGACATTCTGGTCTCCGAGTCTCGAAAAAATAGGTCCCCTGTCTCGTGGAGCGAGCCGAATTTAAGAATGGATCTGGTGAAGTGAGGATATTTCTTTCCGACCCGGGAGAAAGGAGATGAGAAAGGGATGAAAGTTGAAGAATTGAAAATTAAGTATCCCACCGGTTTCGAACATGCCGTCCGTATGACAAAGGAGGAGATAGAACACCATATCCGTTTAATGGCTGCACTTAAGATGTTTGAACTTGGCAAGATATCTTCGGGGAAAGCTGCTGAACTGGCTGGGATGTCAAGGCCTGAATTTTTGGAAGCCTGCGGTCGGTACAAGGTTAGTCCTTTCAATTATACAGATGAAGAGGTCGAAGAAGAGATCAAGGGGGATTTTGAAACAGCAAAGGAAATGAGCCGACTATGAGGATTGTTTCCAATACTGGTCCGATTATTGGGTTAGCGAAAATCGGAGAGGAGTCTGAACAGATTGACAAGGCCTTAAATGAATTCATCCACGTTAAAGAAATTCACCCAATGGACCCGGCTATTAAGAATGCTACTTCAGATCTGGATGAAGGTGAAAGACAGGTTATCGGCCTTGCATCCTCCCTTGGCAAGGATGTCTTGATATTGATGGATGACCATGCTGGAAGACAAGTTGCCAAAGGATTAAACCTACCCGTTTCAGGGGTGGTTGGTTTGTTGCTTTTGGCAAAAAGAAAAGGGTGTCCTTGAAAGAATCGCTCCTCTCTTGGAAGAATTACGGGAGGAAGGATACTGGGTTTCCGACGATGTTATAAAGGTTACCAAAAAAATTGCCCGTGAAACTTGATGATAAAAGAGTAATCTCCAATGGCAGAATTCAGGAATTCTATAAGCAACGCGTAGGTCGCCGGTTCGAATCCGGTCAGCTCCACCAATTCCTTTTTTCGTGATCTGCAAAGGTTCGCGTTGGACAATGCGGTTGCCCTTGTACGTTACCGACCTGATGAAAACTCCTTAGCCAGGGCCCTCGATCTCTGCCAGGGTCTTCAAGGCCTCTCGGCGAAGGCCAGAATTCTCATTAAACCGAACCTCGTTTTCTGGGATGATCGCTATCCGTTCCCGCTTTATGGTATGCTAACCACCACAAGAATCGTGGAAGCGCTCCTCATCGTTCTCAAAGAAAAAGGCTGTCAAAATATCACGATCGGTGAAGGGACCATACGGCATCGACCGGCGAATGCCTCGACCCATACAGCCTACCTCCGGCTGGGATACCATCGATTCATCGAACGTTATGGAGTCAGGCTGATCGATTTTTTCGATGAGCCTTTTGTTCCTGTGATCGAAGATGGGGTGAAGATGGGGATCGCAAGATCGGTTCTTGAAGCGGAGTTCTTGATCACCCTGCCCGTCCTCAAGACCCATAGCCAGACCAAAGTCTCGTTGGGCATCAAGAATCTAAAGGGCGCCCTCGATCTGAAGACCAGACAGTTTTTCCACTCACCCAAGGTTGACCTTGACCACTCCATTGCCCTGCTCGGCCGGTTGCTGAAACCCCGGCTAGATGTCATCGATGGGATTTACGGGCTGGAACAGGGTCCCTTTTTCTTCGGTCAGGCTCATCGCCTAAATGCCATTCTCGTCTCTAAAAATGTGCTCGCCGCGGACGCTGCGGCATGCCACCTCGTGGGAATCGATCCTGAGAAAGTCGATTATCTTAACGAGATCGCCGGTACGTTGGGATTTCAAATGGGAGAGACCGACCTGGACGTGCTTGGAGATTCTCTTGACGGTCTTAGAAGACCTCTCCAGTGGGACTGGGAATGGATGGAAGACGGATCAGGTCCGGTAGTCTTCAAAGAAATGGGAATCGACGGAGTTCGCATCCCAAAATATGATCACACCTTTTGTACCCTCTGTTCCTCCTATATGAACCCTCTCCTGGTGATGCTCGTTTCGATGGTGAGGAGGGGAAAGAAACCTTCCGGATTTGAGTTTTTGACGGGAAAGAGGATGCAGTCACAAGGGGGCTACGATAAAACCTTCCTTTTAGGCCGATGCATGATCAAAGCCAACCGTTCGAACCCGAAGATCCGTCGTGCTATTCCTATACCCGGATGTCCACCCACCTTTGAAGATCTGGTGAAGACCCTGATGGACAACGGGGTTGAAGTGGACGGGGAGGACTACCTCCGCTACAGTAGACACCTCATGGAGAGATACCGATCGAAACCTCAATTTGATCCAGCGGATTTCTTCCCGTCTGAATCTTAACCCTGATGTTGCATAAATTCCCGCTAAACGGACATGGGTAAGCCCTTCGGAAAGGATTCCAGGCGAACCTTTTAGCGAGTGAGCACCCACATCCGTCTCCCGGACTGGATTTCACCTGGGGTACCTTCCGTCGATTCCATGAAATTTCCAAACAACCGCCTTGGGAAGCCTTGGAGAAGGGCTTACCCACGTCCGTCTATGCAACTGGCGCGTTAACCCATTTGTTGCGTACCCGTCGTCACGGGTTTCCCTGATTGCGTCTAAGCTCAAGGTCAAAATGTGTTCCGATCGTCTCGTTCACAAGCGCCATCGTGGCCAATCGTTTTACAAGACCGTTCCCCGGGTAGTCCAGGTTCGTCCAGTACTGCAGGCGTTCCCTGGAAAATCCCGCATCTCGAAAGAGTGTCTCCACTGTTTCGGAAGCGATCGGCCTCTCATACTTGCTCATGGGACCTGCATCTGCAGGCTTCGGTAGGCTACAGCCGGTCTCTATGGTTCGTCCCAGTTTCCGGGCGATTCCATAGGCGATTGATACGACAGTCCATGAGCCATAGAGCAGCTTAAGAGACAAGCCTGGATACGCCAATATCCTCCGAAGCTTGGGCCAGGAGTGTGGAATAATATCTGAAACGAAGACAAAACTCTTTGTGACCCGTGAAATCTCTCCGATCGCTTGCGGTAGGTCCATAATATGGTGAAGGACGCCGCTCATGCAGACCACGTCGAATGCATGCTCCTTGAACGGCAGAAAAAGAGCATTAGCCACGCAACCGAGCACACCGTTTTCAGCTACGTTCTTCCTCACGCTGGCAGACGAAATGTCAAACGCAAATAATGGCATGAAATGTTGCCCAAGCACACGGCTCAACTGGCCTGTCCCGCAACCATAGTCGAGGACGCGAACTGGTGGGGATAATCTCTTAAGCCTGTCAGCCCAATTCCGGGCGACCAACCTGGTCTTCGTTCCGTAAACCGGAATGAACTGTTCCTCGTAGGCAGACTCTGCCGCCTGATCATGCAATGCCGCCTCGTAGGACGCCTGAGCCTGGTTGAAGTCGTCCTGCTCTGACCCGGACCGAAAAAAAGTCAGGTCTGGGATTCCCTCAAAAACGGGAAACTGCTTTCCACAGGAATCGCACAAAAGGACGCTCTGGTTGTCGTTCAGGTGCCCCTGGCACGATGGACACTGCAGAACTTCAAGCAGCGCAGCATCAACTGTCATCTCTCTTGAGATCCCTTCTCTTCCGATCGTTGCAATAGATGAAGGGGCATCAGCTTGCCCCGGGCCGTCCAAATCGGCTCCATCCGCTTCACTCTCAGGATCTTGGTCTGGCTCCAGATGGCCCAAGTGAGATTAGCGGAGATGCTTCGTCGTAGAGATTCGAGCACGGTATCGATCACAGACTGCTCATCAACCGCCCCCACTCTTGGGCTGATGAGCAGGCTCAGGCGCGTGAACCCCTGCTCATCTTCCTCCTCCAGCAACTGGTAGTCAAGGGGCCCCCCTCCAAAGCGGGCCGGCAGAACTTCCTCCAGGATAGAGATCATCTCGCTCCCGACGAGCGTTACTCCTTCTCCGGTCAGCTTGCTGAAGCTGCGAATGCCACGCAGATGGTCTGTGTAGCCATAGCTCTCCAGTGGACAGCCGCAGGACCGGGTCTCGATGATACCATAATCATCGCTTTCCACATTCAGCATGAGTTTGGGGGCTGTGGAAAGCAGGGTGGTGAAGTGAAAGGCATCCACCGTGATCTCCGAGCCAGGCACCTGCCGGGGATATTGAATAAGGGCAAGGATATCCTTGAAAAAATGCAAGTCGTTGATCTCCGCTGGCTGATCACACCCAAAACCTACATAACCAGTCTCAGTAAAAGCGTAATGGGGGACGAACCGCGCGCCCGTGCGAGTAATCACCCGAACCTTTGCAGGTGTAGGGGGTTCCCCGCTCCCCCAAAAAACAGCACCGGAGAGATCGAATCCATGTTCCTGGGCGGCAACACAAACCCGCATGGCCATGCTGACATGAGTGACAATCAGGCACACACCGTGAATTCGCAGAGTTTCGGTTGCCCAGCGAGCGACCGCTATTGCTTGATCGAGGGGCACGGGTTCAGGCCATGGGATGGGCACACCGAATAGTCGTCCCATGAGGACGAAGGATGGAGTGAAGAAGTGGTATTTGAAAAGATTTTTCGGTCCCAAATTCCGGGTCATCATGGGGGAGAACCATTTCCGGGGTACATTACCGAAGCGTGCACGGTAAAGGATGCTCGTAATGCCAGTAGCATCGGGGTGAATACCGAACCAGATGGCCGTCGGTGCGCCAAGGACCCTTTGGGTATCGTGGGCCACCACGAGATTCGGGACCTGAGCAGCCAGGTGATCCAACTCGATCGAAATCCGCCTCCCGGCACCTGTCGTCCCGCCGGTCTCGACCTCGTAGTAATGGCTGAGAAAAGGATTGTCAAAATCATTGGCCTTTGCGGGGAGGACCTGGCCATTGCGAACAATGGGTTTGCGACCCTTGAACTCTTCAAAGCTGATGTACACACCCGCCTCGCGCAATGACCGGAGCGTATTCTCAAGACCTCTGGTCCGGGTCATATTTTCAATATCTCCCATCTCACAATGGGCCATCTTCAACAACGGCAGATAAGGACTCTTCGGGTAACCAAAGATGCCTCGCCTGACCAAACGGAGAAAATTCATTTCCCTTTCAGCCATCCGCCGCTGAATGATGGCTTTTGCTTCGTCGAGGGAAACGGTATGATGGAGGAACCCACGAAGCCCCCAGGCGAAACGTCCGTACAGTTTCAAATCAGAAAGAAAGCCCATGGTCCTCCTCCCATCTTAAGGGATTCTTACACGCTGAAGTCTGAGGATTTGTCTCTTACACTTTGGAACACCATTTCGAGCTTAACCTTGGAGTGCGGGAGCCTTGCTCCCGCTTTTCAAAGCGCCTTGTAGGGGCAGACTTTACGCCTGCCCTGGGGCGGGCGCAAGACCCGCCCCTACGTCCGCAATCCAAAAGGAATGAACAAGCACGGAGAAATTTCAAATTTTTTTGGTTAGAATTTGAAAATGAACTATTGAGTTGAACCTAAGATCTTTCTCCCCTGTTCATTTGTGATTGTAATATAAGCTATTTCCAAAATTTATGGAAGTGAAAATAACAGGAAGTAATCCTTAACGTTGCTACGAAACGTCGAAACAAACTCGGCGGGAACGCCAGGTGGATTTCCGGGAAGCCGCCGCATTGCGGTGGCTATTTCCCAAAGCTCTGTAGCGAAACCTTTTGAAGGTTAAATATGATTTTTGGATACGTATGAAAGGGGGCCTAAAATGAAACCTGCAGGATTTCTCTTACTTCTGGTCGTGGTGCTGCTGTCCGGTTGTGTTTTCACCAAAGTGGTGACCGTCCCCATGCGTGTAGGCGGTGCTGTGATTTCAGTTGTGCCCGGAGTAGGGAATACGGTGGATAAAGCGATTGATAAAGCAGCCGATGAGATTGACGATATCCCCTTGTAGATTCCTATTGAGACAGGTGAGTTGTCCCTGCTCGGTCCATGAGTTATATTCAGTGTCCCGACAATTCAAGGGAGGCAGGAATATGATAAGAGGGTTTTCGCGTGTTTTGGTTGTGATCCTTTCTGCCCTGATCATTTCATTCCCGGTTCTGGGACAGGAGATGAAGGGAAACAAGGTTGCAAGTCAGCCCGGGAAAGAAGGCCAAAAGGTAGAGGCCAGGAGCCATGTTCGATCAGCCCAGAAGGGTTCGGTAAAGAAAGCCAAGAAAGGACCGACAAAGAAGGCTCGGGCAACAAAAAGAAAAACAGGTCAGTCCCGATCCGCCCATGGCAAGCCGATGAAGAGGGTCCCGGCAAAATCGACACATAAAGCACCGGCAACCAAATGAACCGATGCTCCCGATTATGTAGAAAATAGCACCTTTGCACGGTTCGGGTCAGGAGACCCGAACCTACCCTGGGTAGTCGCAGGTCTCCTGACCTGCGGATCCGGATGTTTTCATGGTTCGAGGGTGCCCTCCGGGCATGGGGCATTAGTTTGAAAATAACCTCTAAAATACTTCCTCTCCCCTCCGTGGGAGAGGATTGAGGTGAGGGGAAAACCCGCAATGTCCCACCCTCACCCGCACCCTCTCCCGCCAGCGGGAGAGGGAGGTACAGTTCATTTTCGTCGTTCGTGCCTGCACGCCGGAGTGCCCATGCAGGTCTGGCGCTGGCATTGTGTTTCGGCACGCAGGCGTGGGTGCCCTCCGGGCATGGGGTAGTATGGACGGAATCTGGCCACAGGAGGGCTTTCGATCGGGACTGGGTTTTTAGAGTGGCTTGTCCGTGAGGTTTTACCGTTCAAGGGAAAGGGTTCACGCCAAAGTCCCCGGAATATCAAAGGTTTTTTTCGGGGTGAATTTTTGCTTGACAACTACAATATCTTGTTGTAAGTTTGTTTAATTACACTAAATGTAGCCTCCTTGAAGCCTAACAGCGGCTTTTAGAACAGCATCGCTTAGCGTACACAACCATTTAGGGAGAGTCCTTTTCGCTCCCGCCCAAAGGGAATCCATAGGAGATGCCAGTGGAGAGTTTTTTTGCCTTTCTCCCGGCAACAGAAGGCCGCGGCCTTAGGCCATGGACGAATGTGCTATCTTTGGGCCGGGATGTCGCCCCGCAGCGGATTGGTGAGGAGGCGCGGGCTTTGCCCGCAGGGCTCCACAGGGGTAGCTTAGAGGGCAAAGTTTCGGCGTCATCTCACTATGGATCTGGGAATACGATGGAGGAAAGATGTCAACTGTGATTGATATGAAAGGCGACCGGCAGAGGTTGATCGACGAAGCTGAAACCACCGACATGGCCCTCTTTGTCCGTACTTCAGATGAGTCCATGCTGGATTGGGACCGCCAGAGGATCGTTGATGCCCTGGTCCGGGAAACGTACGTCGATTACGATACGGCAAGGGAGATCGCCCGGGAGGTTGAGGAACTGATCACGACCTCCAAGATCCGAATGATCACTGCTCCCCTCATCCGTGAGCTCGTGGATGCCAAACTGATCGAAAGGGGTCTTGAGCAGGCCAGGAGGATGCATACCCGGCTCGGAATGCCGCTCTTCGATGTGGACCAACTCATCCTTCATCCGAACAAAGAGAATGCCAATGTCCCCCATGGGCCGGAGGCAACAAATCTCACCCTGGCCGAGAGGATCAAGAAAGAGTATGCCCTTCTCTCGGTCTTTTCGGAAGAGATCGCCGATGCCCATATGCGAGGCGATCTCCATCTCCACGATCTGGGGTTTGTGGATCGACCTTACTGCAGCGGACAATCTCTTGAGTTCATCAAGCGATTCGGATTGAGCCTTCCCAATTCGATTGCCATGGCCAAACCGGCCAAGCACCCGGAGGTCCTCCTGGCCCACATGGTCAAGTTTGCCGCGGCCCTGCAGAGCCATTTTGCCGGAGCCATTGGCTGGGATTCCGTGAACCTCTTTTTCGCGCCATACGTTGTGGGAATGTCGGATCGAGATCTGGAGCAGCTCGCCCAGATGATGATCTTCGAGTTCTCACAGCAGGCCGTGGCAAGAGGAGGGCAGGCCATCTTCACCGATCTGAACCTCTACTGGGAAGTGCCGAAGCACTTTGAGGATGTCCCGGCGATCGGACCGGGTGGAGAGGCGACAGGAAAAACGTATAGCGAATATACGAACGAGGCCCAGCGCTTTGCCCGGGCCCTTTTTGACGTCTACCAGGACGGAGATGGGTCCGGAAGGCCCTTCTTCTTTCCAAAACCCCTGGTCCACATCACGGAGAAATTCTTCAAAACTCCCGGCCACATGGACTTTCTCAACCACATCTGCGATGTGGCCTCAGAAAAGGGGAATACCTACTTCGTCTTCGATCGTGGAGAGACAGCCAAAATCTCCGAATGCTGCCGCCTCAGTTTTAAACTCGACCAGACGGACCTGGAGGATGCCAGACAGCCCTGGAAGATGCGATACTGTGCCCTTCAAAACGTGTCGCTCAATCTTCCGAGAATCGCATACCTTGCCAAAGGGGAGGACACCCGGCTCTTTTCGAGGATCACAGAGGTGATCGAGATGGCGGTAAAGGCCCATCTGGAGAAGAAACTCTTCATCGAAAGGCTTCTCGCCCTGGGGGAAAAGGGGCCTCTCGCGCTGCTGGCGATGGACCGGGACGGAGCCCCCTATCTGAGGATGCACCGTGCCAGTTTTCTCATCGGCATGGTCGGGCTCAATGAACTCGTTCAGATCCATACCGGCCAGGAGATGCATCAATCGAAACAGGCTTTTAAATTCGGTCTCAAGGTCATCGCCCACATGAAACTTCTGGTGGACAAGTTCGGCGAGCGCTACCGGATGCATTTCGTCTTAGAACAGACACCGGCTGAGTCAACGGCCTATCGCTTTGCCAAACTCGACCTCAAATATCACTCACCGAAGTCAGGTCATATCGTTAAGGGAGATATCTCCAGAGGCGAAGTCTATTACACGAACTCCACCCATCTGAACAATTCCGCTGTCCTCAATCCCATCGAGCGTGTGAGACAGGAAGGTCTCTTCCATCCCCTGATCGAGGCCGGAGCATTAACCCATATCTGGCTGGGAGAGGCAAGGCCTTCCAAGGCTTCCCTGGCCAATTTCGTGATAAAGACATTCCAGCTCACTCAGAACGATCAAATTGCTTTTTCGCCGGAGTTCACGACCTGTAATGCCTGCAACAGGACAAGCCGGGGTTTGAGGACCTCCTGTATCTATTGCGGCTCCGAGGACGTGGATGGAATTACACGAATTACAGGCTATTTCACCAAGCTTTCGAGCTGGAACAAGGGAAAGATCGGAGAACTCCGAAACCGCTACCGGAACCAGGGTTTTCTCCAGGAGAAGAAGGAAGAGGGCATGGCCTTGGAGGTGGGATAGGGGGACTCTTGGACCATTGGAAGGCGGTACATTGATACGAAATTTATTTTCCCTGAAGGAGAAATCATGGGATCTGTGAAGATCTTTACGAAGGCAAAATGTCCGAAGTGCCCTGCTGCCAAAGAGATGGCCAAGACCCTGAAGAGGGAAGGGGTGCATGTTCTGAATTACGATCTGGATACGGTGGACGGTCTTGCCGAGGCCTCTTTTTACAGCATTCTCTCCACTCCTTCCATCATCATCGAGGATGAAGAGGAGAAAGAGATGGCAAGCTGGAGAGGAGTCGTTCCCACCCTGCAGGAAGTGAAAGAGCGCCTGTTCAAGAGCGCTCCCTGAATCAATCGTTTCCCGTGAGACCCGAAGAAGGCGAACCATTCCGTAGTTTGAGAAGGACCGGTAAATTCAGTCAGGATTTCCTGCAATGATCGAGATCAAGGGATTCTTGGAGACTTCCTTCCTGGATTGGCCAGGCAAGCTCTGCTCTGTCCTTTTCGTGCCTTACTGCAACTTTCGCTGTCCCTACTGCCACAATCACCCTCTCGTTCTTAATCCTGACCAGTACCCTTCCATTCCACTCGAAGAGGTGATGAACCGCCTTGACTCGTTTCAGAACTGGATTGATGGAGTCTGTGTGACGGGAGGAGAGCCCACCCTTCACCCGGACCTTCCTGACCTCATCCGGAAGATAAAACGGCATGGTTTCGCGGTCAAACTCGACACCAATGGTTCAAACCCCGAGATGCTGGAGAGTCTGATCGAGAAGAAGGAGATCGATTATGTCTCCATGGATGTGAAAGGACCTCTGGATTCCTTCAACTATCGAAAGGCAGCCGGCGCTCCTATTGACATGGAACGAATCGTAAAGTCGATCGAGATCCTCAAAAGGGGATATGTGGAATACCAGTTCCGGGTCACCGTGGTCCCGGGTTTTCATCGAGAGGAGGATATCAGGAGCCTGGGTCATCAGTTGAGGGCAGGCGAGAGGGTGATGCTTCAGAACTTCAACCCGGAAAGCCCGCTGGATTCTTCGCTTAAGACGATCGAGCCTTATGATCAAAGTCGATTGAAAACGATGGAGAGAGATATTCAGAAAATGACGTAGCCTTCATTTCAGATTTCAGATTGTAGATTTAAGATTGAAAGAGTCATAATCTAAGATCTCAAATCTGGAATCTGAAATCGGGCTGGGTGGGTCTGATGCAGGAAGCGGAGTTTCCCTCTATTAAAGAGATCAGGATGAGGGTGGAGGCCCTCGAAAAGGAGATCCATCTCCTGCGGGGGATCTTCGATGTGGCCCACGATCCCGTGTTCATCCTGGGCACAAAACGGGAATTCCTCAAAGCGAACAGGGAGGGAGTACAATTACTCGGTTACCCCTGGGAAGAGCTTCAGAAGATGGATTTCCTCGACGTCCTGACTCTCGACGATGTCTCCAGGGTCAGAGAGCTTCTCGAAGAGGCGAAGGAAGATCAGGAGATCCGATTCAAGGCCCAGGTTGTGAGCCGAGGGGGTGAGAAGATCCCTGTCGAGTTTTCGGGGACGGCCCGGCAAGGAGCCTGGTTGATCGTTCTCAGGGATCTGAGAGAAGGGATCCGGGTTGAAGCAGAGAGGACGAAGATCAGAAAGGAGTTTGCTGAGAAATTAAGGGAGCGAGACCAGTATGCCCGGGACCTTCAGGCGATGAAAGATCTCTACAAGGAGAAGCTAAAAGAAATCGAAAGGATGAGGGAGGAGGCGATTTTTCTTTCTCAGATTGACGATTTAACGGGGATTTACAACCATCGGTTTTTCATTCAACAGTTGACCCGGGAGGTGGCGCGCCAAAAACGTTACTCCGCCCCTCTCTCCCTCCTCATGATCGACATCGATTATTTTAAGAATTACAATGACGGCAATGGACATCTGGCCGGAGACCAGGCCTTGAAAGCGATCGCCATGCTCATCCAGCGTGCCGTGCGGCAGACCGATATCGTCGCCCGGTATGGAGGGGAGGAATTTGCCGCGATCCTGATCAATGCTGGAGCGGAGGGTGCCAGAGAGATTGCGGAACGGGTGAGAACGACGGTGGCACGGATGCGGTTTCCCAACGAATCTTCTCAGCCCAATGGAGATCTGACTGTAAGCATTGGAGTGGCTACATTCGTCCCTCCTTCGAGCGTCACTGATCTGATCCGCGAAGCGGATAACCGCCTCTATCAGGCCAAGAGGGCGGGCAGAAATCGCGTAGAGGGCTGAATTGAAAACGGTCATTGTGACTGCAGCGGTGATCCTTGAAGGGAGAAAGGTTCTCGTCACCCAGAGAGATGAGGCATCTCATTATGGCCTTTTCTGGGAATTCCCCGGAGGAAAGGTTCAGGAAGGAGAGGAACCGAGGCAGGCCCTGCGAAGAGAGCTGGAAGAGGAATTAGGGATCGACGCGTCAGTAGGAACAATTTTTGATGTCGTGTTCCATGTCTACCCGGAATATCCCGTCCTCCTTCTCTTCTATTTCTGCCGGGTTGAAAAGGGTGTTCTCAGGCCCCTCGGGTGTCGTGATTTCAGGTGGGTGGGAATCGACGAGCTTGAAGGAATGACCATGCTGCCTGCAGATACTCCCGTCCTGGAACGCCTCAAAGAGTACCTAAAACCAAAAGAACGGAATAGTGGAGTACTGGAGTGAAGGAGTAATGTCATCGTAATAAAATACTGGAGTGTTGGAATAATGGTTTTAGAGAAAGAAGTTTTTTGTTTTGCTTCCTTTTGTTTTTCCCAATACTCCAGTACTCCAATACTCCCTTTTTCGGAGAAGATAGCGGAGAGGGGGAGGCCATGGAGAAGGATCGAACCCAGAGGTACGCGGAGAGTTTAGATCGGATTGTGAAAAGTGACCACCAGTACCTGAAAGATACTGTTCCTGATTTTCAGGATATGTGCCGTATCATCACACCTGAAAAGAATATCCCTCCGAAGATGGTCGTTGATATCCGTGAGATGTATAAGGAGATGCGGAATCGCTTGACAGAGATCAAGGCGGTGAAGCAGCTCCTTCAGGGCAAATATCATCAGTATTATCATCGAAACCCCCTGGTTGAAAAGGAGATCATGGAATTCGGATTCATCGTGAAGAATACCTATTCGAAATTCGAATACATCATACTTCAGAAGCAGAAACAGGAAGCAATAAAGGCCAAAGAGAAGGAGCAGGCTGGCACGGCCAAAGAGAGGGGAGCGCTCTTTCACTGGTTCCGTTCTCAAGAACATCAGGTCGGTCTGTTGAAAGCAGTCCGACTCCTGAAAGAGCTCGACTATGATGCCCCGCCTCAGGAGGTAGGCCGTGAAAGGCGGGAGATTGTTGAAAGCAGGCCGAGAAGCCTTACCCTTTTCATCATCATGGGGCAACCGGGGTCGATTGACAACCTGCAGTCCAGATTGAGGTTTCGGGAGCATGATGTTACCGAGCGATACGGAAGCCAGCAATTTCGGGGTCTTCTTGTCCACCTGCGAGAGATCGATCCTTCCGAATTGCAGAAACTATTTCAACGGTTGATCGAGGTCAGTGGCGATGCTAAGGTCCGATGTCTGCTCTTTCCCGTCCGGTCTCAAAAAGATCTCGAAGGAGATCTTACCAGGGCAATTGAGAAGACTTTGCAGGAGATGGCAGAGGGCGAGGTCAGACTGTTTTCCATTTGACCCATTTCACTGGGCCCAAGCCCTGCTCTTCAGAGCAGAGAAGAGGTCCGTTCAGGGTTGACACTCCGCTTTCGAATCGTTATAAAGGGAGATAGAAGGGCTGGATGGTTACTGCTCGTTCCTCGCCGCCGGGAGACTGGGCAGGAAGATCCCTAACCCGGTTTTTTCCCCCCGCGATATAGGCCGCGTCATCGACAGACGAAAGATACTGTTCAGAGTCCCCGGTTTTGCATCGAAGGTCAGCTGCATGGATTGAGTTTATGGAGCAGGGTCTCAGGGATTTCTATTTTTTCAGTGATATTTTAAACCGAAAGGTCTGTGGGCCTTCCGGGCGAAAGTTCGGCAAGATTGCGGATGTCGTTGTCGAAAAAACAGAGCCCTATCCGCTAATCATTGGCCTTGCCGTGCGGGCCAAAGGGAAGAAGGTTTATGTCCCGTGGGAAAGGATTGCCCGCGTCGAGGCTCAGATCACCCTCCTTGAAGAGGGGTTCAGGCTCTCCGATACCGCTGTCCCTGAGAAAGATATCGTCCTCCTCAGGGAGGAGGTGATGGATAAGCAGATCGTCGATACCTTTGGAGCAAAGGTTGTGAGGGTCAACGACCTCCACTTTCTGCGGGTCAATTCAAACCTCCGACTGGCTCATGTTGACATAGGGTTTCGGGGCCTGATGAGGAGGGTGGGATGGGAGAAGCTTGTTGACCAGGTCCTGCGCTGGCTCTTCTCGTATGATCTTCCGAATCAGTTCATCTCATGGAAGTACGTCCAGCTCCTTTCGGGCACGGATCTCCTCCGGCTGAGCGTCTCCCAGCAGAAGCTTTCCCACCTCCACCCTGCAGATTTGGCTGATATCATCGAGGACCTGAGCGGCCGGGAACGATCAGCCATGTTCCACGCCCTGGATACCGAAACCGCAGCGGATGCCCTGGAGGAGATCGACCCGAAGATCCAGAAATCTCTCATCGAGGAGATCTCTGTGGCAAAGGCCTCTGACATCATGGAGGAGATGTCCCCGAGCGACGCGGCGGACCTGCTGGCCGATCTCCCGGAGGAGAGGGCAGAGGAGATCCTTGAAGGGATGGAGAAGGAGAAGGCTGAGGATCTGCGTGAACTGCTTGTTCACCCCGAGGAGACTGCAGGAGGCCTGATGACCACCGCTTACCTAAGTCTCGCCCCGGATGTCTCCGTGGAAACAGCGATCACCCGGCTCCGGACAACCGCCCCGGACCTCGATATCATTGACTATATCTATGTGATCGATGAGGAAGAGGTCCTCCTGGGGGTGGTGAGCATTCGAAGTCTCCTGACGGCCCAGTCTCATCAAGCCCTTTCCGAAATCCAGGCCCCGAGGGTGGTAAGCGTAAAACCGGATGAAGACCAGAACGAAGTGGTGGAGGCCTTTGCGAAGTACGGATTCCGGGCCCTCCCCGTTGTGGACGAAGGAGATCATCTGAGAGGGGTGATCAGTTTTCGGAGTGTCCTTGAAGTGCTCGCTCCCGACGCCGGCTAATCCCACCGACGGTGGGAAAATTCCAATATCCAAATTCCAATCTCCAGATGATTTCCAATTTCGAATTTTCAAAACTGGTTTGACTCATTCAGATTTGAATATTGGGTATTATTTGGTTATGCGTGCTTGGTGATTGATTATTGAGGACTCGATTTCGTGCCACGTTGCCATGAGCTATCGGCACAGGAGTGATAGAGGGCCATGGAGAAGTACGCTAAGTGGGTTGCAACTTCGAAGGCTTCCATCTGGAGGACGGTGGGCCTTTTTTTCATTCTGATGGGACCCGGCATCATTACCTCCAACGTCGATAATGATGCGGGTGGGATTACCACCTATTCCCTCGCAGGTGCACAGTTCGGCCTCAAACTGATCTGGTGGCTGATCCCCATCATGATTGCCCTGATCATCATCCAGGAGATGGGTGCAAGGATGGGGGTCGTAACCGGGAAAGGACTCTCAGACCTGATCCGGGAAAAATTCGGGGCAAGGATCACCTTCTACCTGATGATCGGTATGTTTCTGACGAATATGGGCAACGTCATCTCCGAGTTCGCGGGAATCGCAGCGGGAATGGAGGTCTTCGGCGTAGACAAGTTCATCTCTGTTCCCATCTGTGGTTTTCTGGTCTGGTGGATGGTTGTGAAAGGGACCTACAAGTCCGTAGAGAAGGTATTTTTGGGCGCCTGTGTTTTTTACCTCGCCTACATCGTGACAGGCATCATCGTGAAACCGGATTGGGGTAACGTGTTCAAGCAGTTCCTGAAGCCGGAATTCCACCTCCAGTCCGGCGAGATGACTATGGTCATCGGTCTCGTGGGAACGACCATAGCCCCTTGGATGCAATTCTATCTCCAGGCCTCCATCGTGGAGAAGGGGATCAAGATGGAGGATTACAAGTTCGCCAGGTTCGATGTGGTCCTGGGATCGATCGTCGTCAACATCGTCGCCTTTTTCATCATCCTCGTCTGCGCGGAGACCCTTTTCAAGAACGGTGTCCGGATTGAGACAGCCAAAGATGCCGCCCTTTCCCTCGCTCCCCTGGCAGGAAAGAATTGTACCTTTCTCTTTGCCGTTGGATTGGTCAACGCCTCTCTCTTTGCCGCCTCCATCCTGCCTCTTTCAACGACCTACCTCATCTGCGAAGGGCTGGGCTGGGAGGCGGGTATTGATAAGAGATTCATGGAAGCACCCCAGTTCTACCTGATCTATTCGATCATGATCTTCCTGGGCATGGTGATCATTCTTTATCCGAACGTTCCATTAATCCCGATCATGTATTTCTCTCAGGTCGTCAATGGAATGGTCTTGCCGGTCGTGCTCATCTTCATGCTTCTCCTCATCAATGACAAGAAGCTGATGGCGAAGCACACAAATGGACCCATCTTCAATGTCATCGCGTGGATCACCTCTCTCGTGATGATCGGCCTTACCCTGCTTCTTGTTGTAGAAACATTCTAACCTCAATCTGAAGCAAGTGTGAGTGCCTGTGATTGGTGGTCAGCAGCGCGCCCTCTTCACGAGACGCTCCCACTGATCATCGACCATCTTCTGAAACTGGTCGACCTCCTGGCCCTTGATGTGGCTGAAGCGGCCCTGCAGTCTCAGGTACTCCTCAACGGGAACGCGCTCCTTCAAGGATTCCTCCTGAATCGTATACTTCCCGTCTTCAATCTCATAAAGAGGGAAGACCCTTGAACGAACCGCGAGCCTCGATAGCCTGACGGACATTTCAGAAGGAATCCTCCAGCCTGGAGGACAGGGAGAGAGAAGATGAACAAACCGGGTTCCCTTGACCTGTTTTGCCTTCTCGATCTTCCGGATCAGGTCTTCCGGGTAGGCGATCGTGGCCGCAGCCGCATAGGGGATGTGATGGTCGACCATGATCGCCATGATATCCTTCTTGGGGTTCTCTTTCGGATGATGAGCAGGCGTTGTGGTTGTCCACGCGAAGGAGGGAGTGGCGGAGCTTCGCTGGGTTCCCGTATTCATGTAGGCTTCATTGTCGTTACAGATGTAGATGAAATTTTCGTTTCGCTCGGCCGCTCCCGAGAGGGACTGAAGCCCGATGTCGAAGGTCCCTCCGTCGCCAGCCCATACGGCCACCAGAGCGTCTCCGTACCCCCGTATATCCAGGGCCGCCCGGATGCCGGAAGCGGTCGCGCCCCCGGTGGCAAAGCCTGCATGAACAACGGGTATCTGAAGGCTTGAATAAGGCCAGGGACCCGGGATGATCGACCAGCAGGAAGCCGGGATGACCAGAACCGTCTTCTCTCCGAGGGCCTTAAGAGCAAGACGCATCGCAACGGCTGCGCCGCATCCGGCACAGGCCAGATGGCCGCGGCCCAGATTCTCCGACGAAGGTATTTCCATTTTTTTCATTTAACGCCCCTGTTCCTGCCTTCTGCTTTCCGCTTTCTGCTTACTGCTTTGTGCCTACTGCCTATTGCCTATTGCCTATTGCCTATTGCCTTCTGCCTACTGCCTACTATTCATTTCTTGAGACCCAGCCAAAGAATGTCGCCATCGGGCCGGGAATGGTCGAGGGTGTATTGGATCGCTTCTTCGATGAGGTCGGGGGTGATATCCCGGCCCCCCAATCCCGCGACAAACCCAAAAACCGGGGGCCTATTCTCCCGATGATAGAGGCATGCCCTTAACTCCTGGGCAATGATGCCCCCGACGCCAAAGGAGATATTGCGGTCGATGACAGCCACTTTCTTAGCCCCCCGGAGGGCCTGATAGATCTCCTGGGACGGAAAGGGTCGAACCATTTTGACCTTCACTCCTCCGACATCCCATCCCTTTTCGGACAGGTTGCGGATAACTGTTCTCGCTGTGCTGGTCACCGCACCGGAAGTGACCAGGAGGACTTCTCCTCCGTCTTTTCCATACCTTTCGATCAGATCATATCCCCGGCCGAAACGGCTCTTGAACTGCTGGTCCACCTCCCTGGCAACCGCAGGGACTCCTTCCATCGCTTTCTCGATCTTATAGCGGAACTCGAGATAATGTTCGGGGGCCGTTATGCCCGAATAACTGATTGGCTTCATCGGATCGACGGGATACTTCGGGGAGTAAGGAGGAAGAAACCCATTCACCTTCTCTTCGGAAGGGATGTCCACTGCTTCGGAGGTATGGGAGAGGACGAAGGCGTCGAGGACGACCATGACCGGAAGGGAGATGGACTCGGCAACCCGGTAGGCCTGAAGGATGGTATCAAGAACTTCCTGATTTTTTTCACAGTAGAGCTGGATCCACCCGGTGTCGCGCTGAGAAAGGGAATCGGTCTGATCATTCCAGATGTTCCACCCCGGACCGAGGGCCCGATTCACATTGACGAGAACGATGGGAAGCCTGGCTCCAGAGGCCCAATGGAGCATCTCATGCATGTAGGCCAGTCCGTGAGAAGAGGTCGCTGTAAAAGCCCTCACCCCTCCGGTAGAGGCTCCGATGCAGGCGGCCATGGCCGAGTGTTCCGACTCCACTTTTAAGAACTGCGCTTTGACCCGGCCCCTCGCACAGAGCTCTGAAAGCTCCTCCACGATCGTCGTCTGTGGCGTAATGGGATAGGCTGAGATCAGCTCCACGTGGCTCAGCATCACACCATAGGCCACGGCTTGATTTCCCGTGATAATCCTCTTCATCTTGCTTCCTCTCTGAGGGAGATCGCTCTCCTCGGACATTCGGTGAAACAGATTCCGCATCCCTTGCAGAAATCGTAATCCACCTGGTGAGAGAGCGACTTAGCCCCTTTCAGGATAGAGGCATCCGGACAGAACGTGTAGCAGTTCTCGCATTCATTACAGGTTCCACAGTTGAAGCAGCGCCCGGCCTCCTCCGATGCGGTTCTTTCGTTAAATCCTGCGGTCACTTCGAAGAACCCTTTTATCCGCTCGGGAAAGGGATACTTGGTCTCTTTCTCCCTTCTCCCTTTCTCAAAGTAGTCCATATTCAGTTCTTCAAAGGCGACGACATGGGGATTTCTGGATGTCCCGCCCGGATGGAAAAAAGGGAAAACAGAAATGGAAGGCCCGTTTCCGGCAAGGAGGGACTGAAGGACCCTTTCCGGATCCTCTCCCCTGAGGTAGCAATCAATGGCAACAGCAGACCTCTTCCCCGATCCAATGGCGTGGGCCACGGTCCGCTCCCTCGCCGCAACATCACCACCGGCAAAGGTGCCCTCAAAGGATGTCCTTCCGCCTGTCTGGGTCAGGACGATCCCATCTCTTTTTTTGATGCCGCGAGGAAGAAAGGAGAGATCGGCCTCTTCTCCCGCAGCGACGATGACGCTTTCGGCCTCAATGAAGAATGAGGAATCGCGGAGAGGCACGGGTCTCCTTCTTCCGGTTTCATCCCTTTCGGCAAGCTTCATCCGGAGACATTCGACTCTTTTTACGCCCTTTTCTTCCCGGATATGGATCGGACTGACCAGGAATTTGAACTCCACTCCTTCTTCGATCGCCTCAATGATCTCTTCCTCGAATGCGGGCATCTCCTCCCTTGTTCGACGGTAGAGGATCGTCGGATGCTTGCCCAGACGGATGAGAGAGCGGGCAACATCGATCGCCGTATTTCCTCCACCGATCACAGCAGCTCTTGCCCCGATGTCGATCTCTTCGCCGAGGTTGATTGCCCTGAGAAACTCGAGACCATTCAGAACGTGCCGGCTCCTTTCCCCGGGAACCTGTAGACGTCTGCTCTGGTGGGCTCCTGGAGCGATGAAGATGGCTCCATAGCCCCTCAGGTCCTCGATTTTCATCGCCGGTCCGGCAGGAACGCCGGTTCGAATCTTCACTCCGAGGGATTCGATGGAAGAAAGCTCCCGGTCCAGCACCTCTCGCGGCAATCGATAGGAGGGGATACCCGTTCTCAGGACTCCTCCTGCGAAGGGAAGGGACTCGAATACCGTGACATCGTAGTGACGCCTGGCCAAATGGTAGGCACAGGTCATGCCGCAAGGTCCTGCCCCGATGATGGCGACCTTCTCTTTTCTCCTTTTTGAAGCTTCCCCTCTTTTCGTTCCGTTCACCTTCTGACCCGGCAGGTGGGAGGCGAAGTCGGCAACGAAACGCTCCAGGGCATGGATGGCGATGGGTTCATCAAAACGTCCGCGATTGCATTTTACCTCACAGGGATGAAAGCAGACCCGGCCGCAGATCCCCGGGAAGGGGTTTTCTTCCCCGATCAGATTCCAGGCCCCTTCAAAATCCCCGTTCACGATCCGGAGAATGAAGGAGACGATATCATTCCCTGCGGGACATGCGGCGTTGCAGGGAGGCGTCTTGTCCTCATAAAAGGGCCGCTGTGTCCTCCATGTCCCTGTTTTGTTCCATTCCATGTCTCCCTGGGAGATGGGAACATAGGGCATTTCCGATTCGTGGTTAATCACGATTTGATTTCCCATTCAAGAACCCCTCAAAAGAAGAAATCCGAAATCCGAATATCGAAATCCGAAACAATCCTGAAATTCAAATTTCCGAATGACCAAAACATTGTCTACGAAGGCATCGTCTATTCTTTGTTTAGAATTTCGGATTTCGGTTATTGTTTCGAAATTCAGATTTCGTGCTTCGGATTTTCAAATTTTCACTTCCTTGTAGGCCTCTCGCGCGGCCCTGGCATTCTCTCCCTTTTTGGCAGGAACCTCTTCGCGGATGGCCAGGGCTACAGAGTCGATTCCGACGAGGGAGGTCACCTTTGAGAAGGCTCCCAGGATCGCCGTGTTAACGATGGGATTGGTACGGGAGCCCAGGCTGTTCCGAATGGCGACGGCCGTGGCATCCACGGTGGCAATTCGGAAGGCCTTTCGTTCGGGGAATTCTTCAGGAGCCCGGCCTGTATTGATGAGGATCCATCCACCTGGCTTTAAACCAGAGGTGACATCAACCGCTCCCAGAAGGGTGGGGTCGAGAATGACGATGTGGTCGGGCTGATAAATATTCGTCCTGAGTTCGATGGGCTGCCGGTCAACCCTCAAAAAGGCCATGACAGGAGCTCCGCGCCTCTCCACGCCAAAGGCAGGAAAGGATTGAACATGATAGCGTTCGTGAAAAAAGGCCACAGCCAGAACCTTCGAGGCCACCACCGCTCCCTGTCCACCCCGTCCGTGAAATCGTACCTCAATCATTTTTTTCCTCGATCAGAAAATCTCATCTTTTAGGATAGATGACGCTCAAGGCCTTTGCATTCTTTCTCCCAAGGGCCCGATAGGCATGAGGGAGAGAGGACTCGAAATAGAGTGAGTCCCCCGGATCAAGGACGATCTCTCGATCCTCCGTCCGGAACTCCAGCCTTCCTTCGAGAAGATAGATGAATTCCTCTCCCTCGTGGCTGAAATAGGATAATTTCCCAGCGCTCTTTTTTTTGAACTCCACGAGGAAAGGCTCCATATATTTCCTGGACTTCTTGTAGGCGAGGGCCTCATAGTAGTAGCCGCTCTCCTCCCGGCCGAAATGTCTCGAATCTACCACCTTACTCTCATCTTTCCGAACGACGACCACCTTTTCTTCAGGATCTCCGTCTTGAAAGAAGAAGCTGATGTTGACATTGAAGGCCCTTGAAATCTTGAGAAGCGTGGCAATGGGGGGAGAGACGATTCCTTTTTCGATCTGGGAGAGAAGGGCCTTGGAAAGGCCGGTTCGGTTGGAAAGATCCTGGAGGATAAGCCTTCCGTTCTTTCGAAGCTCCCGGATCTTCTTCCCGATGTGAAGCTTCTTGACCTCATGCTTGATATCATCCTGCCCCATGAATATCTCTTAAATCTTTTCGGAATCCGTGTCAAGACATTTTTATCGATACTGAAAAAATATTTGATAAGATCAAATTTCCCTATTGGACCTGACGCGGTCAACGTCGCACTCAGCCTGGCTGTGAACGTCCCTCTACACCTTCCTTTTCATGGGGAGACCTGCACTCTCCAAGGGATCCGCCCCTTTCCCTTGATTTTTGTCCCAGGCTTTGTTAATTTTCAGCTATTGCGTAGAGATGAGGTGAGGACGTGAAGATTGTCGTCGTTGGCGCCGGAGCCATGGGAAGTCTTTACGGAGGGCTTCTGGCCTCCTCGGGGGAGGAGGTCTGGCTGGTCGATCTCTGGAAGGAGCATATCGAGGCCATTCGGTCCAAAGGCCTTGCCATTGAGGAACAGGGCAGGCTGCAGACGATCAGAATTCATGGAACCACGGATATCGCTTCTGCCGGGAAGGCCGATCTCGTTCTCATTTTCGTGAAGACCTATCACACAGAAAAAGCGGTCGCGGAGAGCCTGGTTCTCCAGAAGGAGAATACGATCTTTCTCAGCCTCCAGAATGGCCTTGGAAACGAGGAGGTCATCTGCAGACAGGCAGATCCGAAAAGGGTCCTCCTGGGGGTGACCAACCACGGCGCTACGGTGCTGGGGCCCGGAAAGATCCGCCATGCGGGTTCGGGGAAGACCTATCTCGGAGAGCTCGATCAGAAGGAGACGGATCGGGTGAAGGAGATCGCCCAGGTCTTTCGTAAGGCCCGGGTCGAAACCGAGGTAACGACCCACATTTATCGCCTGATCTGGGAAAAGCTCGTCATCAATATCGGGATTAATGCGCTGGCTGCTGTCACAGGGGTGAAAAACGGACAACTTCTGGACCATCCTGAAACCCTGAAGCTCATGGAAGCCATGGTGTCCGAAGCGGTTGAGGTAGCCAGAAAGAAGGGGGTCGAAATCGAAGGGAACCCGCTCGAAAAGGTGATCGGAGTAGCGAAAGCAACAGCAGCCAACCGCTGTTCCATGGGACAGGATCTCGATAACCGGAGGAGAACGGAGATCGACGTCATCAACGGAGCCGTGGTAAGGGAAGCCGAGCGCCTGGGGATCCCCGTTCCTTATAATCGGACTATTACCTACTTGGTAAAGGTGATCGAAAGGGGATTTTGATACCGAAATCCGAAGCACGAAATTCGAAATCCGAAACAAACTCAAATCACCGAAATCCAAAATTCAAAATGGGAATTATATGAGTTTTGAGATTTAGGTCGTTTGAATTTGGAATTTGTTTCGAATTTCGATATTCGGATTTCGAATTTCCGAATTAGGAGGGGGAAGATATGGAGCGTAAAAAAGTGACACCCGTGGACATTCAGGTAATGAAGAAGGAAGGCAGAAAAATCACCATGCTCACGGCCTATGACTATCCCATGGCTCTTCTGGAAGATCGCGCGGGGATCGACATCATCCTGGTGGGGGATTCTCTGGCCATGACGGTGCTGGGTTACGAAAACACCCTCCCGGTTACGATGGATGATATGATTCGCCACACCCAGGCAGTGGTTCGGGGAGCGAAGCATGCTTTGATTCTCGGGGATATGCCGTTTATGTCCTACAACTGCTCGGGGCGAGATGCCATCATCAACGCCGGCAGATTTATGAAGGAAGCGGGGGCCGATGCGGTGAAGCTGGAGGGTGGAGTCAGTGTCAAGGAGATCGTGGGAGCGATCGTGAAGGCCGGCATTCCTGTCATGGGCCATATCGGGTTGACTCCTCAGACTATTTCAATGCTGGGTGGATTCAAGGTCCAGGGCAAGGACGCCAAGGGAGCCCAGAAGATCATCGACGACGCCCTTCAGCTTGAGGATGCAGGGGCTTTCTCTGTTCTTCTCGAAGCCGTTCCCGCACCCATCACGAAGATGGTGACCGAGCGGCTGACCGTCCCAACGATTGGAATCGGCGCAGGGGTATACTGTGACGGCCAGGTCCTCGTGGTTCATGATCTGCTGGGCCTCTTTGATCGTTTTACCCCCAAGTTTGCCAAGCAGTATGTGAACCTGAGCGAACCGATTTTTAAAGCATTCGAGTCGTATATCGACGAGGTCAGGAAAGAAACATTTCCAACAGATCAGCACAGTTTCCACATCGACGAAAAAGAGATGAATAAAATTAAAGGTTGAGGTCAAGGATGAGGTTGAGGTCAAGGATGAGGTTGAGGTATCCAATCTGGAAACCTGAGAATATTTAAAAGGAGGAGCATATGAAACGAACTCTTAGTATTGCGATTTCTGTAGCTTTGTTCATTGTGGGCATGGCCTGGATCGGTCCCAGCGCAGCACAGACGATCAATCTAAAGCTCGGCCACGCTGTGGCTCCGGAACATCCCTATCACCTCGGGGCTGTGAAGTTCGCGGAACTGGTGGCCCAGAGGACCTCAAATAAGGTAAAGATCGATGTCTATCCTTCCACCCAGCTCGGGAACGAACGGGACATGGTTGAGGGACTCCAGCTCGGAACCATTGACCTGGTCGTCACATCAACAGGTCCTTTGGGAGGTTTCGTCCCCAGGATGTTTGTCGTCGATCTGCCCTTTCTCTTCCGGGACCGGGAGCATGCCTACAAGGTCCTGGATGGTCCGATCGGTAGAGAGCTGCTCGATGCCTTTTCGCCAAAGGAAATCAAAGGACTTGCCTTCTGGGAAAATGGATTTCGCCAGATCACGAACAATGTTCGGCCCATAGAAAAGCCCGAGGACCTGAAAGGGATCAAGATCCGGACCATGGAGAATAAGGTTCACCTTGCCGCCTTCAGGGCCTTTGGAGCAAGCCCCACGCCCATGGCGTGGAGCGAGGTCTATACCGCCCTTCAGCAGAAGACGATCGATGGCCAGGAGAACCCTATTGCCATCATCTACACCCAGAAGGTTTACGAAGTCCAGAAGTATCTCACTCTGACCGGGCATTTCTATTCTCCCACGCCTCTTCTCATGAGCTTAAAGGTATTCAACGCACTGCCAAGAGATACCCAGAAGATCTTCCTCGATACCGCGATTGAATGTGCAACCTATGAGCGAAATCTCCTTCGTGATTCCGAGGCAAAGCAGCTCGCAGACGTGAAGGCGAAAGGGATGCAGTTGACAACTCCGAACAAGAAACCTTTCCAGGATGCAGCCGCATCGGTCTATCGGGAGTTCGAAGGCCAGTTCGGTAAGGAGATGATCGACAAGATCTTCGCCACGAAATAAGGGTGGGGAGATGGGGAGATAGGGGGAGCAAAAAACAGAAGAAAGAAGATGGGGAGATCAGGAGGCGGGGAGCGATCCAACATTGACAAACGTCCAAGCACCGCTGGGGGCGCAGCATGCTGCGTCCTGTCAGGCTGTGTAACCTTCTCCCCGCAATTATCTTGATAAAAAAACATGAATTCTGTATTACGGGTTCTCACGAAATTCGATAGTTCCCTCGCCAAGGGAGAGGCTGTGGCCCTGATCGGGCTTGCCTCGGTTATGACGGTGGTCGTTTTTCTCCAGGTCGTATTTCGCTATGTGCTGTCCCAGCCCCTTCACTGGTCTGAAGAGATCGCCCGGTACCTTTTCGTCTGGCTCTCCATCCTTGGAGCTACCCTGGGACTTCAGAAGGGGGGTCATTTCGGACTCGACGTCTTCTACCGGATGCTTCCAGACCGGGGAAGACGGGTCATGAGGCAGGTTATTCATCTCCTTATAGGGGCTGTTATTCTCGTCATACTTGTTCAGGGGATAACGCTTGTTCAGAAGACCTCTCTTCAGGAGTCTCCTGCCATGGGGATTTCGATGGGCTGGGCCTATGCTGCCCTTCCTGTGGGAGCAGCCTTCATGGCCATCCACCTTCTTACCATTTTCCTAAAGGACTGGAGTCATGGTGAGAGGGTGGAATGATGGAATGTTGGAATAATGGAGGATTGGCCATAGACAGAATGATAAGATTCTGGCCAAACAAAGGCCGCAAAAATATGAACTGCTTTGATCTTAGCCTCACCCAATATTCCATCATTCCATTATTCCAGCACTCCTGGGGGGCATTTAAGCGGGGAAGCCGATGGGTTTGATTCTCAGTGTTGCATTCATCCTCTTCATCGGGATCAACGTTCCCATAGCCTTCAGCATGGGCCTTGCCTCCATCCTGGGCCTGTTGTTGAAAGGGAGCATACCCCTTGTCATTGTCCCGCAAAAAATATTTACAGGCTCAGACTCCTTTCCCCTTCTTGCGGTCCCCCTTTTCATCCTGGCAGGAGCGCTGATGGATACGGGCGGAATCTCGCTGAGGCTTGTCCGCCTGGCACAGGCCCTGGTTGGCCATTTTAGAAACGGCCTGGGAATGGTTTCGATCGTATCGGAGATCTTTTTTTCCGGTATCTCCGGTTCCACGGCGGCTGACACAGCGGCGATCGGCTCCATTTTGATTCCGGCGATGAACCAGGCAGGCTATAGTCCTGCCCGGGCAACAGCCATCGTCTGCGCGGCCTGCGGGATGGGGATCCTGGTGCCCCCGTGCATCGCCATGGTCGTTTACGGAGGCGTTGCAAATGCCTCTATCGGAGCCCTCTTTGCGGGAGGATTTCTCCCTGCCTTCGTCATGGCGTCTGCGCTGATGATTCAACTGAACATTCAGGCACGAAGGTCGGGAGTCCCGTCGAGCCCGTGGCCGGGGGTTAAGCCCCTTGGCAGGGCCTTTAAAGAATCTCTCCTTGCCCTCTTCATGCCCATCATTATCTTCGGTGGTATTCTGGGCGGGGTTTGTACCCCTACGGAGGCGGCTGTACTCGCCGTGGCCTACGGGCTCGTGATCAGCATGTTCGTCTACCGGGAGATCAACCTTCGGAAACTCGGTGAAATCCTTGTTGAGACAGGCATCGTCACCGGGAAGGTGATGCTCATGGTGGGGATGGCCTCGGTGTTTGCCTGGATTCTTACCCGCGAGCAGGTTCCTCAGGCCCTCGCTAATTTCATCTATTCTCTGGGAGGAGGAAAGATCCTTTTCCTCTTCATCATCAACATTGCATTTCTTTTTCTGGGCGCTGTTCTCGAAGGGGTCCCGGCGCTCATCATGACCGTCCCCATCCTCCTTCCCATCGCGACCCAGTTTGGGATCGATCCCGTCCATTTCGGAATCATCCTGATCGCCAATATGGGGATCGGGCTCTTCCTTCCTCCCGTTGGCCTCGGGGTCTTCATCGGTTGCAGCATCGGAAAGGTGACTGTCGCCGAGGTTGCAAGACCTCTTCTTCCTTACCTCGGAGTCAATTTTGCAACCGTCCTCCTGATTACCTACTGGCCCTGGCTGACGATGGTCATCCCCAAGCTCCTTTTCAAGTCCTGAGGACAACGTCATCGTTATCCTTACCCTGTGTAGGGGCAGACCTTCGCGCCTGCCCTGATCTGGGCGCACACATAGGTGCGCCCCTACGTATACATTCCTCAACATTTTATCAGACAGGGGCCAATTCATGAATTGTCCCTGCGTGAATGTCCCGCATGCTCTGCGGATGCGTTTCCCGGACGCACCCGTCGGGCTACACTGGAATTGCCCACCCTGTAACCATTAACGATCCCAGATACACAGCGAGGGGAATGAGATGTGCGTATCGCAATTTGGCGAGCATTAAGGGAATATCCTCGCGATAGCCTCTTGCGGCCAGGGCAAGGGTTACGTCTTCTGCGCGCGAAAATGATCGATGAAGGATGGGCAGGATGAGGGCCTTCGCCTTCCGAAAGGGACTCTTGTTTCGGTCCGCAAAACGGGCCCTGTTGGCTAAACGGACCTCCTCGGCCTCATCAAGAACAAGTGAGAAGAAACGAAAGGTCAGTGCAACCATGAGTCCGATCCTTCGTCCAGGCAGAATAGGAATAGGCTTGAGAAGCCAGACAACCGCATCCTGAAGCTCCCGGGGGCGGGTGACGGCCGTGAAGAGGACAGCGTAACCAAGCATGAGCCCCAGTCGCCAGAAGGTGAAGGCCCCGACGTAGAATCCATCCTTGCTTACAGGAATCCAAGGAAGGACGAGGAGACGAGGGCCTGGAGTGAAGCAGACCTGAAAGAGAAAGAGGAAAAGAAGGAACATGAACCAGGTCTGCACATCACGAAAAAATAGCCTGAGAGGCAAGCGGGAGAAAAAGAGGAGAGCGCAAAGAAGGGCCGAGTTGAGAAGAAGCCATGGGAGGTGTGTGAAGAGGAGGCTTGCCGTGACCATCAGCAGCCCGAAAAACTTGCATCGGCCATCCCAGCGGTGAAGGAAAGAATTTCCCGGGGAATAGTGGAGGACTATTCGTTGAGCCATGAGATTTTCTCTCTTCCCAAAAGCGCATAACAGGGGGGCCGAACCCCAAAACGCTGGAGCTCTGACACGAGTCTTTCCGGGGGGCCTGAGAGCTTCAACTCGCCATGGTGGAGGACTGCGATCCTGTCTACATGAGCGATCACCTTCTCCACATCATGCGTCGTCACCACGAGCGTGTGTCCTTCACGGCGCAGCCGGATCATATGCCTGAGAGTTTCCTGAATGCCCGAATAGTCGAGATTGGAGAAAGGTTCGTCAAAGAGGATGATCTCTGGCCCCATGGCAAGCACTCCGGCGATGGCAAGGCGTCGCTTCTCTCCTCCTGAAAGGAGATAACAGGGCTTTTCGGAGAGACCCTGCAGCCCCATCGCCTGCAAAGCCCAGTCCACTCTCCGCGTGATCTCTTCCTGAGGGAGCCGCAGATTTTCGGGGCCAAATGCTACGTCCTCTCTCACTGTCTCCCCGACGATCTGACTGTCTGGATCCTGAAAGACCATACCGACATGGTAACGTGCTTTCTGATGTGCGAATGGCCCTTCAATACCGTTTATTTGAATCGACCCGGCACTGGGCCTGAGCAAACCGCAGATCAATCGAATGAGTGTGGTCTTACCGCTTCCGTTAGGACCGCAGACGAGGAGAAATTCGCCCTTGGGGATGGTCAGGTTGATGCCCTTCAGGGCATGCGTCCCATCGGGATATCGAAGATGAAGGTTTCTGATTTCGATCATCGCGGTCCAAACCAAATGATACTCACCACGTCCATCCTTCGACAGGCTCAGGACGAACGGATTTTGTTCATTGTTCAGGGTTTATCGTCCATCGTTTTTGTTTGCGTCTCTGCGGTGAATACCACTTTCTCAGTTTGTAGCTGCCGGTTCAAAACGGGCCGGACAGCTCGGGCGAGCACGAGGGCCGCTGACGCCTTGACAGCATCCCCGACGAGAAAGGGGATCATGCCTGCCATGAAGGCCTTCGTCCACGACATGCTTGTGATCATTCTAAGCCAGGGAACGCCGAGAGCATAGATTGCGAGCGACCCGGCTGCAACCGCCAGGATCTCCAGAGCCAGAAATCCCCGTGAGCGTTCCGAGATCAAACCGGTTATCCACGCCGAAAGAGCATATCCGAAAAGGTAGCCTCCCGTGGGGCCAAAGAAGTGGGCAAATCCTCCTTTGCCGCCCGCAAAAACCGGCATCCCAATTGCCCCGACCAGAAGATAAAGGGCGACGCTTGCAAGCCCCCATCGGCTCCCCAGGAGCAGTCCGGACAGGAGGACAAAGAGCGTGGAAAGAACGATGGGAACGGGCCCGATAGGAATAAAAATGTATGCGCCGACTGCCGTAAGGGCAGCCATGAGCGACGCAAGCACGATCCGTCTCAATTTTTCAATTGGCACGACAGCTCCTTTTCTCGACGATCCTATTGTAAACCAAAACAAAAAGTAAGGTTAACAAATAATATCCGTAATGTCAACGGTGCGACTGGCTGAGGTTGATTCGGGAGGCTGATCCCGTTATGGGTGGGGATCGATTGGAGGGTTCTCGTAGGGGCGGGTTTGAAACCCGTCCCTACGGGTTCTGGTGATATCCATTTCCCATCAAAGCTTTTTCAAAAGGCTAACGTGTTACGAATCTCTTTCAGTCGTCGAATTTGCCGGCGGGGCCCTTCGGTGCTGTTAGGATTGCTGCTTTCTCCGCAATCTTCGCTTCAGTCCATTCTGCGGGATTTTGAATACGGTCCACCTTCGAACCGAGGTCGTAGGAGCCTACCTTCAAAATTGCCTCTATGGCCAGGGAAGCGCTGTCCCGGGCATTGAAGACGTCGGTAATCATTTTGTAAGCGAAATCCTCGACGGCCTTCACCATCCCTTCCCTGATATCCTGAGGCTGGGCAAGAAGCTTATTCTCAAAGGGGAGGTTGAGGTTTTTGTAATCGCCTTTTTTCCAGCTTTTCGATTGGGCGTAGGCAACCATCTCCTGCCACATCTCTTCGGAGACTCCTTCGCCCTTCACCTTGCCGAAATTCCCTTCTTTGTCGAGGATAGCGTTTCCGTAATCGTTTACCTCCACGCCCCATGAAATCATCTGAAGAGCCGTGGCCACATTGGCCTTGGTCGTTCTCGTTTTCGTAGCAATCTGGCGGAGCCTCTCCGAGCTGTTGCCGGAAGTTCCGTGCTGGGCACCTGAAACCTTGTAAGGTATGAGTGCCTGGTGAATGTCAGCAGTCAATTGGACCTGAATCCCCGAGTCTTTCTCTTCAATGCCATGGGTCGTCCCATTGTTCAGGGCGATCCAGTCCGGGAAGATGTCGCGGGCATTGAGTCCCTGAATCAAAAACAAGGCCTCTTCGACCGTTGAAAGCCCTGCGTCTCCCTTAATTTCACCTACCTCGGTTTCAAAGCCGGCCCACTTGGGAACGTAAGGATTCAGTTCGATGCTGGCAAAAAGGTTCTTGTCATCAGGAAGATTGGAAGCGTCAATGGCGATGGAGGTCATGCCCGCCTCAACCATGGTCGGGATCTCCACCTTGGCAGCGGTAATGTCCTTGTCACTCTTGATTCCGTAGTGATCGGCATGAATCGCAACCGGAATGGTGATCCCGAGCTCATTGCAGATCGTGTCGACGAGGGTCGCCAGATTCCAGAAATTGACTGCGCAATAGGCCTTGGTTCCTCCCTCTGACTTGGCAATCTCAATGATAAGGGCTGAATTGGCCCGCTGGGCGGCTCGAAGGGCTCCGCGGATGACAAACTGGCTCCGGCCGTTTGCAGCGATGGCAATGGCTTTTCCCTTGGCAAGCATGGCCCGGTCTATCACCTTTCCGCTTACGATCAGGGCTTTGGAGTTAGGAAAAAGTTTCTTAATGTTGGGCGGTCGCCCGATCTCAAGGGCCTTCGCGAAATCTGTAGAATAAGACATGGTTTTACCCTCCTTTGAGAATCGAAATGATACATGCACTCACCGTACAATATACCACAGATGCCACCTAAACAGAAGTCCATAGGAGAAAGAATTTGAAGGTGGTATAATTGGGGGAGTCAACCGCCTCCCGGTGTTTGGGGGTATCATGAGAAAAAGGTCGATGGCAGGCTGAGGATAGAAACGTATGGAGGATAAAGAGATGCTGCATCAAAGTGAGTTCATCGGTAAATCGAAATGGAAGCTGGATACCCCGTGTCTCGTCATCGATCTGGATAAACTGGAGAAGAATATCGAAAGGATGCAGGCCCATGCAGCTCGTTTTGGCAAGAAGCTTCGGCCCCATGCAAAGACTCATAAATGTTCTCGCATTGCGGCGATGCAGATGGAGGCCGGTTGTGTCGGAATCTGTGTCGCCAAGGTCTCCGAGGCCGAGGTCCTCGTCAATAGGGGTCTCCGAGGAGTTCTCATCACCTCTCCGGTCGTAAGCGATTACAAGATCGAGAGGCTCATGGAATGCCAATCCCGCGATCCCGGGCTCATGGTCGTGGTGGATAACGGGTCCAATGTCAGAAAACTGAACGAGGTGGCATCGAGTCGCGGGGTCAAACTCAATGTCCTGGTCGATCTTGATCCAGGAATGGGCCGCACGGGAGTGGCTTTCAGCGATGGTGTGGCAATGGGCCAGTGGATCGATCGCCTCCCGTCCCTGCGTTTACGTGGAGTCCAGTGCTATGCAGGCCATGTTCAACACATCTCATCCTTCGACGATCGTCTGCGTCAATCCCTCCATTGGATGGGACAGGCTGGCGAGGTGGTGAGAGCATTGCGCCAAAAAGGGTTGCCCTGTGAGATTTTCACCGGGGCTGGAACAGGGACACACGAAATCGATTGCAGAATCCCGGATGTCACGGACTTACAGGTGGGCTCGTATACCATGATGGATGCTGACTACCTGAGTATCGGCTCCTCTCAAAACGCCTCCCGGTTCGAGAATTTTCCTCCAGCCTTGACGCTTCTCACCACCGTAATCAGCGTAAATCACCCCGGCTTTGTCACCGTGGACGCAGGCTTAAAGGCTCTCTACAAGGATGGTGGAACGCCCTATGTCCTGAATCCTCCAGGTCCAGGGTTACGTTACGAATGGAGGGGTGATGAACATGGAAAAATCACCATTTCAGATTCATCGGTCCGGCTTGAACTCGGAGATGTTCTCGAGATGGTCGTTTCTCATTGCGATCCGACCGTTAACCTGTTCGACGCATTGTACGTTACACTGAATGAAGTGGTGACGGAGGTCTGGCCTATTGACATGCGAGGGAAGTGCCAGTAGGACCCGGGAGGGAAAAGCTCAAGCCCGCTGACCATTCTCCACCGATTCTGAAATCCCGGGGCGGAACGGGATGGTTCTCAGGAGGGGTTTTTCAGGCGGGCGGATTCGCATCTCGAATCGTACTGACCAAGGTTACGATCTCATCTTCGGTTGATGAACCCTTTGTCAGGAAATAGTCTGCCCCGTATTTCTGCGCCGCTTCACGGTATTCGGGGAGATCGTAGCTCGTGAGAACGATCACAGTAATCCCCGGATAATCCCTTTTTATTCTCCTGGTCAATTCAAGACCGTTTTCCCCGGGCAACCGGATGTCCATAAAGATGAGATTGGGGGGAAAGGTCGTTACTTTTTGAATCGCCTCAGTCCCTTCTGTCGCCTCTTCAATTGGCATTTCCGGGAAACGTCTGAGGAGGATATCTTTGAGGATACGACGAAAAGAGAGATTGTCCTCTACAATGAGGGTTCGAAATGCTCTGGGTTCTTTGTTGTTGGAAGGATGTAAAGGGGTCATTTTTGCTCCTGATGGAGATGACATAAGCATAAGTCCTCCTCGCCCTCGTTCCATCTAAAATGGAAAATGATTGATCAGCGACAAATCCGCGTGCATAATCCTTCGGGAAAGGATAGGAAGAAGCCCGGTCATCCCCCAGGATTACCGCCCCGTAGATAACCTACTTTACTAATTTTGCAAGGTATGGTAAATAGGGTATACACAGTATTTTTCGACGGGAGATACAGTATTTTTAAAAAACAGGGGTAGATAAGCCAGGAAAGGCGGGGATTCTATGGCTCAAAAACATCGCGTCGTGATTGCTGAAGACTATACCATCCTCCGGGAAGGACTTCGGTCCCTGCTCTCTTCGCATGCGGAATTTGAGATCGTTGGAGAGGCGGAGGATGGCCGGCAAGCGATCCAGATGGTTGAAAAGCTCAAGCCCGATCTGATCCTCATGGACCTCTCGATGCCGAGGATGAATGGAATGGACGCCATCCGGGAGATCAAGAAGCATTGTCCAGGAACAAAGGTCCTCGTCTTGACCATCCATAAGGCGGAGGAGTATATCCTGGCTACCCTTCAGGCAGGGGCCGATGGGTATGTATTGAAGGACGCCACTCACGGGGAACTCGCCCTGGCCGTTCGGAACGTATTGGCCGGTAAGCCCTATCTGAGCCCAGGAATTTCCGAAAAGGTGATCGAAGGGTATCTGAAAGGAAGAAAGACCTTCAAAACCACCACATCATGGGGGACCCTCACCCAACGGGAACGGGAGATTTTGAAATTGATTGCCGAGGGATATAAGAATAGCGAAATTGCGGATTATCTCTATATCAGCGTAAAGACGGTTGAGAAACATCGGGCCAACCTGATGAAGAAGCTCGACCTCCACAATACTTCAACCCTTACCGCCTTCGCCATCGAGAAAGGTCTTGTCAGCAAATGATACTGCATAATCCGGATTGCAGTATGCAGTGCTTTAAGTCTTGAACGCGCTCTCAGGTCGAAGTCTTTAACTTCGAACTCCCCACTCGCGACTCCGAACTGCGAATCTCACACGACGTTGTATTCGAGGATGGGTCTGCCTTCGCGGAAGCGGTTCAGGCCGAGGGAGGTCATATCGAGAGTGTGGGCCTTCCCATCAAGGATCTCCTCAGCTAAGAGGAGACCGCAGACGGGGCCGTGCATGAAACCGTGGCCGGAGAAGCCATTGATCAGATAAAATCCCTCCACGTCGGGTGCCTTTCCGAGGATCGGGTGGGCGTCCGGACTGACCTCATAGAGACCTGCCCAGCGACTGCTGATGCCGGCATCTGCAAGTGGGGGCATCCTTGCCATGGCCGCATCGAAGTGGACCAGTTCCCATTCGCGATCAACCTGTTGACTGAAGCCGGGAGGCTCGTCTGAATTCGACATGCCGGTCAAAATACCCCGCCCTTCTCGATGGAAGTAGAGATTTTTGGCAAATTCGATGACGAAGGGGAAATCGGATGGAAGTTGGGGAATCGGCGTAGTCACTGCGATCTGCCGGCGCACGGGGAGAACGGGTATCTCTACGCCCGCCATGGATCCTATCTCAGCTGCCCAGGGTCCTGCCGCGTCGACTACTACGGGCGTAAAAATCTCGCCTTCTCTGGTCTTTACACCCCGGATGCGGCCTTTTTCGAGATCGATGGCCGTCACTTCAATTCCGCTAAGGCATTTTGCTCCCAGACGCCTGCTGCCGGCGATGTAACCCTGAACAACACTGTTCGGGTCTGCAAGGCCGTCACGTGGGCACCACGTAGCCGCCAAAACGTCATCGAGGTTCATCAGGGAAAGGCGGGAGCGGACCTCGTCACCGGTGAGCCATTCTGTCATCACCCCGAGACGGTGCTGCAAGGCAATGCTGGCCTTAAAAGCATCAATATCTTCCTCCCGCGTTATGAGAAAGAGGTAACCGCAGCGGCGAAGATCAATGGCCTGGCCCAGCTCCTCTTCGAACCGGTCAAGCATGGGAAGGCTTAGGAGGGAGAAGCGGATGTTGATCTCCGTGGCGAACTGATAGCGAATGCCACCGGCGCATTTGCCGGTGGCCTCCTGCCCGAAGAGAGGGTCCCGCTCAAGAAGGACAACATTTCTGCAGCCTTTAAGAGCGAGATGATAGGCGGTGCTCGCGCCCATCACGCCGCCGCCCACGACAACCACATCTGCAGTCTCGGGGAACTCGGTCATCGCCTCAAACTCAACAGGGCCAGAAGGCCAAAAGCCATGATGATCGCACCAGAGATCCGATTGACCCATTTTAACATAGAAGGACTGAGCTTTCTTCCCAAGAGGCTCACCCCGCCACTGAGGATAAGCCACCAAAGGGCGGAGCCAATGAACACACCCGCGACCATGATTCCAGCCGAGAGATAATTACTATCCCCACCTCCCATACCCAACGCGGCAAAGATGGCCGCAAAGGAGAGAATGGTCAGTGGGTTGGTGAGGGTTAGAAAAAGCGTGGATCCAAAAGCGTGAAGAAGGCCAGGGTTTTCTATTGAAAGACCCTCTCGGCGCGGGTTTGCCCAGAATGCCTTGGCACCGAGATAACAGAGGAAGAGACCACCCATAAGGCGAAACCAGAATTGCTCCTGGATCAAAATATTAGAGATGAAGGTAAGGCCAAAGGCGGCGATGGAGCCGTAAATCGCATCTGCAGTCGCAGCTCCCAGACCAGACACGAGTCCACGCCCCATCCCTTCGGTTAGGGTGCGACGGATGCAGAGCACGCCGATCGGCCCGACAGGGGCAGCGATGGAGAAGCCAATGACGAGTCCGCGGAGGAAGAATTGAATATCCATCACTTAGAAAAAACGCAGGGCGCAGAGTGCATAGCGTCAGAAACCAGACTTCAATGCAAAATTCAAAATGAATAGGATTTTTGATTGAAAATTTGCATTTTTCATTTTACAGCTTGCAATTTGCACTTTTTATTTATGTTTCTCCCAGGTAGGCCTTTCGCACCATCTCGTTTTTCCGCAAATTCTCGGCGGAATCGCTGAGCACGATGACACCTGATTGCAGCACATAGCCCCGGTCCGCCACCTGGAGAGCCATCCGTGCGTTCTGCTCCACCAGGAGGATGGTTGTCCCGCTGGCATGGAGTCCCCGGATCGTATCGAAAATGCTATCCACCAGAACGGGCGCCAGTCCCATGGAAGGCTCGTCCATCAGGAGGACTTGTGGATTCGCCATGAGAGCCCGGCCGGTTGCCAGCATCTGCTGTTCACCACCGCTGAGAGTCCCGGCAACCTGTTTCCATCGCTCTTTCAATCTTGGGAAGAGTGTAAAGACCCTTTCCAGGTTTGCGCTGACGATCTGGTGATTGGCAATGATGAAAGCACCCATCTCCAGATTCTCCGTTACGGTCATCCGACCAAAGACGCGGCGCCCTTCGGGAACCTGAACCATCCCTTTAGCCACAATCTCATGTGGACGACAACGGCCGAGGTCTTCACCATCAAGTCGAATACGCCCTTGGCGCGGCCGCAATAAACCGCTCAAGGTCTTGAGTGTGGTACTCTTGCCCGCTCCATTGGCCCCGATCAGGGTTACGATCTCGCCTTTCTCAACGGTGAAGGAAATGCCCTTCAAGGCATGGATATGTCCATAATAAGCGTGTATCTGCTCCACCTCAAGCATTGCCATATGAACAACCCTCTTGGTCGCTTAGTCTCGTAGTCGCTTGGTCGCCCGGTCTTGCAGTCCTGTAGTTCAGTTGAGGGACCACCTCATCACTATGCGACGCCGCGACTTTTAGGCCGCTTCTGCCGCACTTCCCCGTCCTAAGTATGCTTCGATAACCTTTGGATTTTTCTGAATTTCTATGGGGGTTCCCTCCGCGATCTTGACCCCGTAGTCGAGAACGGTCACCGTTTCAGAGATGCCCATGACTACCCTCATCTGATGCTCAATGAGCAAGATGGTGATGCCGAGTTCGTTGCGCAGGTGCTGAATAAAATCCATCATGTCCTGCGTTTCACGAGGGTTCATGCCTGCCGTCGGTTCGTCGAGAAGCAACAGCTTGGGGCGGGCGGCCAATGCACGACCAACCTCCAGTCTTCTTTGGTCACCATAGGGAAGGTTCTTCGCTAGAAAATCACCTTTGCCGGTGAGGTTGACAAACTTGAGAAGACGTCGGGCCTCCTCTGTGGCTTCCTTCTCCTCCTGGCGTGTCGCGGGCGATCCTAAGACGATTCCCAAAAATCCAGCTTTTAAATGAGCGTGGAGTCCTACGAGGATATTCTCCATCGCTGTAAGGTTCGGGAAGAGCCGGATATTCTGATAAGTGCGTGCAATTCCAAGGCGGACAATTTGATCAGGAAGTTGGCCCACCAGCGAATGGTTGTTGAAAAGGATCTCTCCGACTTCAGGCCGGTAAAACCCGGTCACACAGTTAAAGAAGGTCGTCTTGCCAGCGCCGTTGGGTCCGATGATGCTGTGGATGCTGTGTTCCTCGATCTCGAGATCCAGGTCCCCCACCGCAACCAGTCCGCCGAAACGTTTGGTAACCTTGTGTGTTGTAAGAATAGCCATGAGATTTCCTATTTATTGGACTCAGAGTCTGAAATGGAGTCTGATCCGGTCTCGGCAGATTCTTCCTCGTGTAACTCGCGGCGATGTATCGCCTCTGGCCATAGACCCTCTGGCCGGAGAAGCATCATGGCCACCAGAGCCGCGCCATAGACGAAGAGCCGATACTCGGCAAATTCTCTTAGCAGTTCGGGTAGGCCCACCAGCGCGATGGCTCCTACAAGAACGCCCGGAATACTTCCCATCCCGCCCACGATAATCAGGCATACGATATTAATGGAGATCATCACATTGAAACTGTGGGGATAGACGGAGCCGAGCTTGCTGGCGAAGATAGCGCCGCTCAGCGCGGAAAAGCCAGCCCCGGTCGCGAAGGCCAATAATTTGGTGGCTACGAGATTGATTCCCATAGCCTGGGCCACATCCTCATCCTCGCGCACGGCCATCCAGGCCCGCCCCAACCGAGAGTCTCTTAGACGCCAGGAGATAAAGGCAACGAGCAAACAACCAGCGAGAATGAGATAGTAAATCTGCTGAGGACCAGCGAACTCGAAGCTACCAATGAAAGCCTTAGGGATTTTCCCAATACCTTGGGCTCCACCCAACCACGGTCTCAGAAAGTCCGAGAGGACAAGAATCCGAATGATTTCACCAAAACCTAAGGTTACGATGGCGAGATAGTCGCCGCGCATCTTGAGGACAGGAATGCCCAGCAGCACTCCGGACAGGACACCCATGATAATGGCAAAGGGCAGTGCCTGCCAGAACGAGAAGCTGAAGAAACCCAACTCGGGCGAGGTCAATACCGCCGTCACATAAGCGCCAATGGCGAAGAAGGCCACATAACCGAGATCCAAGAGGCCGGCAAAGCCAACAACGATATTTAGCCCCAGACCCAAAAGGACGTAGAGGCCCACGATCGTGAGCACCTCGCTCAGGAAGAGACCGAGAACTCGGGGAAGGACAAACAGGATGCCGAGAAGAATAAGAAAACTCCCTATCCGCAGGATACGCCGCAATCCAGGGGAAAGGCGCTGCAGGCCAGTTTGGACTGCAGCGCCCTTGCGGTCCCAGAAGTAGATGATGGCAGCAATCAGGATGAACAAAGCAATGGCCCCATAGAGGCTGAGTCCATTAACTGCGAATAGCCACTCGTTGATGATGGCAACAGGGCCCCAGAGGGCGAAGGTGGGACGCAATAAATCCTGCAATACCCCGGCCGCAACGATGCTGCCCAAGGATGTTACCAATACGCGACGAGTGAGTCGGGGCACGAGATAGAGCGCACCTCCAAGGACGCCACTGAGGGCTCCCGCTCCCAGAAGGAGGAGAAGGCCAGATTCTATCCCTTGATCGAAAGTGAGCAACTTATAAAGGGCAGGCATGGCGTTGACGAAGACTTTACGCAGATTGATCACGTTCCCCACAATGACCAGAAGAGAGAGCACGCCACCTAACACCAATCCCGAGAGGAAGCTGTTGGCGAGGACTCGTATTGGCTGAGGTTGAACGGTCCGTTTGGCTGCCAGATAGGCCATAAACAGAGCAACCAAAAGCAGGAGGGTGTGGCCCATGGAGATGGCTTGGCTGATGATATCGCGTTGGCTAAATGCCCCGACCATGCCGACGAGACACAACAGGACCTCTATGATGCCACCAATCAAACCGATCTTTAAGGCTTGCTTCATCTCGTTTGGCTCCGCTTATCGTCGCGTGCCTTTATCGTCGCGTGGTCGCGTCGTCTTGTAGTCCTGTCGTCGGACCAAACGACTACCCGACCAAGCGGCTACACGGCCATTCGACCACACCACCAAACAACTGGGCGACTATTTGACAAATCAGGCTTTTTTCACTGCCAGACGCTCTCCCAGAATGCCCGTGGGTCGAAAGATCAATACCAGCACAAGCATGGTAAAGGCAATCGCATCCTTCAGTTGGTAAGGTGCCTTGATGCCTAAACCGTCCAAGAAAAGACTGGGCCCCAGGGATTCGAAAAGGCCGAGGAACATTCCACCCAGCATTGCCCCGGGTATATTGCCGATGCCCCCAAGCACCGCAGCAGTAAAGGCCTTGATCCCCGGGATAAAACCCATGAAAAAGTGCACCTGCTTGAACATCAGGGCATAGAGAACTCCTGCTGCTCCTGCTGACATGCCACCGATGACAAAGGTGGTGACAATCATCCTGTCGATATCGATTCCCATGAGGTAGGCGACCTCCTTATCTTCGGACACGGCGCGGATCGCCTTCCCGACACGGGTGCGCTGGACAAAAGCATAGAGGCCAGCCATCATCAGTGCGGCAGCGGCAATCACTACTCCCTGAATCTTCAGAATCCGATATGCACCGATAAGCCATTCACCCTGCAAGGCCTGAACCACCGGATAGGCCTGGAAACCGGATCCATAGAGTCCTCGGAATGTGTATTGGAGAAAGAAGGAGGCTCCAATGGCGGTGATAAGAGGGATCAATCGGGGTGCAGTCCGTAAGGGCCGGTAAGCAATCCGTTCCAGTAGAACTGCGATCAGTGTGGAGGTAGCCATAGAGACAATGAAAATAATGATCAAACAAAGGATCGGTTGACGATCAAGAAAACCGGATGAGTAGAAGGTGGCTGCCACGAAGTACGCGGTGTAGGGGCCACTCATGAAGACTTCGCTGTGAGCAAAATTGATCATCCGGAGAATACCGTAAACCATGGTGTAGCCCATCGCGATGAGGGCATAGATGCTTCCCTGAGCTAAACCAAAGATCACAAAATCAAACCAGTGGTGAGAAGTGTATCGACCTGCTCTTAGGGTGGCTGTCGTTCCCACAATGATCAAAGCTAAAATTGCCGCCCCGATGAACCACATGACCATATCTGTGGGCGTGATCCGTTCTCTCCAGCGTTGCAGCATATTAGCCTCCACCCCTTCAAATCGCTTAACAAGCCCAATCTTGCCCTCTTTTCACGAAATGGTCAAGAGCAAAATAGGCTTATGAGTTCCAAATTATTAGGATGAGCCGGGAACGATTTCCGTGCCCGACTCATCCTTCTGTTGACAACAAAAACCTGGTTTTTAAGAGAGACACAGGTTACTTCTTGGCCGGCGTTGGCTTGGCCGGTGCTGGCTTGGCCGGAGCTGGCTTGGCCGGAGCTTCTGCATAGGGTTTCCAGATCGGTGTATCCGGCAAGACTAAGTTCTTAACATTTGCTTCGGTGGTCTTGTAGACCCCGATTTTCGGGTCTGCACAGTCACCGTATTTGTCGCAAGTTATTGTTCCGGTTAAACCTTTGAAGTTCTTTGTTCCGTACAAAGCATCCCGGAGGGCCTTTCGACCAATGCAGAGCGTTCCGTCTGGCGATTTCTTGGCCACTTTCTCGATGGCGGCAAAGATGATCATGGCCGCGTCATAGGCTTGGGCATGGAACGGAGCTATCGGCTTTTCGCCATATTTCTTATTATGCTTTTCGAGGAAGGTCTTGTAGCCTCCGGCGTAAGTCGAGAAGTCCGGGCTGGAGTGGAACATACCGACAGCCGTCTCACCGGCAGCTTTATAGAAGTCCGGAGAGAAGATGCCGTCCGCACCCATCAGATAGGTCTTCTCCAAGCCCTTTACCTCCTTCACCTGACGTGTGATGTGTCCACCCTCTGCGATAAAGATGGGGTAGTAGATAAATTCAGGGTTGCCTGTAGCGATTTTGGTTAGAACTGGTCGCATGTCTGTGTCGCCAACACCAACAGCCTCCTGAGCCGTAATAGTTCCTCCCAGTTTCTTGAATCTCTCTGCAAAGACGGCCTGAAGCTGCTCGGCATAGGGACTTCCATCGTGGATAGTCGCAGCCCTCTTGACCTTCAATTGCGTCCAGGCAAAATCAGCTGCCACGGCTCCCTGGATCTTATCGTTATGGCACGTACGGAGATAGCCGTCGTATTCTGGCCCTCGCTTCGGGTCTGTGAGCATTGGTGCGGTATTCGAAGGCGATACCGTGACGATTCCGGCTTTCCAGAGGATCGGCGCGCCAGGGCGGGCCTCGCTTGAACAGTTCGAACCGATTGCGGCCACAATCGTGGGGTCGGCAGCAAGTTTGGTTGCAGCAGCCTGTCCGCCCTCGGCGTTGCAACCTGTGTCTTCAAAGGACAGCTTGATAGGATGGCCAAGGAGTTTGTTACCTTTGTCATCCGCAGCGATCTCGACGCCGCGCCTCGTATCTGTTCCGAGCGAGGCGTTTGCTCCTGCAATGACCATCCAGCCGGCGATGTGGATCGGCTCATCAGGCTTGATCATTATCACACCAATCGGGTCTTCACACTTGGCCGGTGCAGCCGCGAAGGCAAAACTTGAAATGAAGCCAAAAACCACCATCAGAACCAGAAACAAAACAGACCATCTTTTCATAGAAATCCTCCTTTTTCTTAGAATCTCGATATTGGGCAACGAAGAACCGGTGCCTATCCGTACACCAGGCGCATCACCTCCCTTTTCAAAGAGTCAAGAACCAGAGCTGAACAGATTTTCCTCAGCCTCCCTCCAGGCCCCTCGCATGAGGGTAAGTTATCTTATTAAAACCTTGGGTCATTTGTCAAGTGTGAATTGAAAGGGGATTCGCAATCTGCCATCAGATGTATTTCTTCACTGCCTCCAGACTTCTCCAGAGGTGGGGCTCCTCGTGGGGCTCGATGGTAAAGATCGGATTCAGCTCCATTCTTGAAAGGAGATTAAAGAACGAATCGAAATCGGCCGTTCCCTCGCCGACAGGCAGATGGTCGTCCATCTCGCCCCGGTTGTCGTGGAGGTGGACCTCGGCTAAATAGGTTCCCAGGGTTTCCATCCAGGTCCGGACAGAGGTCTTGCTGAAAACGTTCTGATGACCCATGTCGAAGCAGAATCGGAAACGGGGGGAATCGATCTTTTCGATGAGGGCCTTCAGGCTGTCCGGGGTTTCTTCGAAGACATTTTCAATGGCGAGGGTCAGGCCCATCTCCTCAGCCCTCTTAACGAGAGGCCGCCACGTTTCGAGACTGCTCTTGAGCCAGAGGTCGACATTACCATCAAATTTCCATTTTTCGTATCCCGGATGAAAGACGACCGCCTTCGGCCGCAGGATCGCGGCCAGTTCCACCGTCCTGGAGAGTCGATCGAAGGTGACCTCTTTAATCCTCCGGTCAACCCCGCCGGGACTGAGGTCCATGAAGGGACCATGGAACGTTCGTTCGAGTCCGTTCCCGTCAAGTATTTCGCCAACTCTCTTCACATCAGATCGACGGCAGGTATCGAGGTCCTCTCCGCTGAAATAGACCTCTGGATGGATACGGTACCTGCTTACAAAATCGAGCCGTTGAAGGAGCATGGAGTAGGGAACATTAATGTGCAAATGAGGCATTGTATGGTTCTCCATTTCTGGTTTATCTGGTTCAGTTGAACAATACAAGGAACAGAAAAAATATATCATTCTGCGCAGCAAAAGACAATTCCCGCCTGGAACAATTTCTTCGCCCCACCCTCGCCATTGAAATGGGGAGAATAATTGTTGTATAAAGACTTTCAGGGAGGACCTCCTTTTATGTTTAATATCGGATTGCCGGAGATGCTGATCATCCTGGCGATTGCCCTGATCGTCTTCGGACCCAACAAACTCCCGGAACTGGCCCGGGCCTTTGGCAAGGCAATGAGGGAGTTCAAGAAAGCGACCGAAGAGGTGAAGGAAAGCTTCCGGGAAGAGACCAAAGATCTTGAAGAGCTGAAAAGCAGTATCACAGACCAGAATCTTCTGACCGACCTGGCCGAGGCGATGAGCGAGGAGGAGAAACCTCCGGAAGCACCCCAGCCATCGGAGATGCCCGCGGAAGTTGCCCAGGCTGAAGAACCTCCTGTCTTAGCAGATGCGAGCACCGAAGACATAGCATCTGACGCGGCTGTGGCACCCGAAGGAATTCCCTGCCCCGAGAAGGCTTCGACACCAGGAGAGGGAGAGAAGATAGAAGAAGTCAAGAAGGAGGAGCCGAAAGAAGCAAAAGAAGGCATTCCCTCCCATGGATGAGAAGAAGCTCTCCCTAACCGCCCACCTCCAGGAATTGAGAAAACGGCTGATCTTCTCCTTTATCGCTGTCGGCGTGGGTTTTTTCATCTGCTATGCCTTTTCCGATACTCTCTTCGATATTATTGCAAAACCGCTGATGAAAGTGATGCCTGTTGGAGGGACGCTGATCTTTACCAGCGTGGCCGAGGCTTTCTTTACCTACATGAAGGTGGGCTTTATCGGTGGCCTCATCCTCGTGTCCCCATTTGTGCTTTACCAGGTCTGGGCCTTCGTGGCCCCCGGTCTTTACCAGCACGAGAAGCGATACGTCATCCCCTTCGTTCTCGGAGGTTCCTTCTTCTTTGCCCTGGGCATCCTCTTTGCCTATTTCGTTGCCCTTCCCTATGGTTTCAGGTTTCTCCTGGGATTTGCGACCGATTTCATCAAGCCCCTTCCAAGCATGAAGGAGTACCTCTCCTTCAGCATGAAGTTCCTGCTCGCCTTCGGGCTTGTTTTTGAATTTCCCATGATCCTGGTCTTTCTGGCAAGAATCGGATTGATCAACTCAAAGACACTGGCCCGACAGAGGAAATACGCCATCCTTCTCATCTTCATCTTCGCTGCCGTCATGACCCCACCCGACCTCATCTCCCAGGTCCTCATGGCCATTCCCCTCATAGGCCTTTACGAGCTGAGCATCCTTCTTGCAAAGATTTTCGGCAAGAAACAGCCCAAAACTCCTGCGGGAAGCGATGTCAAGGCCTCCGGCCCAGCGTAATCCAGGTGGTCATAAGAAATAGAATCCCCATCGCTGACACGGTCGTTGCTTAATAGGATTTCAACGAGCCGAACGTTAATAGTACATAATGCCCCATGCCCGGAGGGCACCCTCGAACCATGAAAATTAACTGTATCTCCCCTCTCCCTTGACGGGAGAGGGTGGGGGCGGGGGTGAGGGTGAGTCAAAGCCTTTGCCCCCTCACCTCAATCCTCTCCCACGGAGGGGAGAGGAGGTACTTGTGTGGTTATTTTCTAACGGGCGACTTGCAGCCCCGTTTTCTTTAGTGATGGTGTAAGTCCATCCCTTCCATGGCCGTGAAAGTGGGAGGAGGTCAACAGCAGGATTATCACTCTGGAGCAGACCTTCCCGCCGTCCCA
>Ga0209777_10000383_pt1 | contig 74286 bp, 64 predicted proteins | sample FrelakmetHBP12HB_FD_187147 | JGI IMG/M metagenome (GOLD analysis project Ga0209777, IMG submission 187147) | Freshwater lake sediment microbial communities from the University of Notre Dame, USA, for methane emissions studies -HBP12 HB (SPAdes)... | ecosystem: Environmental > Aquatic >...
ACCTCATCCACCACCCAGACCACCCATGGACCAGACCACCACCTTCCCCGCCCACCTCCACCACACCACAGTCAACAACATCATGACACCCGCCAAAAACCTCACCACCATCACCGAAACCACACCACTCACCGACATCATCACACTCCTCCAAAACCACGACCACCTCTGGGTCGTCCCCGACACCAACCCCCACCACCTCACCGGCATCATCACCACCACCGACGCCCTCACCACCTTCACCACACCCACCACCACCCACGACTACGACAAACCATCACCCACCTCACTATCCTACAACCTCCCCCTCACCGCCAAAGACCTCATGACACCCAAACCCTACACCCTCACACCCACCGACACCCTCCACACCGCAGCCACCCTCATGAAAGATAACAAAATCACCCAACTCCCCGTCATCGACGACACCCAAACCCTCCTCGGCGAAATCACCAGCCGCCACCTCCTCACCCTCTACCTCCAACAACCACACCATTAAAACAAAGCAAACTATTTATTTTTCCAGCAAATCAGGACACCAGACAATGACCTTAGAGATCTACAACTCACTGACCCGCACCAAAGACCCCTTCACCCCACTTAAAAACAAAACCGTCACCATGTACGTCTGCGGCATGACCGTCTACAGCGACGCCCACATCGGCCACGCCCGCACCTACGTCGCCTTCGACATCATCCGCCGCTACCTCGAATACCTCGGCAACACAGTCCTCTACGTCCAAAACATCACCGACGTCGACGACAAGATCATCGCCGCAGCCAACAAAGAAAACGTCAACCCCCTCGACTACTCAAAAACATACACCAAACGCTGCCTCGACGACCTCGCCGCCCTCGGCATCCGACCCGCCGACCTCTACCCCAAAGCCTCAGAGAACATCCCGACCATGATAGCCATGATCCAACAACTCCTCGACAAAGGATACGGCTACACCGCAGGCGGCGACGTCTACTTCTCCGTCGACCGCTTCGACGACTACGGCAAACTCTCCGGCCAACGCCCAGACGAGATGAAAGCCGGCGCCAGAATCGACCCCGGCGACCTGAAAAAAAGCCCGCTCGACTTCGCCTTATGGAAAGCAGCCAAACCCGACGAACCCTCCTGGGACTCACCCTGGGGACGCGGCAGACCCGGCTGGCACATCGAATGCTCCGCCATGAGCGGAAAATACCTCGGACTACCCTTCGACATCCACGGCGGCGGCATGGACCTCCGCTTCCCCCACCACGAAAACGAAATCGCCCAAGCCCAAGCAGCGACCGGCAAACTCTTCGCCCGCTACTGGATCCACATCGGACTGCTCACCATCAACGGGGAAAAGATGTCCAAATCCCTCGGTAACTTCGTCACCGTCCGCGACCTCATCGCCAAATGGGACCCTGAGGTCGTCCGCATGTTCTTCGCCCAAACCCAGTACCGCAGCCCGCCAGACTACACGGAAAAAGCCTTAGGTGATGTCGCGAAAAGCCTGGAACGGCTCCATCGTGTCAAAGAACGCCTCCAGACCTACGCAGCAACCAAAGACACCGCAGACACTGGCAATCGGACACCGATCGACTCAGACTATGAATCCAGCGTCGAACGCCTCAGCACCGAGTTTTCGACGGCGATGAATGACGACTTCAACACCCCCAAAGCCTTCGCCGCCCTCTTCGACTTCGTCAACGCCAGCAACAAATACCTCGAGGCGGCAGAGGTCCCCAATCCCGCACTGTGCCACAAGGCCCTTCAGACGTATGTCCATGTAGGCAACGTCCTGACGCTGTTTCAAGAACGTTCCTTTGTACCCACGGAGGATCCTGCTCTTGTAGCAAAGCTTGAGGAACTCAGCCGCCGCTATCCTGTCTCGGTGAAAAACCTGACAATGACAGGGTTGCTTGATGCCCTGCTGGCTGCCCGCACGGCGGCTCGTAAAAACAAACAATGGGATGTCGCGGACGGCATCCGCAAAGACCTCGAAGGAATGGGCTTTGAGATCCAAGATACCGCCCAAGGATCGGCCTGGAGGAAACGATAAGGTATGAGACGCGTCCTGGTTGGTTTTGACGGCTCCGAAGGAGCCGAAAACGCATTTAACAAAGCCATGAGCATTATTGATGATTCCGGGGAAATCATCCTGATTGCTGTGGTGCTGAAACCGTCTGGTTCAAAGCCGCTAGATGCTCATAATGGGCAGACGATTAAGGCTCGAGCCAACAACATCCTCAACATCGCCATTCGGGACGTTGGGGAACATGAATATTCAATAGTAGGAATCGTGCGTGAAGGCGATGATATCGCCTCCGTCATCATCGATGCCGCCAGCGAGCTGAACGTCGATGCCATTGTGCTCGGTAGTAAAGGGTCTAGTGAGCTTGGCCGGTACCCGATCGGCAGCGTCGCCAATAAGGTCGTACAGTTCGCGAAGAAGCCCGTGATGGTCTGCCGTTAGTCAAGCGTTGTGTTTACTTGCCTTTGCTCTGATGGGCGCGGATGCTGGGTCTGATTTTTTCTGCGCCTTTGCCCTTGTACATCAGGCCGCGGCCTTTCTGTCCGGCGCTGGTCTTGCCGCGGAGTACACGGCGGCGGTTGGGAAGGGCGGAGATCCAGTTGATGACCGGGTCGTTGACGATGGCGGGATGGGCGGGGTCGACGAGGATGACTTCGTAGAAGTGGTTAATCCCGTCTTTGCCGACCCAGTAGGAGTTGAGGACTTCCATGTTGGGGTAGTGGGCTGCGGTGCGTTCCTCGGCGATGCGTTGGATGCTTTTCGCTGCGGTGAGTTTCGTGGTTCCGCGGGCTGAGGGTTTGCGGCCGCCTTTGATTTGGTGGCGGTGGAGTCCTCCGTGTCGGACGTGGGCGCGGACGACGACGTAGCCGGGTTTGGCTTTATATCCTAAGGAGCGTGCTCGGTCGATGCGCAGGGGTTTGTCGACGCGGTGGAAGTTTTCTTCAGTCCTCCATTGGATGAGGCGTTTCTTCTGAGGGGATTGGTAGGAGGTGTCCGGTTTTTTCCATTGATCGCCGATGTAGCCGTAGACGCTTTTAGCCATAGGGTATCGCCATCCTGTTGGTGGACTGGTGGTAGAGGCATAGGAAGGGGAATGTTTATTTAAAACTTTTGCCGGGGTTGTTAGGGGTTTTTGGTGGGTGTTTGTAGGGGGGTGATGGTGGGGGTGGGTCGGTCCCATTCGATGTGGAGGTTGGTGGATTGGTGTTGGATTTCGAAGTCGTGGAGGTCGGGGTTGAATTCTTCGATTTTGAGGATGAGGTAGTTGGTGGTGTGGTGGCCGATGTTGTGTTGGGCGAGGTCGATGGGGGTCCATCCTTGGGTGGGGGTGAGGGTTTCGGCCCAGGCGTGTCCTTCGGGGGTGGTGGTGCCTGGTTGGATGTGGTAGCCGGTGAGTCGTCGGCTGGGGATGCCGCGTAGTCTGGCGAGGGTGATGAAGAGGTCGGTGAATTCGTCGCAGTCGCCGATGCCGGTGCGGAGGGCTTCTTCGGCGCCCCAGCGTTTGTCTTGGGGTTCGGGGGTGTGGATGATAGTGGGGATGATGGTGGAGACGGTGAGGATCCATTCTTGGAGGCTGTCGGTGTGGAACCAGCGTTGGTCTGCGAGTTCTTTGATGGTTTTAGCGTTGAGGGGCCAGTAGGGGTGGCTTTGTTTGTATTTGTGGGCAAGTTCGAGTGGTATGTCGGAGATGCGGCCGTAGTCCTGTGGTGGGTGGGCGGGATGTGGGGTGATGGCGATGGTGCGTTCGAAGGAGAGGGTGCCGCGTGGTGGGACGTGGCCGTTGTAGAGGAAGTAGGTGTTGAGTCCTTTGGTTTTAAGGGTGCAGCCTGGTGGTGGTTGGGTGAGCTGTACGGTTTGTCGGTAGGGTGGGTAGTGGTAGAATTTGAGGCGGAGTGTGGGTGCGCCGGTGTGGGCGTGAAAGATGAGTTTATCGTGGTGGTGGACGAGCCAGCTGGTTGGGTTTGGCATGGTTGTGTGGTATGGTTGATGTCGTCAAGCTTAATAAACGTGAGCGGTTTCCCCTCTGTGGGAGTGCTATGGAGGCCGTTTTCAATCCGTCCCTTGAGACTCTTCCGAGGAAGAAGCTTCGTGAGATGCAGTTGCAGCGGTTGCAGGAGACGGTGGCGCATGTGTACGAGCATGTGCCGTTTTATCAGCGTCAGCTGAAGGCGTTGAAGCTGAAGCCTTCGGATATCAAGACGTTGGATGATGTGCGCAAACTACCGTTGACGACGAAGGATGATTTGCGGAGGAACGCGCCGTTTGGGTTGATGGCGGTGCCGCTGGACCATTGCCTTGAGTTGCATGCGTCGTCTGGTACGACCGGTGTGCCGGTGACGGTGTGTTATACGCGCCATGACCTGGATGTGTGGAGTGAGGTCATGGCTCGATGTTTGACGATGAGTGGTCTGACGCGGCATGATATCTTGCAGAATCCGATTCCGTATGGGACGTTTACGGGTGCGTTCGGTTTTCATTATGGTGCGCAGAAGGTCGGGGCGATGGTGATCCCGTCGGGGATGGGTCAGACGGAGCGACAGCTGAAACTCATGGAGTATTATGGGACGACGTTTCTGTCCGGTGTCGCCTCGTATATGATCCGTCTGGGTCAGGTCGCCGGCGAGATGGGCATCGACCCCAAGAAACTGAAGGTCCGCAACGGGTTGTTTGGCGCGGAGATGTTCACCCCGGGTTTGAAGAAACGGATTATGGACGCGTGGGATATGGACGTCCATGATATCTACGGGTTGACGGAGATGTGTGGGCCTGGTGTCTCCACGGATTGCGACCAGCATGACGGGCTGCATCTCTGGGAAGACCATTTCCTGTTGGAATGTCTTGACCCGATCACACTTGAACCGGTGGGTCCGGAGGAGGAGGGCGAGCTGGTGATCACGACGTTGACAAAAGAAGGCATGCCATTGCTTCGCTATCGGACGCGTGACATCGCTAAATTGTATGATTCCGCGGTCTGTGAGTGCGGTCGGACGCATGTGCGCCATTCGATGATTAAGGGGCGTAGTGACGATATGCTGATCATCCGGGGGACGAACATCTACCCGGGGCAGATCGAGTCCGTGCTCATGAAGCATCCGCTCGTTGGGGGGAACTGGCAGATGGTGCTTTCGACGGAGGATGACATCGATCAGTTGACCGTCGTCGTGGAGACACGGAATCGGATGAGTCAAGTTGATATGGAGAACTTGGCCTCGGTGCTGCAGAAGGCGATTCAGGCGGTGATCGTGTTCACTCCGCGGATGGAGGTGCTGCCGCCGAATGCGATCCCTGAGACAGGGTTGAAGGCAAAAAGGGTGGTGGATAACCGGAGGAAGACATGACGATGAAGCCGTTCGTTCAGAAGCTGATGAAGCAGCCGGGTGCGTTGGCGGAGAACGAAGTCAAGGAGTTGTTGCGGTCGTATGGTATTCCGACGACGACCTTTGCTGTAATCCGTTCTGAGAAGGATTTGGAGGCGTTGTCGCTTCGTTTTCCTGTGGCGTTGAAGGTGTGTTCGCGCAAGATCCTGCATAAGACCGATGTCGGCGGCGTGAAGCTAGGGATCCGCGATCTTCCTGCGTTGAAGACGGCGTTGAAAGATTTTCAAAAACGGTTTCCGGGTGAAGCGTTCCTTGTGGATGAAATGGTGAACCCCGGGGTGGAGATCATCGTCGGCTTGGTGCAGGACCCGTCGTTTGGGATGTGCATCATGTGCGGCATTGGCGGGATTTTCACCGAGCTGTATAAGGACGTCTCGTTCCGTGTCGTCCCGATTGAGCGGGTGGATGCGGAGGAGATGGTGGAGGAGATCCGCGGCAAGAAACTCCTGGAGGGTTTTCGGCATATCCGTGCTGATAAGGAGAAGGTGTTGGATCTGCTCATGACGATTTCTGAGCTGGGTGAGGAGCTTGGTGACCGTGTTGATCAGCTTGATTTGAATCCGGTGTTGGTGTACGCGGATTCGTTGTGTGTCGTGGATGCGAAGATGATTGTGAAACAGCCAGGAGGCTCATGTACATGAAGACGCAATTTAAAGATTGTAAAGTAAGTGACATCAGGCTTGCGGAGTCCGGTCGCAAAGAGATTACGATTGCTGAGAAAGAGATGCCAGGGTTGATGGCTGTCCGTGAGAAGTACGGGCCGAAGAAGCCGCTTCGGGGCGCCCGGGTGACGGGCAGCCTGCATATGACGATTCAGACTGCGGTCTTGATTGAGACGTTGGTTGAGTTGGGGGCGAGTGTGCGCTGGGCTTCGTGTAATATCTTTTCAACGCAGGACAATGCCGCGGCTGCGGTCGCGGCTGGTGGCGTGCCGGTGTTCGCCTGGAAAGGCGAGTCGTTGGCTGAGTACTGGTGGTGTACGCAGAAGGCGTTCGAGTTCCCTGGCGGGAAGGGCCCGCAGCTCATCGTCGACGACGGTGGTGACGCGACGCTCATGATCCATATAGGCATCGAGGTGGAACGTGAACCAAGTCTGCTGAAAAAGAGTCTGCGTGGTGAACATCAGGATTTTGTGGAGTTGATGCTGCGGTTGAAGGCGATCTATGCGGAAGATTCGAAGTTCTGGTCTCGTCGGATCAAGGACGTGCGTGGTGTCTCTGAGGAGACGACGACGGGCGTGCATCGGCTATATCAGATGCAGGAGAAAGGCGAGCTGCTGTTCCCCGCGATCAATGTGAATGATTCGGTGACGAAGTCGAAGTTCGACAACCTGTACGGCTGCCGGGAAAGCTTGGTTGATGGCATCAAGCGCGGGACCGATGTGATGGTCGCTGGAAAAGTCGTCGTGGTCTGCGGGTATGGTGACGTCGGCAAGGGCTGCTGCCAGTCGATGCGCGGGTTCGGCGCCCGGGTCATCGTCACGGAGATCGACCCGATCTGTGCGTTGCAGGCGGCCATGGAAGGCTACCAGGTCCTCACCATGGAGGACACCCTCGGGTACGGCAACATCTATGTGACGGCGACGGGCAACAAGGACGTCATCACCCTTGAGCATATGAAGAAGATGCGGGACCAGGCGATCGTCTGCAACATCGGGCATTTCGACCATGAGATCCAGGTGAGTAGGCTTGAGCAGATGCCGGGTGTCAAGAAGATCAACATCAAGCCTCAGGTCGATAAGTACCGGTTCCCGGATGGCCATGAGATCTTCGTGCTCTCCGAGGGTCGGCTCGTGAACCTGGGCAACGCGCATGGTCATCCCAGTTTCGTGATGAGCAACTCGTTTACGAACCAGTGTCTGGCGCAGATGATGCTGTGGGAGAAGAAACATAAGGTCGGCGTCACCATGCTGCCTAAGGATCTTGACGAGGAGGTCGCCAGATTGCATCTCAAACAACTAGGCGTGCATCTGACGAAGCTGACTGAGGAGCAGGCGAAGTACATCGGCGTGAAGGTCAACGGTCCCTATAAATCAGAGTTCTACCGGTACTAAACGACGAGGCTAAGGGAGGATTCAAAGAAAAAAAGGGTTGAAAAAAGGAAGCGGTGGGGGAGGGCACGGTGCTAGTAAAACCGTTTCCTTCTTTCGATTCGGAGCCAGTGCTCAGAAAGCTCGTCTTCTCGGTAATCATCGATTACGTTACACATACGTATGATAGTAGGTGTCAGGGTATTTAAAACTGTCGATATAAATATCGTCAACTGACGATAACCGTGAGGGGTTTCACTCACCAAAAATTGATGCGCCCCTCGACATCACCCTTGTGTCATTATGAATGTGGATTTCTGTATTTTTAAACCTTCCGCCTCCTCTTAGACCGTCTGTTCCCAAGCCAGATCCAAGAAGAAGATCCGACAAACACAACACACAAAACATCTACATCTGATATAGGCAGACAATGACTGACCAACCACCAGCACCGACGCCCCCTGCGACCCTAGGCCGACAAGCCGCAGCCGGCCTCCTCAGCCTCCTCCTCATCATGTGGCTCCTCATCTTCCTGCCCGCCTGGACCATCTTCTACTGGCAAGGCTGGGGCTTCTTCCTCTCGTTTGCCATCCCCGTCACCCTCATCTCACTGCACTTCCTCAAACACAACCCAGACTCATCAAAGCACGCCTCAGAGCCGGACCCACCGCAGAAAAACAACGACGACAACAACTCATACAGACCATCGCCAGCATCAGCTTCCTCACCCTCCTCCTCACCCCCGGCCTCGACCACCACTTCCACTGGACCACCCTCCCCTGGCCCCTCAGCATCACCGGCGACCTCCTCGTCATCCTCGGCCTCACGGTCGTCTACCGCGTCTTCCGCGAAAACACCTTTACCTCCGGCATCATCGAAGTCCAAACCAACCAACACGTCATCACCACCGGCCCCTACGCCGTCGTCCGCCACCCCATGTACGCCGGCGCCTCCCTTATGCTCCTCGGCGTCCCCCTCGCCCTCGCCTCCTGGCCCGCCTACATCCCCTGCCTCATCCTCATCGCCGTCATCATCGCCAGACTCCTCGACGAAGAACACTACCTCACCACTCACCTCCCCGGCTACACCGACTACACCCACAAAGTCCACTACCGTCTCATCCCCCACCTCTGGTGACACCACCACCAAAACCCCCACATGTTTGGTAAGCCTTATCAAACCCACCCCACTATCACCCCTACGACACCCACTATGATTACCCTCATCGGCACCGGCCACGTCTTCGACCTCACCACACCACTGCTCACCATTTTTGATGAGAAATACCCCGACGTCATCTGCGTCGAACTCGACCCCCAACGCTACCAAGCCCTCATCCAACGACAAACCCACCCTAACGACCCTGGACAACCAGACACAAGCCTGCCCTTCATTTACCGCCTCCTCGCCAGATTCCAAGAAAACATGGCCCACCAATATGGCGTCACCGCCGGCAGCGAAATGCTCACCGCTATCAACTACGCCCAAAGCCACCAACTCCCCCTCGAATTCATCGACACCAACGCCCAACAACTCTTCACCACCATGTGGCGCACCATGCCCATGCGCGAAAAACTCAAACTCCTCCTCAGCGGCGTCAGCGGCCTCTTCGTCAGCCGCAGCCAAGTCGAAAAAGAACTGGAGAAATACCAAAGCGACTTCGACACCTACATCCAAGAAATCGGCTCACGCTTCCCCACCATCAAAAAAGTCCTCATCGACGACCGCAACCACCACATGGCCACCGCCCTAGAGACCCTCGCCAGCCGCTACGAACGCATCATCGCATGCCTCGGCGACGGCCACGTCCCCGGCATCAGCGCACTCCTCACCGACAAACACCTCGCCTTCGAAGCCATCCGACTGCCTGACCTCCAACACATCCACCCCGAACCAACCGACGGCTCCACCGCCCAGTTCTCCATCGACTACCACCCCCCAGAAGACGACGAAAACCAAATTTAAAGTTATAACCGGGTCAGACTCGACGCAAGAATCCTCATTTGTGAAAAATCATGGGTACGCACGAGCCGCACCAACTGCCTGGCGACATACGAAGGCCGGGCATAGACATTCAACAACGCCTGACGCTCATACGACCGCAATTCACCCTCCGTGAAATTCCCCAAACCTTTCCTTGAATCCGACATCACCGAATAGCATTCCTCCGACGTGATCTTCCCCGCCGCAAACGCCTCATCCCACAAATCAGAATGATAACTGTACCGCAAGATCGTAAACGACGCGTAATCTAGCGGCAGCGACCGCGCAAACCGCATCGTACGACGGATATGCGCCCGCGTCTCGATAGGTGCACCCAGGATGAAATTGCCCACCGTCACAAACCCCATCCGATGACTCAACCCCACCGCCCAACGAATCTGCTCCAAAGTAATATTCTTCTGATAGAAATCCAACACATCCTGATTCCCAGACTCAATCCCAAAATTAATCGCCTTCACACCCGCCCGACGCATCTTCGCATACAACGCCTCATCCGCCGTATCCACCCGAGACCCCTGAATCACAATCTCCAAATCAATCCCCTGCGCAATAATATGGTCAAGGATACTATGCACCCGACTGGCATCGGTCGTGAAATTATCATCCACAATCATCACCGACCGAAACCCTTCTGACGCGATTTGCGACAGCTCCGCCGTCACATTACCGACTGACCGCTGCCGGAACACATCCATCCCCACTACATGACGCGTGCAGAACCGACAACGGAACGGACACCCCCGCGTCGTCGCAAGCGACGTGAACCGCGGCGTATACAAAAACCCACGACCAAATCGCCCATACTCATACTTACTGACAAGATGCCTCGCAGGAAACGGCAACGCATCCAGATCAGTGATGATCTCAGCAGGCCGACCCGCCTTGATCACACCACCCTTACGGAACCGCACTCCGGCGATATCCCCCCACTGTTTCCTACCCTGCAACGCCTCGACGATATCCACGACCGCATGCTCACCTTCCCCTTCGACGCTGACGTCTGCGTCCGGGATATCTACTAGACATTTCTGTGGATAAAACGTGCAATGCGGACCACCGATGACAATAGGAAGATCGGGGTCAAGTTGCTTCATTACCCGTGTGATTTTCGCTGCCTCAGGATACCCGAAGCTATCGACGCTCAGGCCTACCGCGTCTTTAGAGGACAGCCAGCCTTTTACTTTCTCCTCGGACCAGTCCTCCGCGAGAAGGTCGACACACTCCACCGAATGACCTTGCTTCTCAAGCACCGCGGCGATATAGAGCAAGCCTAATGGCTGCGCCCATGGCGTCTTCACCAGACTGGACTTGCCAGAGGCATGCATCGAATCGATGGAAGCCTGAGTGTTCACCAGGACAAACCGCATGGAATCGTCGTCCTCACAAGTACGATGGGAAAACAGCGTACCCCTCATTTATACTTTCAGATGAACCACCGTCATCCTTGCGTGTTTGAAGAAAAGCTCTTAATGCGCTTTCAATTAACCACCTTGCATGGGCCTGTAGCCTAGACTGGATAGGGCGACAGCCTCCTAAGCTGTAGGCCGCGGGTTCGAATCCCGCCAGGCCCGCTTACTTCTTCTCCTGTTAAAAAATTAAAACAATGCCGTTTTTTAGAGGTTTTTATTTTTCAAGCTTCGTCACCCCTCTTTTTTCTTTTCTTTGTTTGTAGAATCGAGCGTTGCTTCATTGAATTTAAGAGGCAGTTCTAATAGCCTGTCTTTCAATAGACTGGTTGAAACCAGGAACTCCTTTTAATAGATCATACTCGGTGTTCTCCCCTACTTATAGGGGGAACCCCCTTGGATCGAAGCTGCAGGTTGTTTATCTTAGAGTATTTTCGAGAAGATGAAGAACTGCGATCCATCGCTCGTTTTTTCCACGTCGGCTACTTTGACCGTAACCGTGATAAAACCAAGACCAAACACCTTCAATGTCGCCGCAGTTTTGGTTTCTCCAGCAAGAAGGTCGATTGTCCCCATCGTCGTCTTATCGATATGTGCGAAAAAACCTCCTCGTACATGAATCCTATAGGGGACATCAGTGAGATTGGTACTTCCGTTGTTCGTAATCTTCAAAGTTACCCCAAAACCGCCTGTGAGATTGATATGTAACGGGAATGGTGGTGGAGGGGGCGGTGTGAGTACTGGATAGAAGGCTGTGACAAGGTTTGTCGAAGCATTATTTTCACCTTTCATTTGAGGTGCGTTGCTGCCACCCACGAGGTAAATACAATCATCCATGACTTCTGCAGAACGACCATTGACACCGACGTTTCCTAGGAAATTCACCACTCGTTGAACCCACAGGTCACCGGCGAAGTCATATTGGTAGATGGAGTTATTTGTAAAGAAATGAAGAGTATTATTCGCAAACACCATATTCTTCGCATAATCCCAGGACCCTCCGTGTCCGATGTACAAGTAGGTCAAGGGAGAAAATGTATCGGTGAGTATATGGTACGCGGTAAACGCAAACGATTCGCTATCTACACCGGCGAAGTAAATGCTATCATTGAAGGTGCAGACACCATCAATAGGGATAACGCGGCTTTGGTTTTTTTCCGCCCATGCACCTGTCGTTATGTTGAATTCTTGGACAAAGCTGTATGAGCCGTCGTACCATCCGATGATGAAGACTCTATCGTTCCAGACAGTCGCTTTAAACTCTTCATAATAGTCCCACGGCATGTCACTCGTTGTTGCCCAGGAGTCATTCAGGGGATCATAAACGTCAAGGGTATTCGATCCTCCGCCTACGACGCAGATCCTATTACAGACTTTCATAACAACCGGATTCTGTCTTGATGTGGGCATTGGCTGCATAAGAGTCCAGAGAGACTGAGCAGGGTCGTAGACCTGGACTTGATCTCCGCCAAAACAATAGATTTTGTCGTCGAATGCACAGATGCCCGTTGCGGCAGTATTAGGCCTTTCCGGCGTATACGACCATTCATCGAACGAGGGATCATAGACTTCAAGACAGTTTTTTGCATTCACATTCATGTACAGGACCTGGTTTACGACACAGGTATCTGGGTTTACACATTTGTAGAGCTGATAATTTGTGTAAAAAAGTTCATTCGAACTTGGGTTATATCTAACTGCTCTTTGAACAGGCCCAAGTTGTCCACCGATTAGATAGATGGTATCTTCAATTGCGACGATTCCAAAATGACAGGAGGGATCGGGGTCATTACAATATTCTGTCCAGGTATCTAGCGCTGGGTCATATTTTTCAACGAACTGACAGTTTCCGATAGCAAATATTTTCCCTTGGACAACAACCGTGCCGGCATCGATCCTCTCGCCACTCAAATTCGCTTTCGCAGACCATGTCCCATTTATTGGGTCATATGCTTGCGTCATTTTAGAGAAAGATCCACCCGATAAGTACATTTGATTGTATAAAACGACAATGCTCATACCTTCCCATTGGAACGGCATTGAGGGTAATTCCGTCCAAGAATCATTTCCCGGATCGTAATTGAAAACCGTGTCGAGATCCTCTCCTCCGAAAAGATTCTGTCCTCCAAACACGTATATTCTCCCACCAAAAACCGCAGTGCCGAAATTGCACATGCTGATAGGTAATGGGCACCGTGACACCCAGGAGTCATTCTCCGGATTATACATTTCATTGACATTCAAATAAACAGGTTCTATATGCCCCTCTCCAGTAAAATAACAACCTCCGATAGCAAATATCGTTCCATTCACAACGCTTGCACCAAGCAAGCATCTTGCCGTAGGCATTGGAGATTTGCTCGTCCAGTTATCCGTTATTGAATTATATTCTTCCACAGCGTTACTCACGTCATTAAATCCAGTTGAGAGTATCCCACCAATCGCATAAATTTTCACGCCTATTGCGCACGCTGCGAGATCTCTTCGACTAGTTGGCATAGAGGTTTTTAGTTCCCAGGTGACATTTTCACCCTTACTGAGAGGTTTAATAGAAGGACTAGTCCTTGATTTTTGTTGACTATCGTGGAAAGCGAGAGACTGGTTTCCAAATACAGGGAGCGCACTTACAATCAGTAGAGAACAAGCCACAAAAACTATCATCTTTCTATTTTTTTCCATTAACCTTTCAACTCCCTTTATTGTTCTATTAAAAACAATATAGTCGCTAGATATAAATGTTATCATATAGGCATGAAAACATTTCTGATACCAATTTTATATTAAATAATCTTTATTCTACAGATTATTACGACTTAAATTAATTTCTTAATTTCCTGCTTACCTTTATAATCTCTGCTTCTACTAACGCGGCTGTCATAAGATAGAGTAACGACGCACTCTCAGTCGATTTCCGCCAGGCCCGTTCCTTTACACTCCTGTGGCCTCTGGTGGATGATTATTCAAGTCCTTTTTGTCTTGGTAGGTGTCAACCCTCTGATAGTTATTGGACCGAAGAGGAAACCATTTACGTTCATTGCGATACCCCAAGGGGTCTTTCTATCAATGATGATGCTCTTGTATTATTTCAAAGAAGTAATCAATCCATTGCCAGAGTCGAGGGAAGAAGCGGGGCGGCGTATAGGGTGTCGTCAGGACGATGGGGACGGTGGCGGTGTCTGAGGCATTGTTCTGGTCCTGGACTTTGAGTGATCCGCGGAATTGTTTGTTTTTCGTTTGTGGTGCAATGCAGGTGACGTTGATGGTGATGGGTCCGTCGCTGGGTTTGAGGTTGGTGCCCGAGAGTGGTGTGACGGTCCATGTTCCCCATGTGACGGTCGAGGTGTTGACCGTCCAGTTGAGCTTGGTGTCTGGATCCCCCATATTCTGTATTTGGAACGTCCCGGTGACGGTCGCACCGGGTTTCACATTGGTCCAGGTGAGACGTCCGGTGACATACAGTTTTGGTTGTTGCGGTTCGTAACTGTAGGGCGGGATGTATTGGGTTCTGTAGACTTGGTCGCCAGCATCAAGGGTAAAGATGATCAGCTTGTCGGGCGTGACCCTAATGAACGTTCCAGTCCATCCGGAAGTGATAAAAGTATCGCCGTTGAGCATGCGCTGGGCGCCGCCAAAGCCGTCTGAAAAGAGGTTTTGCGGCAGCATGAACTGCCAAGTAAGGTTAGCAGGACCGTATGGTTCCCCGCTTGGCGGTTCATAGTATTCTCCCGTATCATTGTTGATGGCAGGGGTGAACTCATCACAACTGGAAAGATATCCTCCCGGTCGGTTGTTGCCGTTGGAGAAGATGAGAATGTTTCCTGCATGGGGAAGACCGGGTTTAACCCAGCAGACTTGGTGTTGGAGATACAGTTTCTCATCCGCAGCGGTTCCTCGATCATATGCCTGCGGATTTCCCCAGCGGTAGAGGAGATCGCCGCCGTGGCCATATGTTCCTCCAGTGTGGCTTGCGGCTTCTTCTGTGGTGGTGCTATGGTCGATAATCCAGATTTCGTCACAGTTATGGGCACTGAGGAGGATTTGGTCGTTCTGGGGGTTGTAATCGATGGAGTTCATGTAGGGCCAGCCGACGTTCCACCAATAGTCGCAGTTGATGTCGGCGAGTTCCGGGTGGTCGGCGATGACGCCGTAGTTGTCTTTGGTGGCGTCAAAGTCTTGGATCATGTGATCCCAGATGTGCCATTCCCAGACGATGTCGCCGGTGGTCGGTCCGGTCTGGTGGACTTGGATAATAAAGTTGGGGTTGAAATTGCCAAACCAGAGGGTGCTAGGGTCGCGTCCTTTTTGGATGGCTTGGGCGGGGGATTTGATTTCTTGCATGATGAGGAGGAAGTCACCGTTGGGGAGGATAGAGAGGTCATGGGTGGCGTAGCCGCTGTCTCGGGTATAGTGATAGTCCCAGAGGATGGTGCCATTGTAGGCGATTTTTTGGACTCCACCACGACCGGAGTCGATGGTGAGGTACACGGAGCCGTTATGATCTACGTAGGCATCGTATAGGGGATAGTAATCCCCCTGCCAGGTGTGGTTGACGACGCCGGTTTCATTGATGAGATAGGTGGTCTTGGAATGCCAGGGGGTGTAGAGGAAGTGGCCTTCCTTGGGGTCAAGTGGAAGGGTCGTCCTTTTGTCTTGGTTTTGTGCGAGCGCCCCGGTGTTGAAGATTGTCATGGTGAGAAGGGCGGCGGTTGTCAGCGTCACGATTTTGATGTAATTCCTTGGGTTCATGGGAATTTCCTTCACGTTGAGTTCAGGTTGAATTTTTTTTTGTGGAATTTTCGAGTTTTGTTGTAAGCCTTATTGTTTGAGGAGTGAGAGGATGAGGAGTTGTGTCCCTGCCACGGTGGTGGTGTCATCGCCGAGGGTTGCCGTCACCTGGATGCCGCCAAGGCCGACGATTGTTTCAGTCCCGACTGTTTTTGAAGCGCCGATGGCAACGTCGACAGTGCCTTGCACGGTCTGGTTGATTCGGTGGAGAAGGCCGCCCTCGACGTGAATCTGCCATGGGATACTTGTCGCGTCCACGGTCCCGTCGTTCGTGATCTTCATTTGGATGCCGATGCCGCCTTTGAGGGTGAATGAGAGGATTGGTGCTACGGGCTCTTTGGCGAATTTAATGATCCAGACGTCGCCGTTGTAGTAGCCGTTGTTCGATCCGGCGATAATGAATCCGCCGTCACTGGTCTGCTGCCCTGCGGTGAACGGCGTGGGGATTGTGACGTTCCACACCTCGTTGCCGGAGCTATCGGTCTTGATGAGCCCGTTGCCGGTCGCGATGTACCCGCCGTCAGTGGTCTGTTTCGCTGAGTAGCAGAAGAACGAAATGTAATCCAGAAACGGGGTTTTTCTCCATGCCTCGTTGCCGCTTCCATCGGTCTTCAACAAGCATCCTTCGTAGTTCATGATGCCTGCGATGACGTAGCCGGTGTCGCTGGTCTGTTGCACCGAGTTGCCGTAATTCTTAAAGCCGGTGCTGGCTTGACCCTTGGTTCCTTCGAATTTATTATTCCAGATCATGGCGCCGCTGGAGTCGGTTTTAATCAGCCAGATTTTTCCCCAGTCTGTGTCGTAGTTGCAGTCCGACATCCCGGTGATGATGTATCCACCGTCTGTAGTCGCCTGGACCATATGGCCTTCTTCATCCATGTCGCTTGTCCCATAGGTCTTCAGCCACTGAAGAGAGCCATCGGTGTGAGTCTTCAGGAGGAACATATCCGGGGACCCGTCGGTGCTTGCATTGCCACCGCCGGTCGCAATGTACCCGCCGTCAGTGGTCTGTCGAACGCCGAAGCACCACGAGTAGTTCAGACCAGCATAGGTTCTATTCCATTCCTCATGACCCTGGGAGTCTGTCTTGATGAGCGCCATCTGGGAAATAAAACCACCAAGTGTCCTGTGCATTGGTATGCCTTCCAAGGCGTTTGAAAGCGATATATTCGTGAATGTGCACCCAAGGATGTACCCGTCGTCAGTAGTCTGCTGCACAGACCATATCCGCCCTGAGTACGAAGGGAGACTGTAATAATCATACGTCCTGTTCCACTCCATAGTCCCTGTGGAGTCGAGCTTAATCAGCCAGGGATTGTAGAAAGCTATGCCATATGATCTGGCGTACCCCGCAATAATATATCCTCCGTCTTTGGTCTGTTGTACGTCGTACGCGGCGTCATCCAAGTGGGGAGCGCCAAACGTCTTATTCCATTCTTCCTTCGGAGGAAACCCTGCCAGCATTGCAGGATGAACATCGGAAACGATCAGAGGCCGATTCGAACTACCGTTAATGCATGGGGCGATACTAACGCCGAGAGAGAGGACAAGTATTACGATGACCGGCCCGTTCTTAAAAACCCCTCGAATCATGAAATGGAACTCCCTTGAGCTTCTGGTTGATGCTATAATATTAGGCACACCAATTTAAATGTTTGGAAACAATATAAATTAAGCTCATGGGTGATTCGGCCTAATTGAATTGCTAAGTTCTTTCTTCCACTGATAGCTTCGCCAGTATTAATAATAAAACCATGCGTAAATCCCCTCCTGGGATCGTGTTTCTATGGTTTAAATGCAGGGAAAAAAAGAAAAAAGAACGAGGGATTATGAATCGGCGGTATCTACAAGTCGAACACCCCAAAAAACAAGGAGTTATCCACCTTAGATTTCTCCTATAAGTAAAGTTAAAGCTCCGCCAGGCCCTCTTGTCGACGCGCAAGGTCTTCATTATGATGAACGGAAACAAGGAAACTGCGATTTCCGACTTCCAACATGAATACTTCCCTTGCGCGAAAGAATGGTGGTGTGTCGAGGGGTTTTTTCAAACCCTCGAAGACAAGAAACATTGGAGCTTCAAAGTAGACTTTTATCAAGCAATAACACGTCGTCATCCACAAGAATCCTACTATTCCATGACACTGTTTGATCTAGACGAGAACAAGCATTATTTTTTCAACAAGGAAAACCCCCGGTCAAAATTGACCACGAAGCCCAATGAGCTATCCCTCCAATTCGACGACTCCTCGCTCCATGGATCTGACACAACCTACGACATGCACTCCTTTGACCCTGTTCATCATATCGATTTGAACCTCACATGTACAGCCACATCTGATCCCTACTGGGTCGCACACAATATCACAGACGGCTGGCTTCCATGGAGCCTCGGCTCGTACCGATATGGATACATCCCTAAAAGCGCCATCAATGGCACAATGGATATCGCCGGAAAACACTATACTATACAGGGCCAAGGATACATCGAGCACGTCTGGGGCGATTTCGCGTTCTTCTTTGAAGGAAAACATCGAAAGTCTTTGAAAAAAATTGTTTCAATCTATGCAAGGCTTCTCGGCTGGTGGATCAATAACCATGCTGTCGTCATACCAAAGACGGTCTCACTCACCACGGACAACCGGCCACCTGGATACGATTGGTGTTGGGCAACCCTCGACAACGGATGGTCTGTGTTCTTCGGCAATGCCGTATTTTGGATCGATGACGGCCCAGCAACCGGAATCCTCATCCTCACAAAAGATGGAGACGACTACGTTGAATTCGACAAAATCCGGTTTCACTACCGCAGAAGAAAGTACATTGAAAAGTATGACATCTTTTATCCGTTGGATCTGGAGATACTCGCCACAAGAAAGGATGAACAATTATTCTTGCAGCTACAGAGCACCGCAGAAAGCGTCGAAACGATCTTCGACTTTGAAGAAAAAAAGAAAATTTTCGGTCTCATGATTAATCAAATCCCAGGCGTAGTAACCGGTCATTATCAATCAAACGAAGGAACAATCAAGGTATGTGGAAGGGCCAAGCTGGAAGTCCATCGAGTATTCAATAGGTTCGGCCATAATTCGCTACAACTCAAGCTGGATCTTTCAAAAAACCATCTCGCACTTCTCTCTCAACTCGATTCTCATTATTTCGCTAAAAACATCGATGTACACATACAGCTTTTACCAACACCCGATGTCAAAATCCATTGTGCCCGAAACCTGCCTCCGCACCAATCGGATGCTGAGAGGTAGTTCGTCATTTAGAAATAAAAGAAACGAAGAGTCCTCCCACCTATTCATAATGGGAGGAGGATCGAGGATGTTTTAATTCTGTTGTCCCGGTGTGCCGTTGTGTCCGTTGGAGAAGATCGCCTTCAGGATGAAGAACCCGATGAGGACTGGGTGGACGCGCCAGCGCCAGACCATGACCGTATCCGAGGCGTGATTGCCCGCCAAGTCGTAGGCGACAGCGGTGAGGGTGTGCTTCATCGGTTTCGTCTCCGTCCACATCCACTTGTACGGTGGAGTGGTGAGGACCGCCTGGCTGACGTTATCCACGAAGATCTCCACATGGTCGACGCCGCCTTTTGCATCGCTGGCGTTGACTATCACGGTGATGTTGTGGAAGAACAGCGGCATGACGAACGGGCAGAGAGGCTTTCCAAACAGGTAGACGAAATTTCCTGGTTGCGCGATCTTGACCGTCGGCGGGGTGAGGTCCTGTGCCGTGAAGTGGGCGGTGACCTCGGCATTACTGGTGATCGTAATCGTGGTGGGGTTCGTCGTTCCTGTCACATCCCCGCTCCAGTGATGGAACACCCAGTTCTGGTCAGGCTGCGCCGTCAACGTCACGACTTGGCCGTAGGTGTAGGTGGTCTGGTCCGGGCTCTTCTGGACTGTTCCTGAGCCGTCCAAGTCAATGGTCAGTGTATATTGGTCCTGGGTGAAATGCGCGGTGACCGCTTTGTTGCCGTCAATGGTGATAGTTACGGGGTTGCTGCTGCCGGAGGCGTCTCCGCTCCAGTGGTCGAAGGTCCATCCGATGGCGGGTGTGGCGGTGAGTTGGACGGTCTGTCCGTAGGTGTAGGTGGTCTGGTCCGGGTCCTTGGCCACCGTTCCCTGTCCGTCGTAGGTGATGGTCACGGTGTATTGGTTCTGGGTGAAGACGGCGGTGACCGCTTTATCGCCGTTCATGGTCACGGTGGTGGGATTGCTGCTTCCGGTGGCGTCCCCTGTCCAGTGGTCGAAGCTCCAGCCGGGGCTGGGGACGGCCGTCAGGGTGACGATTTGGCCGTAGGTGTAGGTGTTTTGGTCAGGGTCTCTGGTGATGGATCCTTGGCCGTCGACGCTGGTCGAGAGGGTGTATTGGTTCTGGCTGAAATGCGCGGTGACGGTCTTGTCGCCGTCAATCGTCACGGTCGTGGGGTTCGTGGATCCTGTGGCGTCGCCGCTCCAGTAGTTGAAGGTCCAGCCTTGTCCAGCGTTCGCGGTGAGGGTGATGACTTGGCCGTAGGTGTAGGTCGTCTGGTCGGGGCTTTTAGAAACGGTGCCGGTGCCGTCGGTGTACACTGAGAGGCTGTATTGGTTTTGGGTGAAGACGGCGGTGACGGCTTTGTTGCCGTCGATGGTGATGGTGACGGGGTTGCTGGTGCCCGTGGCGTCTCCGGTCCAGTGGTCGAAGGTCCATCCGATGGTGGCCTGGGCGGTGAGTTGGACGTTATCACCGTAGATATAGGTCGTCTGGTCGGGGTTTTTGAGGATGCTGCCTGATCCGTCGGTGGTGGTGGAAAGGGTGTAGTGGTTTTGGGTGAAGGTGGCGGTGACGGCTTGGTTGCCGAGGATGGTGATGTCGACTTCGTTGGCGTTGCCGGTGGCGTCGCCGCTCCAGTGGTCGAAGGTCCAGCCGATGGTGGGTGTGGCGGTGAGGTGGACGATTTGGCCGTAGGTGTAATCGCTTTGGTCGGGGTCTTGGGTGACGGTTCCTTGGCCGTCGATGGCGATGCCGAGGGTGTAGTGTAGTTGGGTGAAGGATGCCATCACTTGCATGCTATTGTGCATGGTGACGGTGACGGGGTTCGCTGTGTCGGTGATGTCGCCGGTCCATTGGTTGAAGATCCAGCCGGGGTCTGCTTGGGCGGTGAGTTGGATGGTGTCGTCGTATACATAGGTTGTTTGGTCGGGGTTGAGGAAGACTTGGCCTGAGCCGTCGGTGGTGACGGAGAGGGTGTATTGGTCTTGGGTGAAGTGGGCGGTGGCTGCTTTGTTGTCGTTGATGGTGATGGTGGCGGTGGTGCTGCTGCCGGAGGCGTCTCCGGTCCAGTGGTCGAAGGTCCATCCGGGGTCGGCGGTGGCGGTGAGTTGGACGGTCTGTCCGTAGGTGTAGGTGGTCTGTTGCGGGTCTTTGGTGATGCTGCCTTGGCCGTCGACGTCTGTGGAAATGGTGTATTGGTTTTGGGTGAAGAGGGCGGTGGCGCTCTTGGCACTGGTGATGGTGATGGTCGTGGGGTTGGTTGTGCCGGTGACGTCTCCGGTCCATGAGTTGAAGGTGAAGCCGGGGTTGGCGGAGGCAGTGAGTTGGACGATGTCGCTGTAGTGGTAGAGGTTCCCGGGTTGGGCGGGTGAGGGGGTGACGGTGCCTGCGGTGGATGGGCTGACGCTCATGGTGAGGAGGTATTGGTTCTGGGTGAAGGTGGCGGTGACCGCTTTGTTGCCGTTCATGGTTACGGTGACGGGGGTGGTGGATCCGGTGGCGTCGCCGCTCCAGTGGTCGAAGGTCCAGCCGATGGTAGGTGTGGCGCTGAGGTTGACGGTCTGGCCGTAGACGTAGCTGGTTTGGTCTGGGGTTTTGGCGATGGTGCCTTGTCCGTCGCAGTTCGTGGTGAGGGTGCGGGCGGGGATGGTGAGTTCGAGGATGGTGCGTTGGACGGTGGTGCTGACGCCGACGAGGACGGCGCATTTGTTGCCGACGGCGGGTATGTATCCTGCGCCGTTGGCGATGGCTTGGTTGACCATGGTCCAGCCGTTGGAGTTGAGGCCGCGGTTGCCGCAGTCAAGGAGGTACCAGATGGCGTCTTGGACTTGTTGGTAGTCGGTGCCGACTTTGTGGTTGAGGATGTAGTTGATTTTGGTCCAGTTCTGGTGGTAGAGGTAGGTGGGGAGGGAGTTGTCGTAGGTGGAGTAGAGGGTGCATTGGTATGCGGTGTTGAGTTGGATGTAGTGGTAGTAGTCGCCGCACCAGCCGTAGTAGGATCCGCTGGTGACGTCATAGCCGCCGGGGACGCTGGAGAGAGTGGTGTTGAGGTAGGAGTTGGGGTTGTTGAGGTGGAGGATGACGGAGACTTGTGAGGTGGGGAGGTGGACGACGAGTGGGTAGGCTGTCATAGGTCGTGGGCCGCCGCCCTGCGGGTGTGTGTCTGTGGAGGCGATGAGGGGTGTGAGCGGGCCGTTGAGCGGCTGCTGTTGCCAGGTTGGTGCGTTGAGATCTCCTGAGAATTGGGCGGTGATGGTGGGGACCAGTGCGGTCATGGTGAAAAGTAGGCTTAATATGACGACTATCAACTTTGTTCTAATGTTCTGTACCATACTGGGGATCCTCCCTTCTTAATTACTGAAAATCTATGAGGGAATCAATGCAGATTAAGCTATTAATATTTTGTGTTGCAAATAAGAATAGTCAGATTAATGTCTTTTTTTTCTCTTTTATCAAATATTTATAAACAATATGCAACCGTTGTAGTAGCGAAAAAAAGATAAATACTAGTTTTAAATCCAGGAGGAGGACGCCAACCCTATTGATAATCTCGTGGAAATTGAAGCCAGACTGAAAGAAACGGTCTTTTTTCTTACGAAAGCCCTTTTTTATATTAATCTTCTAGAAAAATTAATAAGTCAGTTCCGCCATTCTTTATTTAACTCAAACTTAAGGGAGGACATTATGCGAACAACAAAAACCCGATTAAAAGAAGCTATTGTTTTGTTGGTTGCATTCGCCATGACGATATCTGCGACTGCAATCCCAACAAAAACGACGTTATCCATGAGCCATCTCAGCTCAGGAATTTATCTAACGCCTTCCCCAATAAACACCCGCGATGATTGGCTGCACTTTGACGATGGATCCAATCAAAACTCCATTGGACTCACTTCCGGTGGCACATTTGAGTCTGCTATCCGTCTGACATCCACAGAACTTGGAGCATTTGCAAATCACGTCATTGACCTAGTCCATATCCACTATGGATACCCCGATGGCAACTCAGGTCCTGCTCTCGCATGTGCAGTGAAAATTTATGGCCAAGGAACCTCCTCGACACCTGGAGACCTCCTCTATATGCAGAACTTCACGTCACCAACAGTCTATTCATGGTTCAACGTGACCCTGGACTCACCAGTGATGATTGCAGGAGACACAGATATGTGGGTTTCCATCCAATGGACTCACAACGCTGGAACATACCCTGCTGGTTGTGATGGTGGTCCAGTTGTTAACGGTAAAGGAGACTGGGTTTGGGATGCGAATGATGGCTGGATAGAGCTTGGCGGTGTTGGCCTACCATACAACTGGAACATATGGGCACATGTCGGCATTGGTGACTCCACCCCACCAGTGACAACCCTTACCTTGGACGGTACATACTCTAACGGCACCTACATCACTGATGTGAAAGCCACGCTGACTGCATTCGACAACCAATCCGGCGTTGCGAGCATTAAATACATGCTCGATGGCGGAGCCTGGGCCGATTACTCCACTCCAATAATGGTTAAGACCGACGGCGACCACACCCTCAGCTACTACGCTATTGACAACGCAGGCAACGTAGAGTCACAGCACAACGCTACCTTCAAGATTCTCCATGCCATCCAGATCGAGATTAAAGGCGGCATAGGAATCACCGCGACTATCAAGAACACCGCGCCGGTTGCAGTCGAAACCACCTGGAAGATTAAGGTTGATAACGCAGTTGTCTGGGTCGGTGGCTCGAAATCGTCCCCAAGCACCGTCACCATCCAGCCTGGTCAGTCAATCAAGGCCAAGGACTTTGTCATCGGACTAGGCAACGCAAAGATCACAGTCACTGCCTTCCAGTCCACCAAAGTCGTCAGCGCGAAGATCTTCCTGTTCTTCGTCAGCGGAGTCGTTTAAAGACTCCCCCCTCTTCTTTTTTTCTTTTTCTTCTTCTTTCCGTGTGTTGAGGCTATCGTGCGGTCTGATGCCATCCATGTATCCTGGTGAGTCTATATCACCTTCCTTGCGTTCCTCTCTCTTTTCCCTCGGAGACACCCATTCGGGACACCTTTGACACGAAAGAAATATATACTCCCAACCAAATTAAAAAACCAGAAGTGAGCAGACATGAGGAAGCCATCAGTCTTCAAAGGAGGGTTCATACTCTTACTCGCCGTAGCGCTGGCTATGCCGCTTTCAGCGGCAACCACGCACCCTTCCATGCAGGTACCACAGCCGACCGGGTCGTCCCGCGACATCATGTTTGAAGACGGCTTCGAAAACTACACCGACTTCGTCACAGAATTCCCCCCATGGACCAACATCGACGTCGACGGCAACCCCACCTACGGCCACCCCTACTACGACTGGCCCAACGAAACCCTCCCACAAGCCTTCATCATCTTCAACCCCAACGCCACCACACCACCCATGACCGGCCTCCCTGACGCGCTCCCACACACCGGCGACAAGTACGCCGCCTGCTTCAACGACAACAACGCCCAAAACAACAACGACGACTGGCTCATCACCCCCCAACTCTTCGGCGTCTTCGACAACATCACCTTCTGGGCCAAAACCTTCAGCAACCAATACGAACTCGAACGCTTCCAAATCGGCGTCTCCACAACCACCACCAACCCCTCCGCCTTCAAAATCATCACTCCCGACCCCTACGTCCTCGTCCCCACCGCCTGGTCCAAATTCACCTTCGACCTCGGCAGCCACTACGGCGCCTACTACATCGGCATCCACGACGTCTCCCATAACTCCTGGTTCCTCATGATCGACGACCTCCAAATCCACGGCCAGCTCGGCGCCGACACCATCCCACCCGTCACCACCTGCCAACTCAACGGCACCATGCAAGGCGACGTCTACACCAGCCACGTCACCGTCACACTCAAAGCCACCGACGAGAAATCCGGCGTCAACGTCACCAAATACACCCTTGACGGAGGGTCCCAGAAAAAATACCTCGGCTCCTTCACCCTCTTCACCGAAGGCACCCACACCATCACCTACTATTCCATCGACAACGCCGGCAACATCGAAACCACCAAGAACGCGACCTTCACCATCCACTTCCCCATCGCCATCACGATTAAAGGCGGCTTTGGCATCACCGTCACCATCGACAACACCGGGACCACCACCCTCGTCGTCCCGTGGCGTCTCGAACTGACCGGTTTCATCCTCTCCGGCTCACCGAAATCCGGGACCGCGACGATCGCCGCAGGCGGACACGCCACCATCAAAGACACGATCCTGGGCTTCGGCAAGACCATGATCACCGCCTCCACCGACGACATCACCAAGACAACCAACGGCAGGATGTGGCTCTTCTTCGTCTTCGGCCTCTCCTAACCACGAGGCCGCTCTCTCCAAGGCGCTGCTCCCTGCCGGCTCGATGCATTTTTATACCCACGACTTATAATATCACTCTAGGGGAACCCATTATGAAACATCACCTCTTTATCCAAGGAAGAGTCCTTCTTCCCGTAATCATCCTGCTCTGCGCCTCCCTGGCTGCGGCAGCAGGACCAACCCACAGCCAGACTATTATCACACCACAACCACGACCAACCCTACCCAGCACCTTCGACCTCCGCAACGTCAACGGCACCGACTACGTCACCGGCGTCCGCGACCAAGGGCCGTACGGCACCTGCTGGACCCACGGCGTCATGGCTTCCATGGAAGGCAACCTCCTCATGACCGGCAACTGGGCAGCCGCCGGCGAAACCGGAGAACCCAACCTCGCCGAAGCCCACCTTGACTGGTGGAACGGTTTCAACACCTACAACAACGACGATGACCCCAGCGGGGGCGGAATCCAACCCCATGAAGGCGGCGACTACCGCGTCGGCTCCGCGTACCTCACCCGAGGCGAAGGCGCCGTCCGCGAAATCGACGCACCCTACGAGAACCTTGACACGCCCTGCGCCCGCACCGACCCCTCTTACCACTACTACATCCCCCACGACATCGAATGGTACGTCGCCGGACAAGACCTCAGCAACATCGACACCATCAAAATCAGCATCATGCAACATGGCGTCATCGGCACCGCTCTTGCCTGGGACGGCTTCCTTAATTATGGCGACTACACCTTCTACCAACCGCCATCCGACTCCAACCCACCGAACCATGCAGTCGCCATCGTCGGCTGGGATGACAATAAAGTCACTCAAGCACCCCACCCCGGCGCCTGGATCGCCAAGAACAGCTGGGGCGAATGGTGGGGACTCAACGGCTACTTCTGGATCTCCTACTACGATAAAACCTCCTGCCAAGACCCACAAATGGGCGCCGTCTCCTTCCAAGGAGCAACTCGACTGGAAAACAACAAGATCTACTCCTATGATTACCACGGCTGGCGCGACACCTTCACCGGAGCCACCGAGGCCTTCAACGCCTTCACTTCCAGTAGCACTGATTTCCTGCAGGCAGTCAGCTTCTACACTGCCACCGACAACGTCGATTACACGGTGAAGGTCTACGGAAGTTACACAGGTGGCCAATTGCAAAACGAGCTGGCGACGAAGAGTGGAACCATCGCTAATTCAGGGTATCATACTATTGATCTCACCAACCAAGTGACGCTGTCTCCTGGGACGACCTTCTATCTCTATGTGTCCCTCTCTACTGGTGGCATCGCTTATGACAGGACCTCTGATGTCCCCGTGTTACTAGGTGGATCTCAGCGGGTGATTGTGAAGTCCATTGCTCACCCTGGTGAAAGCTACTACATGAGCGGCGGCTCCTGGGTAGACCTCTATGGATACAGTTTCCCTGACTCCAGCTGGGACGGGACCGCGAACTTCTGCATTAAAGGCATCACTGGCCCGCGCCATGCCCCAGAGTTGAAGGTCACCGGGATTTCGACAGGGACGCAAATCACCGCGACGGTCAAGAACGTCGGCAACGCGCTAGCGAACAACACCCAGGCGACCGTGAACGTCACCGGCGGGTTCTTCGTCAAAGTCAAGACGCCACAGATTACCATCGGTGTCATTGGCGTGAACCAGACCAAGACCTGCGCTATCAAGGTCTTCGGGTTTGGATTAGGGATCATCAAACCGTTGCCACATCTGGTGTTGACGATCACCGCTGATGATGCGGCCCAGATCACCTACAAGCTGGACTTCAAACTGTTTGGCAACCACGTGACGACCGCGTAACAATCATCAATCCAAAGACGGATGCTCTGTCCGTGACGTTCGAGTCGATGACCGCGCAGCATGCGGCCGACGTCATGGACATCTTCAATTTTTTTTTTAATCGAACATAGTTTTTACAATTAATCCTGAGGTGCCTGGACGCAGAAACACTTAACGTAAGGTTGTCGAAGTCCAGAAGTCAATGGTGTCCTTAGAAAGGTTAGTGCCGTCCGACGCGATGACATCCAACGTGTGCAATCCTCTAGTCGCTTGGAGCTGCCAGCTGAATGGTGCCTCGGTGTCGGTGGCTTTCAGGATACCGTCGACGTAGAAGGAGACGCTAGTGGTATTCTGGGCAGTCACCTGGATGGTCGCTTTGCCGATGAACCGGGCGGCGCCTTTCTGTATAGGGAGTTTTCTGTCCAGTGTTTTAATCGGATGGCCGAGGAGATAGGTCTTGTAGTTTTGAGGGGTGATGAGTTGGACGGCGGGGACGTGGGGGACGAGGTCGCCGTAGACGTCGCCGAGGTACATGATGCCGGACCCGGGTCCGTACCAGGTGGAGAAGATGTTGGCGGTGTAGCTGAGTTTGAACCAGCCGGCCTCACCCCAGCTGGTGCCCCAGCTGTTTTTGACGATCCAGCAGGCTTGGGTGTCATCGTAGCCGACCAAGGCGACGACGTGGCCGCCGACGTTCTGTCCTGCGCCGGGGGTGTAGACGCCGTGTTTGTAATAGAAGAAGTCCTGGGGGAAGTGGATGCAGACGGCGAGGGGGCCGTGGGTGATGAGTGCTTGTTTGATGGAGTCGATGTCGTGGGCGACCCAGCCCCAGCTGGTGATTTTGGTGGTGCGGTTTTGCCAGCCTGTGAGGCTTTGGTACGGGAAGTCAGCGGGTCGGTGTGGGTCGGGGAAGCAGCCTTCGTCGGGGACGCCGGTGGTCATGAGGTAGTTGGCGGCGTCGGCGAGGTTGACGTAGCCGCTTTGGATGGTGCCACCTGCGTAGAAATAGAGGTGTGCTTCGCTGAGGTCGGGTGTGGTGGTGGCGTGGAGGGTGTAGCGTATCTTGGTTTCGAGGCAGGCGACGAGGGCGTAGGCTTCGCAGGTGGGTGCTGGTGATTGGTCTTTTATTGGGGTGGTGTAGTCGGTGCCGTTGATGTTCTGCCAGGTAAAAGAGGTGGGAAGGGTGGTGGCGGTGGTGGGTATGGAGGTGAGTGTGAGGGTGGGGGTGAGGAGGATGAGGGTGAGGAGCAGGGTCGTGATATGTTTCATGGGTGTGTCTTATGATGCTGGTGGTTATTATATTTGTTGGGGGATTCAATGCGGTTTCTTTATTTAGGTTGTGTGGTAAAGAAGTGGGAGGAGGCCCCTAGGCGGGTGTGGCCTGGGGGTCTCGGGTGATGTCCTGGTTGGTTTATTTGGTTGGGACGTATGCTGCGTCGGTTTGGTCGACGAAGAGTGCGTTGTGTTCTTTGACGTATGTGGTGCCGCCTTCGATGATGGCAGGGACTTTTTGCATCTTGAGTTGGGCGACTGAGGTGATGACGATGATGTTTTGGTCGTTGAGGTCTGTGAAGGTGAGGTTCCCGTGTTTGGACGCGCCATTGAACGTTCCTTTGACGGTTTTGGTTGCGCCAGCGTGGATGATTACGAGTTTCTTGAAGGCGAAGTCAAGGAGTGCGTAGTGGTATGGTTGATTTCTCTGGTCAAGCCATCGTGATTGGATTTCGCAGACGGCTGGTCTGACGACGCCGATATAGGTCTTGTCTCCGGTGTTCTTTACGGCGACGCTGATGCTGTATTTGCCGTTGCTGCCGGTGACTGTCGTTGTCACATTCAAGGGGTGGACGGTGCGGGATTTTGCTTCAAGGAGTTTAGGTGCGTAAAGGGCTTTGGTGCTTTCGACGGTGGATGACGAACCGATGACGTAGGAGAGGCCGCCGTCGAATTGGACTGCGGGGAAGGCTCGTGCTTCCATGTATTTTAGGAAGCGGTCTTTCGCAACTGAGCTCATATCGTACACGTAGGCAGCGTAGTAGAAGGAGTGTGTGGATTCGTTTTCGAACATGGAGTGAAGGGCGTAGGCTGCGTTGGGGCAGTTGGGGCACCAGGTCGCTGTGCCTTCTTCGATGAAGACGGTATGGGTCGCGGCAGTTGGTTGTGGTGCGGTGGATGTTGGGTGAGTGGCTGCGTTGGCAAATGGTGAGACGATCATCACCAAGGCCATGAGGACGAGTAGGAGAAGTTTCTTCATAGTATCCCCCAAGGATTTTTTACAAGGAATATATGAAGCTCGGCTTATTTATATATTTTAGTACGAGGGTGATGGATTGACGGTCGGCTGTCCTGAATATCGGTCTCGTCGAAACGCAATCCTCTGTCGAGCATAGTGTAACAAAGAGGAAGAAATCTTATGTCTTATGATGAAAATCTATATAAAACACCGGGAGAATTCCAGAGCCATCTCACACAACCCGGCCTGAATCCAGGAAAATCGCCCGCGTAGACCCGATTGTATGAGAAAAAAACAACCCAGCTCCATAACATAGAGGAGGAACACCCCAATGAAAGGCACCATCAAGTGGTACAACTCGCGTAAAGGCTATGGATTTATCCTGGGAGAGGATGGAAAGGACATCTTCGTCCACCGCTCCTCCGTCCCCTCGGACATGAACCTCAACGAGGGAGACAAGGTAGAGTACGACACCGAAGACAGCGAACGCGGCCCCAAAGCCGTCAACATCAAAAAAGAATAAAACACCGATCACCCGAACACTATTGTTCACCGAACTGACGCCGGATTCTCATTGACTCTAGCGGGCTTCTTCACCAAACTTCCCTGCCGCACGAGACGGCATCCACTCTTATATTTTGACAAAAATTTTTTAAGGAAAAGCGGTGGGGGTTTATTTCGCGCTGACGTCTTTTTCCCTGGCGAAACAGGCATCGCAGAGAGTCTCGCCTTGGGGGATACTCTTGCCGCACTGTTCGCACTTGCCGTATCGTTTCGAGATGAATCCGACGACGATCTCATGGTGCTTCGTTATCCAATGAAACATCAATTTGTCTCGGTGAATCCGCGCCAAAGGCCCAACGCTCCTCGTTGTTGCCACAGAAACATCACCGTACTAATAAACCATTCCGCCTGGGGAGGCTTCACCGCCGTCTGAAAATATGATTGTTTTATCACAGTCGTCTTCACTTGATGGCTGGTGTAGATTGGAGATAAATACCTTGTTTTGGGATATCATTTAATTTTTTTGTCACAAATAGAGGTCCGTCAACCATGAATAAAGAATCCTTATTTATCAATTTTTTTGCAATAATTGTAATGTAATGAATTTATATACAAATGAATGATATTCTTTTTTTATATTCTTTCATCAGGGAGGCAATATAAAAACAACAAAAAAGAATGGTCATTTATTTTTAACGCGATAAACACGGAATATTTGAGAGGGCGGAAAGGAGCCTGAAGAGAATGGGACGTGGCAGAAACAATGGTTCTTCATATCATCCCTTTTTTTTACAACAGACCTGCCAAAACCCCCTCTCAACACAATCAGATGACCACGTGTCTCAATCGAGGGAGGAAAGGAAACTATGAAAAGCAAAATCGTAGGAATCGTAGTCTTGATGCTGCTTGCCACCACGGTGGTGTCTGCGACAACGCTCACCCGGAACACAACCATTCCAATGGCCACAACGGGACCATCTACTGTACACAGCAACAACATCGCGTCGTATGAACCAGGTTTGTTTGACTGGGGCGTCGATCAAAAACAAACCAAGACGTCCAAATATGGTATCACGCTGATTCCGCCGGAGATAAACGCCCAGAGTTTTACGCCGACCAAGGATAAACTGACGGCGGTCTCGCTGTGGATTTTCAAGCATGCGACGCCTCCAGAACCGGTGCACATCACGATGTCCATTCGAAGCAATCTTTCTGGGCCGGATCTTGCCACGAAAACCATCGACACCAGCAAGGTCACCATCAGCAGTAAAGGAACATGGGTGATGTTCGACTTCGACGACATCTCAACCACCCCTGAGACCGTGTATTACATCCTGTGCTCAGGCGATGCCGGTGACGCGACCAACGCCTACTGCTGGTTATATTCAGCCAATGAAACGTACGCCCGAGGAGATGCTTGGTATAAGGCAAGCGCAGGCTCCTCCTGGATCAAATGGCCAAGTGGCCCTATCAACCCTGCTGATTTCTGTTTCAAAACCTATTACCGACGACCTTTAGGATGTCCAGTCTTGGCCACGCAACAACAGATGCGCCCGGCGGCATATGGAGCTGATGTCCCGGTGTGGAAAGTAGGGGATTCATGGACCTTAATTTGGCATGAGACTCAAAATAAATATTACACGAATCGCACCTTATGGTATTCCTCGCAACATAATTGTACGATGACCTTCACCATCACCGATGTCACAGGTGGTAATTATACGGAGAAGTGGACTTCGAAAGATAACGAGGGGAGGGCTACCATCGGTTCATATCGGTTGAAATTCACGCCTCTCACTAAATACACCGGTGAGAATGTATTTCGGAAAACCGACCTCGCCTGCTGGCATGAATATCACCAAGAAAAAGGGCTTGTGCTTTGGATGATGGGAAAGATAGGTGTTCCATTCCCTGTACAATATACACATGCAACGAATTGGCTTATGTCTACTCCAGAAATATATTTGCCGTTTCCCATGACTGCAGGGACCGTGGGTACCTTCTCCGGGTATCGAGCATCGTCGCAAGAAAAGAGTTCGCTCTACTGGGGACTTATCAAACTCTTTGATTTTCCTATGACTAACTATACTGGTTCAGCCTTCAATTACAAGGTTGAGATGGCCAATATCACAGTCCCGGCCGGAACCTATAATGCCTACAATGTCTCCATCGACTCCCAGTATGGCCTCGGGCACTTTCATTGTTGGCGGTACTACGTGCCAGACGTGGGCTATCAAGCAAAAATGTACATCTACGGCGATTGGAATACTTACGGTGATTTAGGGACTATTTACAGTTGTGAGCTTGTCTCCACCACCTACACCCCATGAATAAATCACGGTTCAAGCCAAATGGCTTTGAACGAAACGCCTACGAGAGGGAGGAAAGCAACCGGAAAGGAATGGGAGTTTGGCAGGACGCGTGTTTCTTCATACAGGTCCCCTTAATTACATGCCTCACCTGCCTCCATCCCTCTCAACAATCACAAAGGAAAAAATAGTCTATGGAAGGGAGGAAAGAAAACCATGAAAACGAAACTCATCGGACTGTGTGTCTGTATGCTAATGATAGCTACTGCCGTTCCCGCAGTCACCTCTATAAAAAACAATTCAATAAACGCAACGATTCCAAGCCATCTTCAGACAAGCATGGCATCGTTCTGGAATCAAAGGCAAAAGCTTCTCGCGGCAGATGGCGCAGCAAATGACATATTTGGCCTTCCCGTTTCTCTATCTGATGAAACCGTACTCATCGGAGCAAACCAGGATAATGATAACGGACACTGGTCTGGTTCAGCGTATGTATTCACCCGTACCGGCACTACCTGGACACAGCAAGCCAAGCTCCTTGCGTCAGATGGCGCAGCTGAGGACCAGTTTGGCTTTTCGGTTTCTCTTTCGGGTGATACCGCACTCATCGGATCGTTCTGGGATAATGACAACGGAAACCATTCTGGTTCAGCGTACGTCTTCACCCGCACTGGAACCACCTGGACACAACAAGCAAAGCTCCTCGCAATAGACGGCACATCAGGAGATCAGTTTGGCCAATATGTTTCTCTTAATGGTGACACTGCTCTCATAGGAGCTCGGTTTGATGATGACAACGGAGTCGATTCCGGTTCTGCGTACGTCTTCACCCGCACCGGTACAACCTGGACACAACAGGCAAAGCTCCTCGCTTCGGATGGCGCAGCATACGATGATTTTGGCCATTCTGTTTCCCTTGATAATAACACCGCTCTCATAGGAGCACAAGAATATGTCTCTAATGGTAATGGCTCGGCGTACGTCTTCACCCGCACTGGAACAACCTGGACACAACAGGCAAAGCTGCTTGCCTTAGATGGAACAGCAAATGACCAGTTTGGTCAATATGTTTCTCTTAATGATGATACTGCCCTTGTCGGAGCACCTTGTGATGATGACCACGGAGTCGACTCTGGCTCTGCGTACGTCTTCACTCGCACAGGGACTACCTGGACACAACAGCAAAAGCTCCTCGCCTCAGACGGAGCAGCAGGGGACGTATTTAGCAGCTGGGCCATATCTCTTGATGGTGACACCGCCATCATCGGGGCATTGTATGATGATAATGACAATGGAGTCGACTCTGGCTCTGCGTACGTCTTCACTCGCACAGGGACTTCCTGGACACAACAGCAAAAGCTCCTCGCCTCAGACGGAGCAGCACGTGATTATTTTGGCAATTCTGTTTCTCTTGCTGGTGGCACCGCTTTCATCGGAGCATATGGTGATGATGATAGTGGATCCATGTCCGGTTCTGCATACGTGTTCACAAAAACTAGTTTAACATACAGCATCACAGGAGGTCTTGGGGTAAATTTGAAAATCACGAACAGCGGAACAGTAAATGCCAGTGGATTCCCATGGCAGATCCACGTGCAAGGCGGCATCCTCGGACGCATAAATAAAACAGCGAATGGTACTATCGACATCCCCGCAGGTGGAACAAAAACCGTGGGGACAGGAATGCTTTTCGGTTTTGGTTCTCTCGCGATTGCTGCAACCGTAGCCGGTGAAGACAAAACAGCGACAGGAAAACAGCTCATCATCTACTCGATATTGAAGAAATAAGGGAGGAAATCGACAGAGTTCAAGTCTTCATATCTTGAACGAAACGCCTTTGAGAGGGAGGAAAGCAACCTGAAAGGAAAGGAATGGGAGTTTGGCAGGACGCGTGTTTCTTCATACAGGTCCCCTTAATTGCATGCCTCACCTGCCTCCATCCCTCTCACCATACACCAATAAAAAAAAAATGGATTACGTAAAGGAGGAAAGAAAAACCATGAAAACGAAACTCATCGGACTTTTGGTCTGTATGCTGATGATAGCTACTGCGGTTCCCGCAGTCACCTCTATAAAAAACAGTACGATACACGCAACGATTGCAAGCACTCCTCGGGTAAGCATGGCAGGGATCTGGACTGAAGGGCAAGACATTCATGCCGCAGATGGAGCAGCAGGGGACGTCTTTGGCAATGCTATTTCTCTTTCTGGGGACACCGCCCTCATCACAGCAGCGTATGATGATGACAACGGAGCCCAATCTGGTTCTGCGTATGTGTTCACCCGTACCAACAACGCCTGGACACAACAACAAAAACTCACTGCCTCAGATGGCGCAGCAGGGGACCAATTTGGCTATTTTGCTTCTCTTGATGGCGATACCGCCCTTATAGGAGCAGTTGCTGATGATAATTTCAAGGGGTCGGCGTACGTATTCACCCGCACTGGTACCACCTGGACACTTCAACAAAAGCTTCTTGCATTAGACGGCCAAGCTGGGGACCAATTTGGCTTTTTTGTTGCTCTTTCAGGTGACACTGCCTTCATTGGAGCAAACCATGATAATGACAACGGAAACATGTCGGGGTCGACGTACGTATTCACCCGCACTGGTACCACCTGGACACAACAACAAAAGCTCCTTGCATTAGACGGCCAAGCTGGGGACCGGTTTGGCGGCTCTATTTTTTTCTCTGCTGATACCGCCCTCATCGGAGCATACTATGATGACGACAACGGAGTCGATTCCGGGTCAGCATATATATTCACCCGCTCCGGCAGCACCTGGACACAACAGCAGAAGCTCCTCGCATCCGATGGCGCAGCAGGGGACAACTTTGGCACTTTTACTGCTCTTTCGGGTGACACTGCGGTCATAGGAGCACCTTTTGATGATGACATGGGAACAAATTCTGGATCTGCATATGTGTTCACCCGAACTGGCACAACCTGGACACAACAGCAAAAACTTCATGCATCAGACGGCGCACAAGGAGACGAATTTAGCTATTATGGCATTTCTCTTGATGGTGACACCGCCATTATTGGAGCAAATTATGATGATGACATGGGAATAAATTCTGGATCAGCGTATGTGTTCACTCGCACTGGCACCACCTGGACACAACAGCAGAAGCTCCTCGCATCCGATGGCGCAGCCGGGGACGATTTTGGCTTTTCTGTTGCTCTTTCGGGTGATACCGCGCTCATCGGAGCTGATGGGAATGATCACACTGGTTCTGCCTATGTGTTCACCAAAGTGGGTACCAGCTTCATCATCACCGGCGGCCTTGGGGTACATCTGATGGTCACGAACAACGGAACAGTTAATGCCACAAGTATTCCATGGTCGATTCACGTACAAGGCGGCATGCTCGGACGCATAAATAAAACAGCGAATGGTACTATCGACATCCCCGCAGGTGGAACAAAAACCGTGGGGACCGGAATGCTTTTCGGTTTCGGTTCTCTCGCGATTGCTGCAACCGTAGCCGGTGAAGACAAAACAGCGTCTGGAAAACAGCTCATCATCTACACGAAGGTGAAGAAATAGGGAGATGCTCTCTCCCTTTTTTTCTTATTTACAGGAGGAAAGGAAAACCATGAAAACGAAACTCATCGGACTGTGTGTCTGTATGCTGATGATACTCACTGCTTTCTCTGCAGTGGCGACAACAAGTAAACAAGAAAAATCTACTCTTGTTCTGGGTGCGGTAACCCCGAACGATCCAGGTTTTAGCAAACAGTATTACTTGCAAACCACACACCGCATGATAGTGGGATATGAATTTTTAAATGGAAAAATTCCTATCATGTTACCTCTCTTTGTAAAACCTGACGCTGACATTGACGCACCCGAGGCATGGGCCATAGAAACAGGAAGCCCAAATGTCGTAATCGCTATCATTAACTCAGGGGTTGACTATAATCATCCAGACCTGGCTGCGAACATATGGAACAACACCGATGAAATCTCTAATAACGGTATCGATGACGACCACAACGGATACATCGATGATGTGAGAGGATGGAATTTTGTGAAAAATAACAGCGACCCGAAGGATGAATGGGGCGATGGAACATTGATGGCTGGAGTTGCTGGTGCAGTCGGAAACAATAGTATCGGAATAACAGGAGTAGCTTGGCATTGTAAGATTATGCCTGTAAAGGTCGCAAATGAGACGGGATGGAGTTTTTGGGAAGATATCGCAGCGGGGATCAGATATGCAGCGGATAACGGCGCTGATGTCATTTGCATCGCTCCAGGTGATTATAGTGCACCAACGTTTGTGGAGGATGCAGTGAATTACGCATACGGTAAAGGAGTTTTTCTCTGTGCACCCACTGGCGGTGGATTGGTCGGTAAGACAACCGAATTCTACCCTGCAGCATATAAAAATGTCACTGCGGTAGGATGGACAAACCACAAAGACCGGGTTCATTTCCAATCAAACTATGGTGAATGGGTGGATATTGCTGCCTCAGTCGTTATGATTTATTCTACGATGCCCACTTATGACGTATATTGGAATTTGCATCATACAAAAAATTATAGTTGGGATGGGGGTGCTTCTGAGGCTGTTGCTCAAGTCGGTGGTGCAGCGGCGCTACTGAAATCAAAAGATCCTTCCCTCACCCCCGCTGAAATAAAGACACTCCTGTGTAACAATACTGACCCATACGCCGGAAGCCATTACGTAGGAACAGGGAGATTAAACGTCTACAAGGCTCTTGCCGCTCTCACATCAAAGCCATAAACAGCAAGGTTGAGAAAAACAGGTACAACAACACAAATCATCGTTTACTCGATGATAAAAAAAAATTGGGGAGACCTCCTCCCCCTCTTTTTTTGTGTTACAACAACCCGGGAAAAGACAATATTCATAAACAACCACGATTTATCAACACACCACAGGAGTCACCCTATGCGTGTTTTTGTCACCGGCGGCGCCGGATTCATCGGCAGCAACCTCGTCGACACCCTCATCACCCAAGGACACACCGTCACCGTCTACGACAACCTCAGCTCCGGCAAACAAGAATTCCTCCCAACATCACCCAACCTCACTTTCAAAAAAGCAGACCTCCTAGACCCCGCCACCCTCACCAAAGCCATGCATGGCCACGACCTCGTCGTCCACCTCGCCGCCAACCCTTTTGTCAGACTAGGAGAAACACACACCGACCTCGACTTGCAGCAAGGCACCATCGCCACCCACCACGTCCTCGAATCAATGAGGAACAACGACATCCGCGACATCATCTACTCCTCTAGCAGCGTCGTCTACGGCGAAACCACCGGCCAACTCCTCCCCGAAACCTACGGACCCACCCTCCCCATCTCCTTGTATGGCGCCGGCAAACTCGCAGGCGAAGGCCTCCTCAGCGCCTACAGCGGCACCTTCGGCATCCACGCCTGGATCTACCGCTTCGCCAACGTCGTCGGAAAACACGGCACCCACGGCGTCATCGTCGACTTCATCAACAAACTTAGAAAAAACCCACATACCCTCGAAATCCTCGGCAACGGCAAACAAGAAAAACCCTACCTCTACGTCACCGACTGCGTCGACGGCATGCTCCACGGCTACCACCACAGCCACCACCCCCTCAACCTCTACAACCTCAGCTGCACCACCACCACAACCGTCACCCGCATCGCGGAAATGGTCACCGAAGAAATGGGACTCACCAACGTAGACTTTCAGTACACCGGCGGCGACCGCGGCTGGAAAGGCGACGTCCCCCGCTTCCAACTCGACCCAGCCAAGATGAACACCCTGGGTTGGACCGCACGTTACACCTCCGACGACGCCGTCAGAAAAGCCATCCAAGACAGCCTCCAAGACAACCTTTAAAGAACAACCACACATTTCCATTCTCCATGAAGCTGACCGTCATCGGCACCGGCTACGTCGGCCTCGTCACCGGCGCCTGCTTCGCCAAACTCGGACATACCGTCACCTGCGTCGACGTCGACACCACCAAAGTCGAACTCATCAACAACGGCCAAACACCCATCTACGAACCCGGACTCGAAGACCTCCTCCAAACCTACGCCCACAACCTCCACGCCACCACCGACGCCACCACCGCCATCTACCAAAGCGACATCACCTTCATCTGCGTCGGCACACCCTCCCACAAAGACGGCTCCATCGACCTCACCTACATCCAAAACAGCGCAGCACAAATCGGCAAAATCCTTCGAAACCTCCCCGGCTGGCACACCGTCGTCGTCAAAAGCACCGTCGTCCCCGGCACCACCGACACCACCGTCCGCCACCTCCTCGAAACCAACTCCAACAAACACGCAGGCATCGACTTCGGCCTCGCCATGAACCCCGAATTCCTCAGAGAAGGCAACGCCATCCACGACTTCCTCACCCCCGACCGCATCGTCATCGGCGTCAGCGACCAAAAAACCGCAGACACCCTCAGACACCTCTACACCGGCTTCACCTGCCCCATCATCGAAACCAGCCTCTCCGCCGCCGAAATGATCAAATACGCCAGCAACGCCTTCCTCGCCACCAAAGTCTCCTACATCAACGAAATCGGCAACCTCTGCAAAACCCTCAACATCGACACCTACCAAGTCGCCGAAGGCATGGGCTACGACCACCGCATCGGACGCACCTTCCTCGACGCCGGCATCGGCTGGGGAGGATCCTGTTTTCCCAAAGATATCGACGCCCTCCTCGCCTGGGTCAAAGACCACCACACCACCGCACCCATCATCACCGCCACACGCACCGTCAACCAAAACCAACCCCTCCGCCTCATCCCACTCCTCCAAAAACACGTCCCCAAACTCAAAGGCAAAACCATCGGCCTCCTCGGCCTCGCCTTCAAACCCCAAACCGACGACATCCGCGAAAGCCGCGCCATCCCCATCGCCACAGAACTCCTCAAACACGGCGCCTTCATCAAAGCCTATGACCCCCAAGCCATGAACAACTTCAAAATTCTCTTCCCCACCATTGAATACTGCACCCACCCCCAAGAAGTCCTCAACTCTGACGCCGTCCTCATCACCACCAAATGGGAAGAATTCTCCTCGCTCGACTTCACCGGTAAGATCGTCATCGACGGCCGACGTCTCGACGAAGCCAAAAAAACCGCGCGCATCTACGAAGGAGTCTGCTGGTAACCATGACCAGAATCACCAAAGCCGTCATCCCCGCCGCCGGCCTCGGCACACGTTTCCTGCCCGTCACCAAGGCGATGCCCAAAGAGATGCTGCCGATCATCGACACACCAGCGATCCACTACGTCGTCAAAGAAGCCGTCGACTCAGGCCTGGACGACATCATCATCATCACCGGTCGAGGCAAACGCGCAGTCGAAGACTACTTCGACGAATCACCCGAGCTGGAGATGCACCTGCAAAAAAGCAAGAAAGACGACCTCCTGCGTCTCATCGTTGACATCTCCTCCATGGCCAACATCCACTACATCCGACAAAAATCCCCCAAAGGGCTCCCGGACGCCATCCTCGCCGCCGCCAAACACGTCGGCTCCGAGCCGTTCGCCGTCCTCCTCGGCGACGACATCATCCGCTCCCAGACACCCTGCACCCAACAACTCCTCGACGTCTACACAAAATACCAGTCATCCGTCATCGCCGTCCAAGACGTACCCCGTGAGAAGATCGACCGCTACGGCGCCGTCAAAGCCACACGAATCCCCGATCCCAGCCATGAACTCTACCTCATCGACCATATCGTCGAGAAACCACGGCCCAGCGAGGCGCCCTCCACACTCGCCGCCATCGGCAGGTACATCTTCACCCCTGAGATCATCGAGGCGATGAGGCAGACTAAGCCTGGGGTCAACAACGAGCTTCAGATAGCAGACTCCATCAACATACTTTCAAAGAAACAGAAGATCTACGCCTGCGCGTTCCAAGGGACACGGTACGACGTCGGCGACAAACTCGGCTACATCCAGGCTATCATCGACTTCGCCTTAGAAAAACCTGAGCTGCGCGAAGGCATTCTTTCGCATGTGAAAACACGGTGACATCACTTCAGCGTACGAACGATGGTGTCAATGACGAACTGCTGTTGCTCGCCGGTCAGCTCTGGGTACATCGGGATAGAGATGATTTCTTCAGCGAGCCGTTCAGCGATCGGGAACATGCCTTTCTTCCATCCCTTTGACGCATACGCAGCTTGTAGATGCAATGGTATAGGATAGTGGATTCCACATTCAATGTCCTGCTTCGCCAGTGCTTCCATGAACCCGAAGCGGTGGTTTGTCCGTATCACATACATATAGTAGACATGCTTCGCACCAGGTGCCTCCTCGATTCTAGTAATAGAGGCGGGAAGTTCTTTATCATAGGTTTTCGCATGGGCTCGTCGCTGATCCGTCCAATGCGACAAATGCCGCAGTTTCACGGAAAGTACAGCAGCCTGTAGGGCATCAAGCCGATAGTTGTAGCCTTCGAGCTCATGTTCGTATTTTTTCGTGCGGCCATGGTTCAATAACATCCGTATCCGTTGCGCGATGTCGTCGTCATTGGTGGTGATCGCGCCGCCGTCTCCGTAGCAGCCGAGGTTTTTCGCTGGGAAGAAACTGTAGCAGGCGACATCCCCATAGTACCCGGGTTGTCGGCCTTGCCATTCAGCCCCATGGGCCTGGGCTGCATCCTCAATTAATACGATGTCGTGGGCCTCAGCGATTTCTTTGAACTGATCCATGTCGGGCATCTGCCCGTAGAGATCGACGATGATCATGGCCTTGGTTTTTTTCGTAATGGCTTTTTCGACGAGGTCGATGTTGATGAGGCCTGTTTCTGGTACAACGTCGACGAAGCGGATGCGGCCGCCGACGTAGGAGATGCATTCGGTGGTCGCGATGAACGTGTTGGGGACGGTGAGGACTTCGTCTCCCTTGCTTATGTCGCAGGCGAGGAGAGCGAGATGTAGGGCTGCTGTTCCGTTGGCGCAGCCGATCGCATGTTTGACGTGGGTGTAGGAGGCGTATTGGTCTTCGAAGGCTTTGACGTGGGGGCCCATGATGTAGGTGCCGCTCTCAAGGACGTCGATGATGGCTTTGTCCATCTCTGGTTTAATGGAGTGGTAGTTGGCCTTCAGGTCGACTAGTGGTATTTTCATGGGGTTTACCTGCGTCGGAGTGATCGGAATTTTCGTGCGGGGTTGCCGGCGTAGATTCCTGGTTGGGTGATGTCTTTGGTGACGACGGCGCCGGCGCCGATGACGACGTGGTCGGTGATGCTGACGGGGAGGATGGTGGCGTTGGTGCCGATGGAGACGTGGTTGCCGACGGTGGTGGGTTTCCATTGGGCTTGGTTGCCGCCTGCGGGGTGGCCGACCGAGAACAGATCATTGACGAATTTGGCGCCATGGGAGATGAAGCAGTAGTCGCCGATGGTGACGAGAGAGCAGATGAAGGCGTGGGATTGGATTTTGCAGTGTTTGCCGATTTTCGCGGTGCTTTGTATTTCGACGAATGGTCCGATGAAGGTGTCGTCGCCGATGGTGCATTCGTAGAGGTTGACGGGTTCGACGACGGTGACGTTTTTGCCGAATGTGACGTCGCGGATCTGGGCTTTGAGGAGTTTGGGTTTTTCGGTCATGGGGTGGAGGTCTCCTGGGGTTTGCGTCCTGCGGCTTTGTAGATTTTTTCGATGATTTGGACGGTTTTGAGGCCGTCGAGCATGTCGGTGGCGACGGTGCCGCCGTGGATGAGGACGTCGACGATGTTTTGGTAGACTTTGTCGTGGTTGGACATGGAGCCGAGGGTGTTGGTGCCGTAGGTGTTGGGTGGGTTGCCGGGTGGTGGGGTGGGGATGGTGTAGTCTTGGATGTTTTGGTATTCGAGGATGTTGAGGTATTGGCCGCCGATTTTGACGGTGCCTTTTTCGCCGAAGATGGTGAGGCTGCCTTCCATGTTTTTGCCGTAGCTGTTGATGGTGAAGTTGATGGTGCCGATGGCGCCGTTGGTGAAGGTGAGGATGGCGACGCCGGTGTCTTCGAATTGGATGGTGTCGCGGTGGAGGTAGTTGTGGGTGTAGACGTTGACGGATTCGACGTCGCCTATCATCCAGTAGAGGAGGTCGATGAAGTGGCTGTATTGGGTGAAGAGGGTGCCGCCGTCCAAGTCGAGGGTGCCGCGCCAGTCGCTGTCTTTGTAGTATTGTTGGTTGCGGTTCCAGAAGCAGTTGATTTGGATGTTGATGGGTTTGCCGAGTCGTCCTTCGGTGATGGCGTTTTTGAGGGCTTGGACGGGTGGGTTGAAGCGGTTTTGTTTGACGATGAAGAGGCGTCGGTTGGTTTGTTCGGCGGTGTGGATCATGTGTTCGCAGTCGGTGACGGTGGTGGCCATGGGTTTTTCGCACAGGACGTTGGCGCCGGCTTTGAGGGCTTGGATGGTGTGCTGTGCGTGGAGGCCGTTTGGGGTGCAGATGGAGACGAGGTCTAAGTCATGTTCGTTGGTGAGGAGGTCGGTAATGGTGTAGTAGGGGTGACAGTTGTATTGTTGGGCGATGTTGTCTGCGCGGTCTTTTTTGATGTCGCAGACGGCGATGAGGTCGCCGGTGGCGTGGGCGTGGCGGGCGTGTTGGGTGCCGATGTGACCGGTGCCGACGACGGCGATGCGGAGTCGTTTCATGGTTCTGGGTGCGATAATTCTTCTCCCCTATTTAAAGAATGACCGGTTGTCTACTGGATTATAGTTTTGGTATGCTCTTTTCTGAGGCAAGTTTAAATAGGTTCATGTCTCTTTGGTTTTCCGGGGTGAAAAGAAAGTATGAACAAATTGTTGGTTTTTGGTAGTCTTTGTGTTGTTGCAGGCTTGTTATTGATACCTCTTTCAGCGGCGGTTGCTCCTCAGGATGACCCTGCGATGGTGTTGGATGATCTTGCGTTGAGTGTGCTGCCGGTGCAGATTCAGGCGCAGCTGAGGAAGTTGGTGGCGGAGAACCCTGAGGTTGCGTTGACGGTCGCTGGTCAGGAGAAGTCGGCGCCGCAGCAGCTGGTGTCTTTTGCGAATAACGGGTCGAATAGGACGCTGTTGGCAAAGCTTTGGTCGATGGTGCTGAAGTATCGGGTGGCGCGCCTGTACTTGAGCATTATCATTTATGCTCATACTCACGGCACCTTCATGTTGTGGCGTACGATGACGTGGGGGATTAAGGTCCTGAAATGGATTAAGGTTGGTATTTTGCTAGGTTTTGTGAAATCTGAGGCGCCGCCGGTCACGCCGCATTTCAGTTTCATTGCGGATAATGTGACGCGGACGATTACCGTGGCGAGTGCGGATAGCGGCGTTCTTTGGAGTAACCTTACGCAGATTGGTACCGGGTCGTGTGATCCGTTCCCTGCAGGGAATGTGACAGCTGGGCAGCAGATAACGAACTGTTCAGGGGAAATTGCGCTCTATTACGTCCCTACGGGTGTCATCCTTTTCGATACGGTGTTCCCTGAGTGATTGTTGGTTAGAGTTTGCTGTAGACGATTCCTCGCATGAACCCGAGACCGTACCCGACGTGGATGAGAAGGAAGAAGATCGGGCTGGCGATGACCACGGTTGGCCGTCTCATGATTTGTAGCACACTGATGAACGAGAGGAGCACGTAGGCGATGATGAGGAGGGGGACGACCCAGATGGGGATCAGGTGAACAGCGGTGAGGATCATGAGGAGGAGGGCGCCGAGGATGAAGGCGGGTCCGATGAGGTGGAAGAACCGCAGGGTCTTGGGGTGTTTTTTGACCATCTTCGCCCGTGCGATTCCGTAGCGGTACATCTGACGCCACAGGGACTTGACGCTTGGTCGTTTGAAATGCAGGACCTTAGTGGTCGGCGTGTACAGGATTTTGTAGCCTGCGTCTCTGAGTCGGATGTCGAGTTCGTAGTCCTGGCCACACCAGAACTCCGGGTCGAACTTGCCGACCTGTTCCACCGGTTTTCTCCTATACAGAGCGAAGGAGATGTGGTCGGTGAACTGTTCTGTGGGATGGACGGCGTTTTGTGAGAAGTAACTCCTGCCACCGAGGAAGCTGAGGAAGGCGGCGCCTGAGGCCCGTGCGACGAAGCTTTGCTGGGGTGGCGTGAGGTTGGAGCAGCCGACGGCGCAGACGTCGTCAGGCTGTTTCTGTAGTGTCGCTGTCAGGGCTTTGAGCAGGTTGGGTTCGGCGACGACGTGGCCGGAGTAGTTCATGAGCATCTCGCCGGTGGAGTGCTCGATGCAGAGGTTGCGGCCTATCGCGGTGTTCCCGGTCGGGTTGTCCAGGATTTTGACACACGGATGTTTCGTGGCGTATTCCTCGGCGATCGTCTTGGTCGCATCCGAAGACGGCCCGATGGCCAGCATGATCTCCATCCTGTCCTGCGGATAGTCCAACGCGAGGAGTGAATCCAGGCACTGTCGGAGGGTCTTTTCCTCGTTGCGCAGCGGAATGAGGAAGGACACTAAGGGGTATGTCGGCGGCATTTCGGTCTTCGGAAACGGCAGAATCTATATAATTTTGCTCATGCTACCAGAAGCCACCTGTAAAGGAGATGGTACTTCGAATCGGGATCCACGTGAGTTTGCCGAGCAGATTATGGCGTTTTACGACGTCTACGACCTCAAAGTCTCCGGCAAGATCCACGACCAGACCGCGTACCAGCTCATCGAAGACCTCGAAGCCAAATATGATGTGGACAGCATCCGGCTCGCGGACGGAACCCGCCTGTGGAACCTCATCAGAGTCTTCCTCTACTCCAACTACCAACGCCTCGGCGAACAAACCAGCTCCGGCACCTTTTCCATGCAGACCCTGCGGACCTTCCTCGCCACCTTCAAAGAAGGACTACAACCCCTCCGTATCCCTAAGACCCCGGTGTGGGGCTTCTCCAGCGGCGAAAGCCGCAAACACTACCACGACACGTACTACGACATCTACCTCGACCCCCTCTACGACGTCCTCGACGACCACCTCACCGTCCTGGAATGGCCCCAGACCTCTGGCATCCGCAGGAAATACGACCACCCCGTCTACTCCCGCCACTACGTCCCCATGCACATCCCCGTCTGGACCAAGACCTTCTGGGACCTGTTCTACTACGAGCTTCGCCGACGACCCGCCTTCACCATCCACGGCACCCCAGTCCTCAACCAAGTCATCGACCACATCAGCACCACCGCAGAAGTCGACCACACCCACCTCAAAAACGACCTCCAGGACTTCATCGCCGTCTTCGTCGCCATCAAAGACCTCCTCACCACCACCCTAGCCTACGGTAAACCCAAGATGGTCCTCATCCGCTGCGGCTACGGCCGCTTCCCCCAAGCACTCGCCCAAGCCTGCCGACAACTCAACATCCCCAGCGTCGAAATCCAACACGGCCTCATCACCCGCTACCTCCCCGCCTACCGACGCACCCAACCCACAGACAACCACGACTGCATCCCCGAATACCTCCTTGCCCACGGCACCATCTTTGCAGACCTCGTACGAACAGGCCACCTCTTCACCCCCGACAACGTCACCGCCACCGGCTACCCCTACCTCACCAAAAAACTCCAAGAAACAACCCAAGACGCCACCCTCAAAACACAATACACCACCCACAAACGCGCCATCCTCGTCACCTCACAGTGGATCGTCGCACAAGAAGTCCAAGACTTCATCACCACCGCAGCCGACGGACTCCACCACGAAAACCTCGACATTGGCATCCTCTTCAAACCACACCCCTACGACAAAACCAATTACCAGAACTGGCAGCATCCACCCAACGTCACCCTCGTCAACAAATACGACGACACCTTCCGCCTCTTCAGCTTCGCCGACCTCCACGCCACCGTCTACTCCACCAGCGGCCTCGAAGCCATGGCCTTCGGCACCCCCAACATCTTCCTCGACATCCTTCACCTCACCACCCCCACCGACACCCCCTACATCGCCGCCACACCCGAAGCCTTCATCAAATCCACAAAAAAAATCTTCGCCGACTACCCCGCCGCCGTCCAAGAAACCAAACAAATCGCCAGCCTCTTCTTCACCCCAGACCCCAACAAACACTTCCAGGAGTTCTTCCATCGCCACCACCTCCTGGATTGAAAACTTATTTATGTCCTGAGACCCTTTCGCCCGACCGATGACGCCTCCAAGGACACCCAGCAAATTCCGCCGCGCACTCACCGACCACACCCTCCCCTACATCATCGCCGAAACCGCCTACATCCACGAAGGCGACCCAAAAATATTCTCCGCCATCCTCACCAAACTCGCCGAACACCACTGCGCCGACGCCGTCAAATACCACATCCTCCTCAACGTCGACTCCTACATCACCCACGCCCACCACCTCTACAACCTCTACGACACCTTTAAACTCCCACCCACCACCTGGGAAAACATCCTCAAAGAAACTAAACAAAAAGGCTTCGAAACCATCGTCCTCGCCGACGAAAAAAACGCCATCGACTTCTCCGCAAAACACCCCGACCTCGTCACGGCCGTGGAACTGCACGCCATCGCCATCAACAACTTCGAAATGCTAGACCGCGCCAAAAAAATCCCCCAACCCGTCATCCTCGGCGTCGGCGGATCCACCCAAGACGACATCCACTACGCCCTCGACTACCTCGACCGACCCGACATCCTCCTCACCTACGGCTTCCAAATCTACCCCACAAAATTCGAATACATCAACCTCAACAAACTCACCACCATGCAACACACCTACCACGTCCCCATCGGCTACGCCGACCACACCAGCTGGGACAACAAAGACAACACCCTCATCACCGTCGCCGGCTTCATCAAAGGCGCCAACTTCATCGAAAAACACGTCACCCTCACCCCCGGAGAAAAACGCATCGACTACGAATCTGCCATCAGCATCGACGCCCTCTGCGAAATCAAACGACAAATCGACCTCCTCACCACCGCACTAGGAACAGGATCCATGGAACTCAACGACTACGAAAAAGCAGTCGCCTCCAACGGCCCCATGAAATTCACCCTCGTCGCCACCCACGACCTCCACAAAGGACACACCCTCACCCCCACTGACATCACCTTCAAACGCACCGAACCCGAAAACCCCATCCAACAACGCGACTACCTCAAAATACTCGGCACACAACTCACCACCGACGTCAAAGCCAACGACTCCATCAACTGGACTAAGGTGAAAAAACCATGAAACAAGCCATCACCATCACCGCACGAATGAAATCCACCCGACTCCCCCTCAAAGTCATGCGCTACATCGAAGGATACCCCATGATCGAACACATGATCGACCGACTCAAAACCTCACACAACGCCGACATGGTCATACTCTGCACCAGCATCGACCCCCAAGACGACATCCTCGTCGACGTCGCAGAAAAAAAAGAAATCGAACACTTCCGCGGCAGCAAAGAAGACGTCCTCGACCGCCTCTACCACGCCGCCCAAGCCTTCCACGTCGACTTCATCGCCTCCACCACCGCAGACAACCCCCTCGCCGACCCCCTCCACCTCGACAAACTCATCGACACCTACCAACACACCAAAGCCGACTACATCACCACCATGGGCCTCCCCCTCGGAGCCTACGGGTACGGGCTTAAAATCACGACCCTCGGTGAGGTCATCGCATCCAAATCAGAGACAGACACCGAAATCTGGGGACACTTCTTCGAAAAAAACCCACAAGTCAAGAAAATAGACCTCCCCGTCGAACCACTCCTACGCCATCCCGAGATACGCCTCACCGTCGACGAAGAACCGGACCTCAAACTGATGCGCCACATCTTCCATCACTTCTACCCCGCCAACCCCCATTTCACCCTGCCTCAAGTCGTCACCTATCTCTTAGAGAACCCAGAGTTTCTCGAGATCAACAAGCACGTCCAACACTGGTCCACACAGGAAAAAAAGTGAAACTTAAAAGGAGTGTTTTCAGCGTAACTTCTGGTCCACGAACTGTTTCTGACAGGGGATCGCCCAAAACGACGGCGTGGTAATGATCTTAAAGAACTTCTCCGCGCTGTTGCCTTTCCCAAACTCAAACGTTTTTTTCACCTTCAACGACACTGCCTTCTCAATCGCTTTTAATATCTCCATCTTCACTGGGGAAACGTTGATGATTGACCGGCTCCTGCTGCGGTTCTGCTGCCGAGACCCGATGTCGATGGTCGGCACACCATAGATGCCCGCTTCTCGGATGCCGCTACTAGAGTTACCGACGATGAACTCCGCGTTCTTCAACAACGTCAAGAAATATTCAAACCGCATTGACGGCAGGACGCGGAAATGCTTGTTCTTTCGTAGCGCCTCAATCTCCTTGATGATGATATCCGAGCCGTTGTCATTGTTCGGATAGATGACTACATAATTCTTCTCGGATGTGACAAGGGCGGAGACGACGTTTTTGATGTCCTGATTCAACGAATCTAGCTCGGTGGTCACCGGATGATAGCAGAACACGCTATAGTCCTTGTAGGGAATCTCATAGTGCCGTTTGACTTCCTGGATTTGCGGCAGCGCATTAGACACCATGATGTCGATGTCCGGGGAGCCGATAGTAAAAATCGTCTTATTGTTCTCACCCATCTGTAGAAGTCGGCGTTTTGCGGTCTCGTTGGCGACGAAGTGGGTGTGGGCAAGCTTCGTGATTGAGTGGCGGATGAGCTCGTCAATGGTCCCGGAGACCTCGCCGCCTTCGATGTGGGCGACGAGCCGGTTGTTCAAGGCACCGACGATAGCACCCGCTAATGCTTCTACGCGGTCGCCATGGACGACGATGAGGTCTGGTTTGATCTCGTTGACAAAGTTGCTGAACCCGATGATGGTGTTGGCGAGGATGACGTCCATTTCGGTGTTGTGGGATTGGTTGATGTAGACGAACATCTCTTTGTAGTTTTGTTTACGGACTTCGTCGTAGGTGAACCCGTATTTGGAGAGCGTGTGCATCCCGGTGACGAAGATGAAGCAGTCGAACTCCTCGGAGTGTTCCACTTTGTTGATGAGGGGTTTGAGTTTGCCGAAGTCCGCGCGGGTGCCGGTGAGGAAGACGATTTTTCGACGCTGTTGTGGTGTAGCCTTCTTCTGTTCGCTCATAGTGGTCAGGGAATCCTTTTGTAGATTACAGAAAGGAATCGATTCCTTATTTTTTCTTGATTTGTTCCCAGATGGGGTTCTTGAGGTGCCACAGGCCGTACATGTCTTTTTCGAAGATGTTGCGATTGTACCATTTTTCGGCGACAGCCCAGAATTCTTCATGGGTCGTGTGGGTGAAGTCAAGGTAGTCGTTGTAGAGTTTCTGGTCGAGTTTGTCGTCTTTTTCTTTGACGAGCATGGCGGCTTCGTCTCTGGTGACCATGCCGGAGCGGACCCAGCGGGCAGCAAGTTCAGTGGCGGTGGAGTGGCCGAATTTGAGCCATTTGAAGAATTGGTTCATGCCATAGCCGATGGTGTCGACTTGGTTGTAGTCTTCGATGGTGCCTTCGCGTTTCCATTCGTGTCCGACGTGTTGGAAGCCGTATTGTCGGGCGATGAGGTAGTGGCGGTGGGAGTCCCAGGGGATGTAGTAGCTCATGTAGATGGGGTCGAGTTGTGCTTTTTTCATGTCGTCGTAGGTGGGGAAGTTGCACATGTCGAGGTCTTTCATGGTGACGCCGTCGCCGAGCCAGGATTCGTAGTTGGTGGGTTTGACGACGTCGTTTTTGATTTGGTCGAGGGCGGAGGGTGTTTCGACGTCTCCTTGGCTGCCGCCGTATTCGTAGCAGACGTTTTCGCCGTAGGCGAGCATTTTGATGCCGTGGTCCATGGTGAAACGGTAGGGGATGGAGTAGAGGAGGGAGTCCCAGTACCAGGAGGGTTGTCCGAGTCTGTCTGCTGCTTTTTTGGTGAGGACGCGCAATGTCTGGAGGCGTGGTGTGAAGGTGACGAGGTCGCAGTTGAAGGTGTCGCAGATGTTTTTGATGTTTTTGCGTCCGGTGTCGGTCCAGCTGTAGTTGTCGACGGTGATGAGGAGGGGGTTCATGTTGAGTTTCTTTTTGAGGGTGAGGACTTGGACGTGGCTGTCTTTGCCGCCGCTGACGGCGATGGCGCAGTCGTAGTAGTTGCCGTTGCTGCCGCGGTATTTGTCGCAGAGTTTTTCGAGTTCCCGCCAGCGTTGGCTCCAGTCGATGTTTTTCTTTTTTTCGTAGTTGGTGCAGGCGTTGCAGATGCCGTCTTTGTTTAATTTTAATCCGGGGCGTGTGTCTGGCATGACGCATCGTTTACAATAATTCATGAGGTCAACCTCTTCCTTCTGATAGGCTGGCAATAAAAATGGCGGTATTTATATGTTATCTGATAGGGTCAGCGGGTGATGTGTTTTTTCCGTAGTTGGGTGTCGGTGGGGATGTTTTGGGTGGCGTGTTTGCCGAGGACGTTTTTGTAGTGGATGGCTTTGAGTTCGCCGGTGCCTGGTCGTTTGACCCAGAGGTTCTTGGTGGTGAACTGGTCTCCTTTCTTGATGGGTTTGATGGTGACGATGCAGGCGTAGGCGAAGTCGATGGTGGGTTGTTCTTCTTTGAGGATGGTTTTGCTGCCGCCGAGTGCTTGGTGGATGGCGGCGGATCCTTGGATGAGGTCGTGGAGTTCAGAAGGTGTGATGGAGATGGGGATGTCGGGGCCGGGCCAGGTTGTGTCGGAGGTGAAGTGTTTTTCCAGGATGGAGGCGCCCATGGCGACGGCGCCGAGGCAGGTGTAGATGCCGAGTGAGTGGTCGCTGAGGCCGAGGACGGCTTTGGGGAAGGTTTTTTTAAGTTGGGTGAGGGCGCCGAGTCTGACTTTGCTATACGGTGTGGGGTACATGGAGGTGCAGTGCATGAGGGCGTAAGGGACGCCTTGGTTTTCGATGATGTCGACGGATTTTTGGATGCTGTGTAGGTCGTTCATGCCGGTGCTCAGGATGATGGGTTTGCCGAAGCTGGCGATGTGTTCGATGAGGGGGTAGTTGTTGCATTCGCCGCTGCCGATTTTGTAGGCGGGGACGTTCATGTTGTGGAGTCGGTCGGCGGCTGCTCGGGAGAAGGGGGTGGAGAGGTAGAGGAGTCCTCGTTGTTCTGCGTATTTTTTAAGGTCTTTATCTTGGTGTTCGTTGAGGCTGCAGCGTTCCATGATAGTGTAGATGGATTCTGTGGCGTTGCCGGGGATGACTTTTTTGGCTGCGGGGATCATTTCGTCGGTGATGACGTGGCATTGGAATTTGACGGCTTCGGCGCCGGCGGCTTTGGCGTCGGTGATCATTTGTTTGGCTTTGCGGATGTCGCCTTCGTGGTTGATGCCGATTTCGGGGAGGACGAAGGGGGTGTGCTGGGGTCCGATGTGTCGGGTGCCGATGACGAGTTCGGGGGTCATGGGGTGGTTCATCCTGTTTAGGTTGGTTGCTGTGATTTACTTGTTCTGATATATACGTTTCTCTTGCGTGTGTGGTGGTCTCTCCTGGATGCAAACACAAATGTTTTTAAAGACTTGGCGTTTGATTACCTCCAGAATTTCATGATTATTTCACGGACCCCTCTGCGCATGAGCTTTGTTGGGGGCGGCTCTGACCTGCAAGTCTATTACAAGACCGGGTGTGGCGCTGTCATCAGCACGACGATCAACAAGTATGTGTACATCACGGTGAACGCGCGGTTCACAGAGCATATCCGGGTTGGGTATTCGAAGATCGAGTATGTCAAAGGCGTCGATGAGATCGAGCATAACTTGGTCCGTGAAGCTCTGAAGACCGTTGGTGGGATCACCGGCGGCATCGAGATCGTGTACATGTCGGACCTGCTGCCAGCGCATGAGGGCTCCGGCTTGGGCGCCTCCAGCAGTATCCTTGTTGGGACGTTGCATGCGTTGCACGCCTTCAACGGGGAGTACGTCTCCGCGGAGACGCTCGCCAGGGAGGCTTGTAAGATTGAGATTGATGTCCTGGGTCAGCCGATCGGCAAGCAGGACCAGTACGCAGCCGCGTACGGGGGTTTCAATCATATTAGGTTCAATGCGGATGAGACGGTGAACGTCGAACCCGTCATCCTGAAGCCGTCGTTGAAGAAAGAGTTGAACGACAACCTGCTCTTATTTTACATCGCGATGCCAAAGCAGTCGGTGGAGATTCTGACGGAGCAGAAGCAGAAGACGCATCAGAACCTGCAGATCCTGGACAAGATGGTCGAACAGGTGGACGAGCTCAACAACGCACTCCGCAAGTCTGATTTGACGGAGTTCGGCAATCTGCTGCACAAGGGCTGGATGTTCAAGCAGCAGCTGGCGTCGAAGATCTCCAACCCGATTATTAATTCATATTATGAGAAGGCTCGGTCTGCGGGGGCGCTAGGTGGCAAGATCCTGGGGAGCGGAGGCGGCGGCTTCCTGCTCTTCTACGTCGAACCCCAGAAGCAAGACTCAGTTCGGGAGGCGTTGTCGAATCTACGTGAGACGCCGTTCCGTTTCGAATCCAGCGGCAGCCGCATCATCTACGTCAGCGACTAAAAAAAACGATCAGTGGAATAAATTGGAAGGGAGAACGCTATGGATACGTTTCGGCAACAATTCACCAAGGACTATCTTCGTGAGCTGATGGCGACGTTGAATAAGATGCAGCCTGACCTTGAACAGAAGATGGATGAGCTCGCCACGATCCTGTTCATCGCACGCGGTGAGGGACGGACGATTTTCCTGTGCGGCAACGGCGGCAGCGCATCCACGGCGTCCCATTTCGCAAGCGACCTGTCCAAAGGGACGATCGTAGGGAGTAACCCGCGGTTCAAGGTCGTCGCGCTCACCGACAACATCCCGACGATGCTGGCGTGGGGCAACGACTCCAGCTATGATGATATCTTCGTCGAACCGTTGAAGAACCTCATGGGTCCTGGTGACGTGGTCATCGGGATCAGCGGCAGCGGCAACTCACCCAACATCATCAAGGCGCTGGATTATGCGAACCACCATCAGGGCATAACAATCGGGTTGTCCGGGTACGATGGCGGCAAGCTGCTGATGACCGCGCAACACAACATCCATGTCCCCTCGTTCTATATGCAGCGCGTGGAAGACATCCATCTGATTCTTGAGCATCTCCTGACTTCGTTGATTCGTGAAGAGCAGCAGAAGACACATTAACGGTGCGGTGATTTCGTGGTGGCCGTATGACGCATATCCTCGTGACTGGGAACAAAGGGTATATCGGGTCGATCCTCACCCGGCTTCTCGTGCAGAAAGGTTACAGCGTCACTGGGTTTGACACGGATTTCTACCGCGGCTGCGAGCTCAGCCCATTGGAGACGCATCTGTCGCAGATCACGAAAGACATCCGGTCTGTTTCCAAAGAAGATCTGAAGGGTATCGATGCGGTGATTCATCTTGCGGCGCTTTCCAACGACCCGCTCGGTGAGCTGAAGCCGGCGTTGACGACGGACATTAATTTCAAAGCGACGGTTCGACTCGCCAAACTCGCAAAAGACTGTGGCGTCCAACGGTTCGTGTACTCCAGTTCGCAGAGCATGTACGGCATTGCGCAGACGGACGAAGAACTTGATGAGGATAACAGCGAAAAGAATCCGCTGACGATGTACGCGAAGACCAAGTGGGATGCTGAACTGCAGCTTAAAACGTTTAGCTCCAAGGACTTCCTGGTCACCTGTATGCGGCCGTCGACGGTGTTCGGCGCCAGCCCCAAGCTGCGCTGCGACATCGTCTACAACAATTTCGTGGCAAGCGCGTATACCTCGGGGAAGATCGAGGTGAAAAGCGATGGGACCCCCTGGCGGCCTGTCGTTCACGTCCAGGACGTCTCCAAGGCGTTCATCGCAGGACTCGAAGCACCAGAAGACCTCATCGCCAACGAATCCTTCAACGTCGGTATCAAGGATGGCAACTTCACCGTCCGTCAGCTCGCCGAGGCAGCACAGCAGGTCGTCAAAGGCTCCACGCTTGTTTTTACCGGTGAGCATGGGTCTGACTCTCGCACCTACCGCGTCTCATTTAAGAAGATCCTGTCGCAACTCAAGGATTACTACAAACCTGACTGGGATCTCATCAAAGGCGGGAAGGAACTCGTCACTTTCTTCGACGCCGTGCATTTCACCAAAGAAGAGTTCAAAGGCAGGCAGTGCAACCGTCTCATCCAGCTGAAATATCTCCTTGATCAGAAGAGCATCGATGAAAAACTCTTCTGGAAGGTGTAAGGGAACTGAGTATGACGACGGTGAAACAGGCGGTGATCCTCGCTGGTGGGATGGGGACGCGGCTTCGCCCCTTGACTGATACGCTGCCGAAACCGATGATTCAGTTGAACCACCGGCCCTTCCTCGAGTATCTTATCGAAATGCTCAAAGGCAACGGCATCTCTGAAGTCGTCCTCCTGCTTGGGTACTTGCCAGACAAGGTCATGGAGTACTTCAAAGACGGTTCTAAGTTCGGCCTTTCAATAAAATATTCAGTTGGGACCGTGGAGGACGAGACCGGGACGCGAATCCGGAACGCCGCTCACCTGCTCGACTCGCATTTCCTCCTGATGTATTGCGACAATTTTCTTCCTATCAATTTAGCAGACCTTGTCGCGTTCCATGACGCGCATCAAGCCACGGCCACGGTCACTGTGTATACGAACAAGGACCATTCGACGAAAAACAACATGATCATCGACGAGAACGGCTTTGTTGTTACGTACGACCGGACGCGGAAGACGCCGGGGCTGACTGGCGTCGACGTCGGGTTCTTCATCCTGCCGAAAACCATCCTTTCTCGGATGCCGCAGACGAACTTCTCCTTTGAAGACGTCATCCTTCCCGCCCTCATCGCTGAACACCAACTCGCAGGATATCTCACCGACCATAAGTATTACTCCGTCGGCTCCTTGGAGCGTCTTCCCATCACTGAGCAGTACCTCAAGCCAAAGAAGGTCGTCTTCCTGGACCGTGATGGCGTCATCAACAAGAAGCCGCCGAAGGCAGAGTATGTGAAAAAGTGGAGTGAGTTCGAGTTCCTCCCTGGCGCGGTTGATGCGCTCGCGTTGTTGACGAAGCATGGGTATCAGGTTTTTTTGATTACGAACCAGGCGGGGATTGCCCGCGGCGCGATGACCGAAGCGGACCTTGCAGATATTCATACCAAGATGATTGCGGAGCTTGGCCGACACGGTGCGTCCATCGCCGGGATCTACCATTGTCCTCACGGATGGAACGAGAACTGTGAGTGCCGTAAACCGAAGCCGGGGATGCTCTTTCAGGCGGCGCGTGAGCATACGCTGGATCTGACGAAGACTGTTTTCATCGGTGATGATGAACGTGACGAGCAGGCAGGCCGTAAGGCTGGATGCCGTACGCTCCTCGTGACCCCTGAGCGTCCGTTGCTTGACTTGGTTACCGAGATGATTGAGGCCGATGACCAAAGACGTTGACGACTACGCGGCATTGTTCTCCTTTGTTCACCAGAAACAGAAGACGTCGTCAGGTTCCCGGTTCTTGATTGCGATCGGAGGCTATAGTCGTGGCGGGAAGACGACGGTCACCCGTCGGCTTCTTGAGGATTTCGAAAAAGAAGGCGTCCATGGTACGCGTATCTCGTTGGACAACTGGCTGTTGGGAGTCGACCAGCGGACCGAGCAGATGACTGTGCGGGACCGGTACCAATGCCAGGAGATTGTGAAGGCAATCACTTTGCTTCGTGATGGCGGCGAGGTGTATCACCCGGTGTATGATGCGAAGACCCGCAGTATCGTCGCTCCACGGAGCAAGTATCCTCTTCGCATCCCTGATCATGGTGTAGGGGTCATCGAAGGAGTCATCGCGCTGGACATTGAACCGCTGCGGGCGTTGTGTGACGTGCGGGTCTTTGTGGAGATCTCTGATGAGGTTCGTCGCAGCCGTCTTGAGAGATTCTATATCCAGTTCAAGGGTTGTTCTCCTGAGGAGACCGCACGGATCATTAATGAACGGGAGCGGGAGGAGATCCCGATTATCAAGGCCTCAATGCAGTATGCCGATGTCATCTATCATCCTGCGGGGAACGAAGTTTTTTAAGGCGGCTGTCAATCAACCAAGGGGAAAGTCCGTATGTTGTTTAAGGAACGGAAACTAAAAGGCGTCTTTGAAATCACCCTTGACCCGAAGGAAGATAACCGCGGGTTCTTTATGCGCGTCTACGACGAACAGATCTTCCGGGACCACGGTTTGCATCGCGCCTGGGTTCAGGAGAACCATTCCATGTCAGTCCAGAAGGGGACCGTGCGTGGCTTCCATTTCCAGTTCCCGCCTGCGGCCGAGACCAAGCTGGTGCGCGTCATCAGCGGAGAGATCTTCGACGTCTTCGTCGACCTGCGCAAAAACTCGCCGACGTTCGGCCACTGGGACAGCATCATCCTTTCGCCGGAGAACAAGAAACTCCTCTATATCCCGCGCGGGTTCGCCCATGGGATGTGCACTCTGAAGGAGTATAGCACGATGCTGTACAAGGTCGACAACGTCTTCACCCCTGAAAAAGAAGGTAACATCAAGTGGGACGACCCGGACCTCGCCATCCCCTGGCCCGTCACCGGCACTCCCGTGATTTCTGAAAAGGATTCCAAGGCCAAAAGCTTCCAAGACTTCGTGAAGAAATACGGAGGCATCGAGCTGTAAATGCGGGTCTTCGTCACCGGCGGCACCGGGTTCATCGGCACACACGTCCTCCGTCAGCTTCTAGAAAACGGTCATGACGTGCTCGCACTTAAACTTGAAGGCGAAGACGTCTCAGTCTTCAAAGGCCAACCGAACGTCCATTTTTTCGACGGTACCCTCGCCACCCTCGAACCAATCAAGAAAAAGTTGCAAGATTTCCAGCCTGAGGCGACCATCCATCTCGCCTGGCAAGGCATCCCCACCTACGATTACGCCACCAGCGCTCTCAACCTCATCCAAAGCGTCCAATTCCTGCTGCTCCTTGCCGAACTGAAATGCCCCCGCGTCCTCTGCAGCGGCAGCTGCTGGGAATACACCAACAAAAACGGTAAAATCACCGAAGAATCGGTCGTCCAAGCAACCAGCCCATTCACCGCAGCAAAAATCTGCGTCCATACCATCGGCAAAGAAATCGCCAAGGCCAACAACCAACAGTTCACCTGGGTCCGCTTCTTTTACGTCTACGGCCCAGGCCAGAAAAGTCACTCCCTCATCCCGCACATCATCTCCGCGATCCGATCAGGCAAAACCCCTGACATCAAGACGCCCCGGACCCACAACGATTTCGTCTACGTCGAAGACGTCGCTCGAGCCATCACCGCCCTCATCGCCGCACCCACAACCCAGGACGTCTACAACATCGGCTCAGGAGTCTCAACTGAAATCACCGACGTCATCAACCAAGTCTACCAATCCTACGGCCTCCCCCAACGCTTCACCCCGCCACCAAAAACCCAAGAGACACCCGTGGACTTCTGGGCAGACATCACCAAGATCCACCACGAAGTCGGCTGGAAACCCCAAGTCTCTATCGCAGAAGGCATCCGACGCACCGTCGACTACTGGAAAACGAACCCGAAGTAGTACCCGATGTTTTTTATAGGGGGGACTTTCTATCGGGCAGGTAGACACCCCCTCAGACCAACCAACCACCTAGGGAAGGGACCATGGAAACACAACGCATCCTCATTACTGGCTCACTGGGCTACATCGGCACCCTCCTCGCACCCTACCTTACCAACCACCACTACGACGTCATCGGCTACGACACCGGCTTCTTCCAAGACTGCACCCTCTACCCACCAGAACCCCAGAAGACTGTCTTCAAAGACGCCCGCCACATCACCCCCGACGACCTCAAAGGTATCGACGCTGTCGTCCACCTCGCCGGTATCTCCAACGACCCTTTTGGCACACTCAACGCCCACGACGTCTACGACCCCACCCTCACCTATTCCTTGCGCCTCGCACAATTCTGCAAAGACAAAAACATCCGGTTCATCTTCGCCTCCAGCTGCAGCATCTACGGTAAAGCCTCCGACGACATCCTCACCGAAACCTCACCCACCAACCCCCAAACACCCTACTCTCTCAACAAACTCCAGATAGAACAAGGCCTCACCCAGCTCGCCGACAACAACTTCTCCCCCATCAGCCTGCGGTTCGCCACCGCCTTCGGCCCCTCACCACGCCTGCGCTTCGACCTCTACGTCAACATGTTCGCCGGCATGATCCTCACCACAAACAAGATCGTCCTCAACTCCAACGGACAAGCCTGGCGACCCAACATCCACATTACCGACATCATCAAAGCCATCAAACACGCCATCGACTACCAACCCAAAACACCCGGCCACCTCATCCTCAACGTCGGCGACACCCGCAACAACGCACGCGTAATCGACATCGCACACCTGTTCATCGACGCCGTCCCCGGCGCCCACCTCACCTTCCTCAACCAACAAGACCAACAAGTGCAAAAGGACTTGGACTTGGTCAAAGACCAAAAGATCCAAGACGGCGTCGACAAACGCACCTACAAAGTCAGCTTCGAAAAAATCACAAAAACCTTCAAAGGCTACACCTGCACCTGGACCATGAAAGACGGCATCAAAGACCTCCTCAGAACACTCGAAAACCTCCCACTTACCTCTAAAGACTTCAACAACATCAACTACTACCGCCTCCAGAAATTCGACGACCTCTACAAAAACCACAAACTCACCAAAGACCTCTACTGGACCACACCATGATCAACGACATCTACACCACCCACCTGCACCTCCGGACCTTCACCGAAAAAGACATCACGCCGCTGTACCTCAGCGCCCTCAACGACCCCGCCATCGTTGGGTTAACCGAGGCACGACACCGACACTGGACACCCAAAGACGCCACCGACTACGTCAAAAACAGCAACCAACCCGGCACCAGCGACCTCATCGGCATCTTCCTTAAAACCAACGAAAAACACATCGGCAACATCAGACTCTTCAACTACCACCCCGTCCACAAACGCTGCGAACTCGGCATCATGATCTACGACAAAACCCAGTGGTCCAAAGGCTACGGCACCGAAGCCATCCTCGGCATCGAAACCCACGTCTTCCACACCCTCCACCTCCACAAGATCTGCGCAGACTACTACGAAAACAACACCGGATCCGCCCACATGTTCAAAAAAGCAGGCTACAGTGTCGAAGGCGTCTTCAAAGACCACTTCTACCTTCACGACCACTTCGTCGACTCCATCCGAATCGCCAAATTCAACCCCCAGGAGCAACCCCTATGACCAAGAAACCCACCCGGCGCATCCCCTCTGCTGGACCGTCTATCACCCAAGCGGAAATCGACCTCGTCACCGAAGCCGTCACCAAAGGCTGGTACGAAGACCGCAACATGCACATGGACCAATTCATCAAAGAACTCCACGACTACACCGGCGCCAAATACGTCCTGCCCGTCGTCAACTGCACCTCCGCCATCCACCTCGCCTTGCTCGCCCTCAACATCGGAAAAGGCGACGAAGTCATCGTCCCCGACGTCACCTGGGCAGCCAGCGCCTGCCCCATCCACTACGTCAACGCCACCCCCATCTTCTGCGACATCGAAGCCGACAACTGGTGCATCTCACCGGAATCCTTCAAAAAAGCCATTACCAAACGCACCAAAGCCGTCATCCCCGTCGACCTCTACGGCAACATGCCAGACATGGACCACATCAGAGACATCGCCGCCGACCACAACCTCCCCGTCATCGAAGACGCCGCCGAAGCACTCGGAGCCACATACGACGGCCACCACGCCGGCACCCTCGGCGACATCGGCGTCTACAGCTTCAACGCCACCAAACTCGCCATCGCCGGACAAGGCGGCGCCCTCGTCACCGACAACCAAGACATCTACGAAAAAACAAAACAACTCCGACACCACGGCATGGCCGAATACCAAACCAAAATGTTCTGGTGCGAAGACATCGGCTACAACTACCTCTGGACCAACATCCAAGCAGCCCTCGCACTCGCCCAACTCCGACGAATTGAAGACCTCGTCACTATGAAACGCAAAGCCTTCCACTGGTACACCGACCGACTCCACACACACGACCTCCAATTCAACACCGAAGCACCCAACGTCAGAAACACCTACTGGATCACCAACGCCATCATCGACAAACACTACAACGTCACCAAAGAACAAGTCATCGACGAATTCAAAAAACACCACATCGACAGCAGACCCTTCTTCTATCCCATCAGCTCCATGCCCGCCTACCAACGCTACGTCCACGGCAAAGACATGACCAAAACCAACCCCGTCTGCTACGACCTCTCACCACGCGGCATCAGCCTCCCCGCCGCCGCCACCCTCACCGAACAAGAAGCAGACTACGTCTGCACCATCTTCACCAACTTCCTCAAAAGGAAACAATAACTCTATGCCACCAACACCACAAAATTTCACCATCTTCATTCCCACCTACAACCGACCACACTTCCTCAAACGACTCCTCACCTACTACCGCACCTTCAACACCCCCTTTCGCATCATCGTCGCCGACTCCAGCCACACCGACACCAAAACCAACAACCAAACCATCATCGACACATTTCCAGACCTCAACATCACCCACCTCACCACCTATCCCACAGACCTCAACCCCCACCTCAAATTCGCAGACATGGTCACCCACACCCACACCCCCTACAGCGTCATCTGCGCAGACGACGACTACATCGACCCCACCGCCGTCCAAAAAGCCACCGACTACCTCGACACCTACCCCGACTACTCCGCCGCCCACGGCACCTACATCGCCTTCCGCAACCCCACCACCACCCACGACCACTTCCTCTGGAAACCCATCTACCCCTACGCACCACTCACCCAAGAACAACCCCAAGACCGCTTCTACCACCACCTCACCAACTACTACCAACTCCTCTACGCAGTCCGACGCACCACACAGCTGCAAACCATGTACCACGAACTCGTCACCACCACCGCCGACCCCATGCAATTCGGCGAACTCCTCCCCGACATGCTCACTGTCCTCTACGGAAAAATGCAACGACTCGACACCTTCTACGCCGCCCGACAAATCGAATCCACCGTCGCCTACTGGCCCTCACTCCACGAATACATGACACAAGGAACCTACGAAAAAGAATACCAAAAATTCAAAGCCTGCATCGCCACCCACCTCACCAACAACGGCCTCACAACCGACCAAGCCAACACCCTCATCGACACCGCCATGAACCACTACCTCCAACACATGAAAAAGAAAGAACCCATCCGACGACTCCAACAACAAGCCAAAAAACTCCACATACCCCCAGCCCTCTTCCAATACGCCCAACAAGTCTACGGCAAAATCGCCCAATCCAAAGACTATATCGACTGGACCGACCACGACCCCCCCGCCCACGATCTCCCCGGCTTTACCAGAATCAAACAAAGCGTCCTCGACACCACCACATAAAAGAAGAAAACATCCTACGCCACCCTACTTCTTTTCTTCGTTCTCGCCACGCATCTCAGACGACACATACTGCAGCATCTTCTTCGGATGCAACAAATTCACAAAGAACGTGAACTCCTCCCGACGGAACTCCTTCAACACCCACAACACCCCAAGATACACCATCAGCCCCAACAACGCAAACGCAATCACAGAGAACCACCGGTTAACCGTCACCACCCGCGTCAACCCATACAAGAACGCACCCATGACCAGACCCGCCACAATATGCAGGATCACCGAAGGCTGCACCAATCGGATGCCAGTCATCCGCCGCGACACAATCTTCAACCCAACAAACCCAACCGTCGCAGATATCGCACACGCCACCGCAGCACCAGTCGCACCATTAATACCCACAAACGACAACGCCCCATTCTTGGGGATAAACAAGAAATTCAACGTAATGTTGATCACACACACCATCAGACTATTCCGAGCAGCGACCGCTGGCTTATCCATACCGATCACCAGAGCCGTAAATGGAGCCGTGAAACTCGAGACAAGCGCATACAACGACAACACAATCAACACTGACACCGCAGGCAAAAACGAACTATTCAACATAATATTGATAATCGGGCCCGCAAACACAATAAGCACAACGACAACAGGGATCATCAACAAGGAGATGTACCGCTCAGCGGACAGCGTCATCTCATGGATCTTCTCCATCTGCTTCTCCGAATGAAACTTCGAAAACGTCGGGAATAACACGATGATCATGACCTGAGCCACAATCAACATGATCTGCAAGATTTGCTGCACAGAGAAATAATACCCGACCTCCACCGACGTCCAAAAGTACCCAATCGTGATTTTATCGATGTTCGTCGACACCGTCACCAATACTGACACCAGCAGTGTCGGCAACGCGAACGTGAAATAGCTCTTCGCAAGTCCCATATCAGGTCGCTTCAACGGATACTTCCTCAACAACCAGATTCCCACTATACACGATGCAGCCATACCAACAAGGTATGCCGTTGCCAGCGACCCAACAGGGTGACTAGCAATAAAACGCCGGAAAGACTCTAAGAACGCTGGCCAATGCACAGGAGCTGCGAGCGACACGACACTGACCCCGGCCAAAGCCACAAGAATCGTCAACGGCACCTTCAAAGAATTCTCCGTCATCGACGTCAACTGCAGCTTCGCAATCTCCCCGGTCCCATTGAATGTCGTTATCGGGATAGCCTGGACATTATACAAGATGTAATACAGGATGAAGACGAGCACCACCGTTTCAGTGGTCGCATCCGTGAAACCCCCATGAAGGAAGGTCTTCCATATGAGAAGGCCCGCAGCTACGATACCCACCATGAGACCGATAAGCAATAGTTTAATGGCGGTGAATGTTCCGATGCAAGTGCCTAGGTCTTTGCACTCTGAAATGCGTTTCACGTGCGCCTGGCCGAATCCGAGGTCCCCTATGATGTTAAACAAGGAGACAAATGCCATAGCGAATCCAATGATACCAAGTGCCCCTGGGGCGTAATTACCCCAGAGTTTTGCAAGTACGACGAGGCCAATCCAGCCGACGAACCTAATGAAAAATTGAATAGAGATAGCGAACAAGGATTTGCGTGCAATCATAGATGGCAATGGAATTCTTGAGTCTCTTAAAAAGATGTATGGTGGTCTACCAGATCCTTGCCTGAGGCCGAAGTTCTCCTGTTACGATCGCTCCGGGGCCGATGAAACTCTCATTGCCGATGATGGTGCCTGTGTTGATGGTGGCGTTAATCCCTGTTTGCACGTTATCCCCGATGATTGCCCCGAGTTTTTTTCGTTTCGTATTGATTTTAGCGCCGTTCAAGGTGACTGTGATGTCGTTTTTATCGAGACGGAGGTTTGCAAGTTTCGTTCCTGCTCCAAGGTTGCAATGCTGACCGATGATTGAGTCTCCGACGTAGTTCTGGTGAGGCACGTTACTATGATCCATGATGATGGAGTTTTTGATTTCCACGGCGTTCCCAATGTGGCAGTAGTCTCCGATGCTGGTGTACGGTCGTATGTAGCAGTTCGGGCCAATCTTGCAGTTGCTTCCTATGTAGACTGGTCCTTCGATATAGGCTCCGGGGAGAATCGTGGTGTCTGTGCCGATGACGATTGGCCCGAGGCAGGTGGCCTTGTCGTGGATGGTTCCCAAGCAACTTGGAGTCTGTTTCTGGAGCATTTCTTCGTTGGCGTCGAGGAGATGCCATGGGTAGACGACGTCCCGCCATTCTTTCAGATGCACGACTTGCATCGGGTTTGTCTGGGTCAGCATATTGATGGAGTCGGTGATCTCGTATTCGCCTCTGAGGGATTTCTGTGTTTTTTTGATGGCTGGGAAAACGGATTGGTCGAAATGGTAGATGCCTGCGTTGATGATGTTGGAGACGGGGTTGGGTTCTTTTTCGTGGATGGCGCGGAGGGTGTCGCCTTCGAGGTTTACGACGCCATATTGTGAGGGGTCCTCGATGGTGGTCACGCCGATTTTGAGTCCTTTTTTCATGAGGTTTTTGATGTCATTGGTGCCGAAGATGGTGTCGCCGCAGAGGACGATGAAGTCGTCGGTGAAGGTTTCTGTGATGCCGATGGCGTGGGCGGTTCCTTGGGGTTTTCCTTGGTTGATGTAGGAGATTTTGACGTTCCAGGGTGTGCCGTCTTGGAAGTAGTCGCGGACCATTTCGCTTTTGTAGCTAATGATGAAGAGGAAGTCTTTGAGTCCGGCGTGGATGGCATTGAGGAGGTTCCATTCGACGATGGGTTTGCCGGCGATGGGGAGCATGACTTTGGGTCGTGAATAGGTGAGGGGGTGCATCCGTTTGCCTTCACCGGCTGCTAGAATGACGCATTTCATGGGTGTGTTTCCTCTTTTCTTTGTTGTGTTTATTCGACGGTGACGGATTTGGCGAGGTTGCGTGGTTTGTCGATGGAGCAGCCTCTGAGGTTGGCGGTGTGGTAGGCGAGGAGTTGGAGAAGGACGGTGATGACGATGCAGGAGAGGTCTGTGGTGTCACAGGGGTAGCGGAGGACGTAGTCGACGTGTTTGTCGATTTCGGTGTCTTTGTCTTCGGCGATGGCGATGACCGGGGAGCCGCGTGCTTTGATTTCGCCGATGTTGGCGATCATTTTGTCGTAGGTGGGGCTGGGGGTGACAATGGCGATGACTGGTGTTTCTGTGGTGAGGAGGGCGAGGGGTCCGTGTTTGAGTTCGCCGGCGGCGAAGCCTTCGGCGTGGATGTAAGAGATTTCTTTGAGTTTGAGGGCGCCTTCTAAGGCGATGGGGTAGTCGACGCCGCGGCCGATGTAGAAGGCGGAGGTGGCGTCTTTGAGGTGGTGTGCGATGGTGTTGATTTGGTCGTTGCGTTGGAGGACGTCGCGGATGTGGCGTGAGAGGTCTTTGAGTTGAATGATGTAGGTGTAGGTGTCGGCGGGTTCGAGGGTGTGGTGGAGGGTGGCGGTTTTGAGGGCGAGGAGGAAGAGGGTGGTGATTTGTGCGGTGAAGGTTTTGGTGGCGGCGACGCCGATTTCTGGGCCGGATTGGGTGAGGATGTAGCTGTCTGCGACTCTGGTGGCGGTGCTGCCGATGACGTTGGTGATGACGAGGGTGTGTTGTCCTGAGTTTTTGGCTTCTTTGAGGACGGCGATGGTGTCTGCGGTTTCTCCGGATTGTGTGACGGCGATGACGAGGGCGTTGGGGTTGTGGTTGCCGTAGTAGCGGTATTCTGAGGCGAGGGCGACTTCGACGGGGATGTTGGTGAGTTTTTCGATGTAGTATTTGCCGACGAGGCTGGCGTAGTAGGAGGTGCCGCAGGCGACGATGTGTAGGGTGGAGAAGTTGGTGGCGAGGAGTTGTTCGACGTCGGGGGTGAAGGTGATGGTTTCTTCGATTTCGGAGAGTCTGCCGCGTAGTACTTGGTGGATGGTGTCGGTTTGTTCGTAGATTTCTTTGAGCATGAAGTGGGGGAAGCCTGATTTTTCTGCGTCTTTGATGTCCCAGGTGATGAGTTCTTCTTTTTTCTTGAGTGGTTTTTTGTGGGCGTCGTAGATGGTGACGGTGTTGTGTGTGATGACGCAGAGTTCTCCGTCGTCGAGGGGGATGGCGCGGTTGGTGTATTTGAGGAAGGCGGGGATGTCGCTTGCGAGGAAGTTTTCGTTGTCGCCGACGCCGACGACGAGGGGGCTTTCTTTGCGGGTGCCGAAGACCTTGCCAGGGGCGTGTTCGGAGACGATGACGATGGAGTAGGAGCCTTTGATTTTGGCGACAGCGGCGAAGACCGCTTCTTGAAAGTCGCCTGTGTATTCGTCGTCGATGAGGTGAGCGATGATTTCGCTGTCAGTCTGTGAGGTGAAGATGTGACCTTTTTTCAGAAGGGTTTCTTTAAGAGGTTGGAAGTTTTCGATGATGCCGTTGTGGACGATCGCTGTTTTTTTGTCGCAGCTGAGGTGGGGGTGGGCGTTTTCTTTGGTGACGCCGCCGTGGGTGGCCCAGCGGGTGTGTCCGATGCCGATGGTGCCTTTCATGGCTGGGATTTTCTTTTCGATGGTGGCGATTTCGCCGACGTCTTTGTAGACTTTGAGGCTGGTGCCGATGATGGCGAGGCCTGCGGAGTCGTAGCCTCGGTAGTCGAGGCGTTTGAGGCCGTCGAGGAGGATGGGTCGTGCCTCTCGAAAACCGGTGTAGCCGATGATGCCGCACATGTTTACATCACGTTGGTTTCGCTGGGGATGGGTTGTTGGATCTTGGTCATGGCGCCAATCGTGCATTTGCGTCCGATGATGATGCCAGGGTGGACGGTGACGTGGCTGTCGATGACGCAGTCTTCGCCGATCATGGTGCCGATGGGGGTGGTGAGGTGTTTGTATTCGTCTTCGATTTCAATCGTGGTTTTCTGGGCAAGCGTGGAGAAGGTGTGTCCGGTGGTGCAGCCTTTGCCGATGACGCTGTGGGAGACGAGGCTGTTGGAGCCGATGTGGACGTCGTCCATGATGACGCTGTTGCGGATTTCGGTGAAGGGGTGGATGGCGACGTTGTTGCCGATGGTGGTGGAGGGGAAGAGGCAGGTGTTGGGTCCGATTTCGCAGTTGTCGCCGATGATGGCGGGTCCGACGATGTAGCAGCCGGCGTAGATTTTGGTGTCTTTGCCGATGCAGACGGGTCCTTTCATGGTGACGTTCTTTTCGATGGTGCCGCTGATGGCGGCGTTGAGTCGGTGGCTCATGACTTCGTTGACGTGGATGAGGTCCCAGGGGTAGACGATGTCCATCCAGAGGTCGGCGAGCGTGGTGTTGATCTTCTTTTGGTTGTCGATGACGGTTTGGATGACGGTGGAGAGGGCGTAGATTCCTTGGGCGGCGCAGCGGTCCAGGTCGAGGAAGATGGAGGCGGGGAGTTTGTAGATGCCGGTGGAGATGTATTCGCCGATGTCTTCTTTGGGTTTTTCGACGATTTGGCTGATTTTGTTGTTTTTGAAGAAGATGACGCCGTACTTGGACGGGTGGGGGTGTTTTTTGATGAGGATGGCGTAGTCAGCGGGTGTGTCGATGAGTTTTTTGATGCTTTGGCTGTCGATGATGTTGTCGCCGGGGAGCAGGATGAAGGGTTCTTTGACGTGTGCTTGTGCTTGGAGGAGGGCATGTCCGGTGCCGAGTTGTTTGTCCTGGGTGATGTAGGTGATGGTAAGTTTGGTGTAGTCTTTGAAGTATTCTTGAATGACTTCTTTTTTGTAGCCGACGATGCAGAGGACGTCGTTGATGCCTGCCTCGCGGATGGCGTCGAAGACGTATTCAAGGATCGGTTTGTTGGCGACGGGAAGCATGACCTTGGGCATGGTTTCTGTGAATGGCCGCAGTCGCTTTCCTTCTCCTGCCGCAAGAACCACCGCTTTCTTCACCATAGGATAATCGCGCATCAATGATGATGCTTGTATTTGACGTTTGTGTTCTATCTAAGAAGAGAGGACTAGGGACGAAAAGGCTTCAGAGTAAGTGCGTTGGGGGGCCGGTTATCCGATGACTTGGACGACCTGGTCGTTGAGAATCAGGAATTCGACGAGCTCCTGGGTTTTTTTCAGGTTCTTCAGTGTGTCTTCATTGACCGTGTATCTGAATTTGGAGAGTACGCGGCTGCCGCTTGGTCCCCAGCTGCCGATTTCCACGTACTGGCCGTCGACGTTCTTGATTCCCCCAAGAATCGTGTACGACTCGGTCATGTTTGTGTAGGAGCACGAGGCACATTCAACGACGGTCCGGTATGGGACGAACGGGCTGTCATTGGTATAGATCGGCTCGAGTTGGATAATCGTTAGAATATTATGGCACACCGGGCAATGTAAGATATGCGACCCGGGGTCATCAGGGTCTGCAATGATATTATTCTCCTGCATACGACTCCCTTCTGGACGCTTTCTCCACCTCCTATTATTACACAGTCCTATCATATATAGTTTTGTATGCTTGGGACTTATTAACTCCCCGTGTGATGCCTGTGGTGTGTGGATGGTATGAAGATTATTACGTTGCTCTCTGATTTTGGAGGACGGGACAGCTATGTGGCGCAGATGAAGGGCGTCGCGTGCAGTCTGTCTGATGCGCGTCTGGTAGATATCACACATGAGATTCCTGCGCATAACATCCGGCAGGGCGCGTTCCATCTGTGGATGGCGGCGGGATGGTTTCCCAAGGGCACGGTGCATGTGGCGGTCGTCGACCCAGGCGTGGGGACGACTCGAAGAGGGCTGTTCGTCGTCGGGAAGAATTACGTATTTGTCGGGCCGGATAATGGGGTGTTGCTTCCTGCGTGTCATGCGGAGGAGCCGTTCACGGTGTACGAAATCACGCATCCGGGTTTTCAGCTGGCTCATGCGGGTCAAACGTTTGATGGCCGTGACCTGTTCGCGCCGGTGGCCGCGTATATCACGATGGGTGTGCCTTTTGAGACGCTGGGGCGGCCGACGACGTCATTTGTGGATCTGCAGTTCCCGATTGCGCAGCGGACGGAAGATGTGGTCTCAGGTGCGGTGTTGTATATTGATTGTTTTGGGAATATAATTACGAATATCCGGGCGCCGTTACTACCGCGGCTGGAGGGCCGTCTGCGTGTGACGATTGGAGGTCATGAGGAGTCTTTGCCTGTCGTCCGGTCGTATGGGTTTGCTTTAGAAGGGGAACCGTTGGCGATGGTGGGTAGTAGCGGGTTTTTAGAGATTGCTGTCAATAAAGGGAATGCCGCGTCGCGGTTCCAGGCTACTGAAGATGCATCGGTGGCCGTCCGGGTGGTTTAGAAGCCGGTCCAGGCGTGTGGGTCGAGGGTCGTGTAGGTATTGTCGCCGATGTAGTAGAGTGGTTGGTGGTGTTCGATTGCTAGGAGGTCGTTGATGAAGGCGTCGTCTTCGGCTGATGCGGCGATGACTTCACCGACGATGAGGTCGTGGTCTCCGAGAGGCATGGTCTTGTGCAGTGTGCATTCGAGGTGGGCGTAGCCTTCTTTGATGAGCGGTGTGTTGAGTTTGGTGCTGGGGGCGAGGGTCAGGTGGGTGTCTTTGATTTTGTCGGTGGTGCGTCCGGATCGAGTGCCGCAGTAGTCTGCTGCTTTGGCGAGGCTGTACGGGATGAAGTTAATGACGAATTCTTTGCTGTGCTGGATGCAGGCATGCGAGTGTCGTTTGGGTGCGACGGAGATGCCGTAGAGGGGTGGGGTACGGGAGATGGGTGTGTGCCAGGCCAGGGTGATGATGTTGGTTTTTCCTTGGGCGTCGTTGCAGGTGACGAGGACGGTCTGCATGGGGAAGGCGTAGTGGTAGTAATGGGTGAGAGGTCTGGTGGTTTTCATGCTTCGTGCTCCTGGGCGGTTTTAAGGATGGCGTCGAGGAGGCCGTGGGCGTAGTTGATGCAGCCGAACGCGGTGAAATTGTCTTCTTTGGCGTGGTAGTATTTGGTGTCTTCGTAGTATTGGCGGGCGAGAGTGACGACGGTTGTTTGTGGCAAGGTGAGGGTGGTGGGGAGTCGTTTGATGTTGTCTTCGAACATGGTGATGTCTTTGGCGACGCGGGTGGCTTGGTTCATGATGGTCACGACGCTGGTAGGAGGGGTGAGGGAGTGGGGTGCCTTAAATGTTGCTTTGTTGGTGGTGGTTTTTTTGTCGTTTTTCTTCCGATAAAATGTTTTGTCGTCTGAGGGGCGACATTTGTCGAAAGGTATTTAAAGCTACAAACTCACGATTTTTCCATAGAATAAGTGTAAAATCTTTAGGATGTGGATGCAGTTTGACGTCTCGGCGTGATGGCCGCGCGTTGGAAGTCGCGGTCCGTGAGTTGTTCGATTCGCAGGCTGAGTCACGCATCTATCTCTATTTGTTACGGCATGACGGTGTGCTCAGTGACGAGGTGATTCGTGGGACGCGGTTGCATCCCAGCACGGTGCGTGAGCTGCTTGCCATGATGTATGGTCGGCGTTTGATTGCGCGGCGGAAGCTGCCGACGGCGTCGATCGGGAAGAATCCGTATCTGTATTATGCGGTGTCGCCCTTGGTGTTGGTGCGGCGTCGTGCGAAGGTGTTGGAGCGTCGGTTGAGTGCGCTGGCGTCGTGTGCGTCTGAGTCGGGCGTGCATCAGGTACGCATCTGGATCCATCAGGAGGATGCCTGATGATCGCTCGTAAGCTTGCCACGGTGCTGGTGCGCCGACCCAAGACCGTGCTTCTGGTGTACATCATTGTCGCCATTGTGATTGGATTGCAAGCCAGGAATCTGTACATGCAGTCTGACCTGGTGAGCTATCTCCCCAGTGACAACCCGATGGTGCAGCAGTGGACAGCGATCAACCGTGAGTTCAAGATTGGGTCCACCGTGATTGTCTACGTCGAGGCTGCGGACATCCGTGACCCTCTCGTGTTACAGGAGATGGATCGGGTGGCGACACGGGTGGATACATATTCGTTGGACCAAGGCGACCTGGATGGCGTCATCCGAGTGTCCAGCCTGGCAAGCCTGATTAAAGCGGAGCATGCGAAGCCGCAGCTTCCCAATGGTCTCGGTGGCGAAGGCCTGGATACGATCCCGACTGACCCTCTGTTGATCAACACGTATTTGGCCCGAGTTCAAGCGATGAAGGACACGCTCTTCCTTGATTCCTACAAGGTAGGTGTGATCGTCTTCCAGCTGTCTGAGACCGCGGATCATACGAAGATCCTGCAGGCCGTCAACGACGCGGTCGCGAAGAACGCGCACTACTCGGATATGACGGTGACAGGCAGCCTTGCGGTGAAGCAGGCGATGCAGCAGCAGACGTTCCAGTCGCTGATCATCGTCTTCCTGATTGCATTAATCCTGGTGTCGTTGAACATTTACTTCTTCCATCGGAATCTGAAGAGTTTCATCATCGCGTTCCTGCCGCTGGGCTTGTCGCTGATGTTGACGTTCGGGGTTCTGGGCATGCTGCATCCGGAGCTGACGACGCTGTCGATCGCTGCGGTGATGTTGCTCATCGGCCTGGGAGATGACTATTCGGTGTATCTCTCCAGCCGGTTCGCTGAGGAGAACACGGACGACGACCGGATCCATCGAATCGAGTCGATGCTGCAGTTGACGGGCAAGGCCGTTCTACTGTGTTGTGTCGCGACGATGATCGGGTTCGGGTCGTTGATGACGTCCAGTATGCCGCCGATGGTCGCTTTCGGGTTCGTCTGTTTGCTAGGCACGATGTTCGTCTTCGTATCTGCCTCCCTCCTCGTTCCCTGTCTGTGTATTATCCTGCGGTACGAGCATCATGAAGTGAGTCACCGATGGACTCGGTTCGCTCATTTCGTAGTCGATCAGCGCAAGCGGCTGTTCGTCATCGGCTGCGTGTTCGTCGTGCTGTCATTGCTGGTGATTCCTCAGGTGAAGACCGATGTCAGCTATCTCAACATGGCGCCGAAAGGCATCCCTGAAGTCGAGAAACTCCTTGAGTATTCAGAGAAGTTTGGGAAAGGCGCGAATTTCAACGCACTACTGGTACAGACCGATGCCCAGGGTCTGACGAATCCAGAGACGATTGACGCGATTTACTCCCTGGAGAATAGGATCCGTAGCGTCGGTGGGTCCCCGTATTCCATCGCTGACGAGCTGCGGAAATACACCGAAGTCCTCGACCGTACGACATTGCTGAACAACATCACAGCGCTAGTTGGGATGAACACGATCCTGTTCGACAAGGTCGTGGAGAACGGCTTCGTGGATAGCGACTGTTCAAAGACCTTGATTCTGGTCTCATTCCCCGCTCAATTGTCTGTCCAGGAGCTTGATGCAGCAGTGACGCAAGTCAACAAGCTTGCATCTGAAGCGAACCTGCCAAACGATGGCCGCGTCTCGCCCCTCGTTGGTCAGGATGCGGTGACCGTCGTCGTCAACCAGCAGATCATGGGGACGCAGGTGACGTCCATGCTGACGGAGGTGCTGTTGATCCTTGCGTGCATGATCATCGGGTTTAGCTCGATTAAGACCGGTCTCCTCTCTATAATCCCGGTGATGTTCGTGCTCGCCTGGGAGCCCGGTTCCCTGGTGATGCTGAATATCCCGCTGTCAGTCATCAATATCACAGTAGCTGCCATCGTCGTCAGCACCGGGATTGATTACGGCATCATCGTCACACAGAGACTCAAAGAAGAGCGTGCCAAGGGTTCGTCAAAGATCGAGGCGCTGAAGACGACCATGGAGATGAGCGGCCTGTCGATTGTGACGGCGTCGTCAACGACTATCGTCGCCTTGTTCGCCACCTTCTTGGTGAACATCCCGATCCTGCAGCAGTTCAGCATCATCGTCATCGTGCTATATCTGCTGTCATTGATCGCCTGTTTCTGTATCTTGCCGGCGGTCTACGCGTCGAAATGGTTCAATTAATCGTTTTCTTTTTTCTGACGTCGACGGAAGTGCACAGTACGCAGGAAAGGGATGTCAAACAGCAAGGTCCCCACAAGGATAATGCAGCCGAGAAGGAACTCACCGTCATAGAGGGTGACACCTTGCAGTACTCCTTGTCCAAACGATTCGACGAAGAGCACAACAGCGAAGATGATGGGCGCAAGCACAAGGAGTGGTGTCAACCACAGTTCCAGCCGGCGGCTCAGGATAAGTTTTTGGGCCTGACGGATTTCTTTGCGGTTCACCTTAGACGCCTCCTAATGGGTGCAACAGGATAGGTGGTAGAATCGTGATATGAAGGAGACTCAATCCTTGCCACATGATGAAGAGGAGGATGGCGGGAACGAGTTGGATGAGGAGGTCGTCGTCAAGCCATTGGAATTTCAAGCGTTCTCCAAGGACAGCTCCGGAGGCTCCTATGAGACTGACGCATAAAACCACCCAGGGTTGCGCCTGGTACCATGTCATCAAGAAAAGGCTTGCGCTGAGGAGAAAACCCAGCACGTAGGCGGTGTTCCTTCGAAGTCGGTGTCGGAACTCGCCGATGGCCGGGTCTACGAAGCAAGCGCACAGGATGCATGGGAGCGCGATTTGTTGCGGGACGGCGAGGAGGAGGACGACGAGGCCGACCCCGAAGTAGAAGTAGCTTGCTGGTCGATGGTGCTCATAATAGCGTAAGCCGAAGAAGTACTGGTGGTCGAGGCCGCCACCGAGACGGCGGCATTCGACGATGCCGACGAGGATGATGATGAGGACCGGGACGACGAACTTCGCCAGGTCTACCCATGACTCGTCAGGGAGTAGGTAAAAGACGAGGAAGCAGGAGGCGAAGGTATGGAACACACGGCGGAACCAGTGGGCGTCGACTTCGATAGCGAGCAGTCGCTCCAGGATTTCATCCTGGTAGTCGTCGACGCGTTCCTTCAGCTGCTTTCTCACCATGATGTGTGTGAGGCAAAAGCAAACCCGGGTAGTTAAGCCCTTTTCTTTGTTAATCCGTGCCTGCCACTTGTTGGTCCAGGGTCATGATGCCTTGTCGGCTGGCGACTATCACCAGATCTGCGAGGTTGATGAACAAGCCGTTCTCCACTACCCCCGGGATGGCGTTGATGTCTTTTTCCAGAACTTCAGGCTGGGAGATCGGACCGAAGTCGCAGTCGATGATGTAGTTGCCGTTGTCCGTGATGAATTTCTCCTCCATAATGGTCCGCAGTTCCGCGGTGCAGCCCAGGTCGATGAGGTTTTTTTTCGTCGCAGCCCAAGCGAACTTCGTGACTTCCACAGGGACGGGGAAATCAGCGCCGAGTCGTTTCACAATCTTGGTCTCATCCACGGCGATGATCTCCTTTTTCGTATGGTAGGCGACGATTTTCTCCCGGGTGAGGGCGCCTCCTCCTCCTTTAATGAGGTTGAGGTTGGAGTCGACTTCGTCCGCGCCGTCGATGGTGACGTCGATTTCAATGGTATCATCTAGTTCGATGAGCGGGATCTCAAGTTCAGTGGCGAGTTTCTTGGATTTCTGTGAGGTAGGGACCGCCTGGATATGGAGTCCGCCTTTGACCATGCTGCCGAGTTTTTTAATGGCGTATTCCGTCGTCGAACCTGTGCCGAGACCGACGATCATGCCGTCTTCGATGAACTGGACCGCCCGCTCCGCCGCAAGCTTTTTCATCTCTGGTTGCTCCATGTACCTGGCTCCTCTAGTCTCGTAATTGGTGTCGTATACAAAAACTTATACTTTGGAGTGTCATTCCCGTCCTGTGTCATCATGTTAGGCAACTGCGATAACCACGGCTACTTCCGCGGTGAAGTCTGCCCGATCTGCAACCGTAAAGGACGATTTATGATGAGCGACCGCGAGCTGGATTCCCTGGGTCGCATCATGGC